>Ga0256845_1002951_pt1 | contig 11913 bp, 9 predicted proteins | sample RiftiametaG_FD_189101 | JGI IMG/M metagenome (GOLD analysis project Ga0256845, IMG submission 189101) | Tube worm associated microbial communities from hydrothermal vent at the East Pacific Rise, Pacific Ocean - Riftia | ecosystem: Host-associated > Annelida > Integument > Unclassified ... | reverse complement strand
ATCTCTCTGTAATTCCCGGATCACCAGCTTTCTGCTTTGCCAGTGGAGAAAGCTCCACCGGATAATCAACAACAAAACCGGGTTGTATGATACCAGGCGTAACGTAGTGATCAAACAGCTTGTCAAGCAGCGCAGGCCTCTCTTTGATATCGTCACCCAGACCAAGGCTCGACACCAGACCGGAAAGTCTTTCTGTACTCCACTCGAAAAGTTTCTCTCCGCTCTTTTTGTGAAGAGTCGACACAAAGGGAATTCTCTTGAACGGCGGAGTGAGGTCAATATCATGCCCAGCAAAATGCACCACAGGGCCAACACCTGCAGCCCGTGCCGCTGCCTGAACAATGTTCTCAAACCGGGTCATCATGCCTTCGTAATCGGTCCATGCCTCGTAAAGCTCCAGCTGTGTAAACTCCGGGCTGTGTGTTCTGTCAACACCCTCATTCCTGAAATCTTTCCCCAGTTCGTAAACCCGGTGTATACCCCCGACCAGTAGCCTTTTCAGGTACAGCTCTGTGGCAATTCTGAGGTAACACTGGTCATCCATGGAATTGTAGTGACTTACAAAGGGGTCGGCAGCCGCGCCTCCGTATATCTGCTGAAGAATGGGCGTTTCCACCTCAAGGAAACCGTCTGAATCAAGATAACCCCTTATTGCGGTAATTATTCTGCTTCTTGCAACAAACCTGTTTCTGGACGTTTCGTTAAGCATGAGGTCGAGAGACCTGTGCCTGTAAATAAAATCCGGGTCGCTAACTGCATCGTGCACATCGCCTTCTGCATCTGTTTTTACCACCGGCATTGGCCTTACTGCTTTTACAAGCAGCACAAGAGAACCAACTCTTACGGAAAGCTCCCCGGTGCGTGTAACAAACAGAGATCCACTGACCCAGATGATATCTCCCAGGTCAAGTTTTCCAAGAAGCTCCCAACCGGCATCATCAAGGTTCTTTTTGTTTATAAAAAGCTGGATTCGGCCGGTGGAGTCGGCAACATCGCAAAACACAGTTTTTCCGTGCTTCCGCATGGCCATTATCCTGCCGCTTGTACTCAGCACCTCTTCCGTTTCTCCTGTATCACGGAGGAACTCAACAGGTGACCTGTCCGGTGTTTTGGGCGGATATGGTGAAACACCCATGTCCCTTATGGCATCAAGCTTTTCAAGCCTGTTGCTTATAAACTCGTTTTCTTCCATTGCCATGTTACTTACTCTTTCTTAAATAGTCTTCTATGAACTCCTGGATATTTCCCCCGAGAAATCCTTCAACATCGGATGTTTCGTTACCCGTTCTGTGATCCTTAACCATCTGATAAGGGTGCAGAACATAAGAGCGTATCTGGTGCCCCCAGGAAACATCACTCTTAGAACTCTCCAGCTTTTCCCGCTCTTTTCTGCGTTTTTCCTCTTCCAGCTCATACAGTCTGGCTCTCAATACCTTCCATGCAAGTTCGCGATTTCTGTGCTGGCTTCTCTCGTTCTGGCAGCTCACGGCAATACCCGTTGGTATATGGGTAAGCCTTACTGCACTTGATGTTTTGTTGATGTGCTGACCTCCAGCCCCGCTGGCACGAAAAACATCTGTTCTTACATCCTCCGGGTTGATGTCCACTTCTATGGAGTCGTCTATGTCTGGCAGAGGAAACACCGAGGCAAAACTTGTATGTCTTCTGTTACTGGGATCAAAAGGGCTTCTTCTTACAAGCCTGTGTATGCCCTTTTCCGCATGAAGATAGCCGTAGGCGTATGGTCCTTTTACAGACAATACCGCCTCTCGCAAGCCGGCCACTTCACCGGCTGAAGTATCCAGCACTGTAACATCATACCCCTGCTTTTCCGCCCAGTATATGTACATTTTCATCAGCATCTCGGTCCAGTCGTGGCTGTCGTCACCACCGGCGCCAGACCTGACGGTAAGTATGCAGTCGGAACCGTCGTGCTCTCCGGAAAGCATCTGACGGAATTCCAGTTTTTCCAGGCTTTTAAGCACCTCACCCAGACGGATTCCGGCGTCAGTTCTTATGCCTATATCGTCTTCAAATTCTAGCAGCTCAACTGCCGCATTGAGGTCTTCCACTTTTTCAAGCAGTTTTCCCACGGGATCGGTCCAGTTCTGTATCTTCTTCAGTTTGAAAATGGTATCAAGAGCTTTGTTTCTGTTGTTCCAGAAACCCTCTTTCGCCATTTCAAATTCCAGCTCTTTTTCTTCTTCAAGCAGGGTAACCAGGTCAAAGACGCTCCTTGAGCAGGTAAGCGCGCTCCCCTGCCCCACGGATCTCCGTGACAAGCTCTTCGTGTGTCATTCTTCCTCCATAGCAGTTTATATATGCGGGCTAATATAGCACAACGACGGTAATACAGGCTCAACCGCAAGCGGTATCAGAGGTTACTGCCCGTCCCGAACAATTACGAAATCAGCCAGATCCCGGGAGTACTGCTCTCCCTCACCCAGAACCGTTACTGTAAGAAAGTCTTTGCAAGGCAACTGATCCGGAATACCGGAACGGTAGTCACTGTGAAAACTGCCGCAGACAAACAACACTTCCATGTTCCGTACAGACTGTGCCATAACAGCGTCTTTCAACAGCTGGGCCCTGTACATATTCTCAGGGTCAACAGGCATTCCATGCATCTGGTCACCTATTGCATCCATGGTCGCAAGAAATCTCTCCCTGTATCCGGCATTTGAGGAATCAACAGACAAGCTCTCAAAACCGGGTTCCTGCAGAACTGCCCCGAGCCCGCCTCTGGCAACCGCAGCGGCAAAAGACCTTGGCACATTAGCAGCAATTACTCTGTAGCCGTTTTCCTTTGCGTAGTTTACCATAGGCGAGTAGTCTGCCGGGTAGTTTCCCCAGGGTCTTGACTCTGCTAAAAACTCATCTTCTGTAACTTCTCCTGCAAGGTATGAGTCCAGAATGGTCTGTACATCTGTTTCGAACATCTCAAGTGCAAGAGCCCTGTTATCTGAAGCAAGAGACTCCCAGATAAACAGCTCCCACTGGTGGGCGATAGTGTCATCGTGTTTTTCACCGACGAAAACAACTTCGGCTCCACTAAGCACTTCAACCATCTGTTGGGCACTCACCACATCGGAACCGTGATGAATAACTCCTCCAGGAACTCCGGTAACCATACTGACAACCATGAGAGACACCATTTCCACTCCTAACGCCACATATTTCTTCTTCTGAAATCAACGGCAAAACCAATAAGAACACCTGTTGTGTAGCACAGCAGATCAGACCATCTGAAACCAAAGCCAAGAATAAGCCCACCGATTTTCACAGACCTGATCGAATTTATCCAGTCTGCCTGGTACAGCTGGCTGAACTCAATGGCAAAAGAGATAAGCACTGACAGCAGCAGCAACTCCTTTGCTGCTGCTCCCGGTGAAACGAATGCAAGAAAAGTGTACAGGGCAAGAGCCCACAGAGTGTCACCGGCGTACTGCTCTACAAATCCGGGAAGAGCAGAGGCGTATTCCGACCGGGAAAACAACCCTGCTCCCACAACAAGAAGCAGAAGAACAATCAGTTTTAGCCTGCTTCTTCTGCCGTAGGAACTCATTTCTGCCTGGCTCTTCTGTGTCTTCTGCCAACCTTCAGCAACTCAAAAACAAGCAGGAAAACAGTTGTTGAACCTGCTATGCACAACCAATCATTAAAGCCAAGCGTAGAGAAGTAAAGAAAACGGGAGAGCACCGGGATGTTAACAAACAGAAGTATCATTCCCGCAGAGCCCAGAATAGACCACAGCAGTATACGGTTAGTGACGATATTCCTGTTGAATACAGATGTGTAGTAGTGTCTTCTGGAAAGAACATTTGTAAACTGGCAGAAAGCAATTGTAAGGTAGGCAAGGGTTGTGGCTCTCATGTAGTCAGGTGTAGACAGAGCCCCGGACAGGAATGTTGTACCACTTCTAAACGCACTGAAGGCGTAGTTCCCAAAAGCCAGCAGACCTATAAGAGCCCCCAGAAGAAGAACTTCCAGCGAGGTCTCCCTGTTCATTATGTGGGCATCCAGGTCTCTGGGTTTTTGCCTCATAATGCTCTTTGAAGGCGGGTCAAAGGTAAGGAATGTGAGGGGCAGCACCTCTGCCAGAAGGTCTATGGCCAGTATCTGAATTGCCAGTATAGGAATTGCCCAGCCCCCTGTTGCAACAGCAATAAGCCCAAGAATAACCACGCCAAGCTCTGCTGCGTTGGTCGTCATTGAAGCAAGTACTGTTTTCTTCAGGTTGGTGTATATGGTACGCCCCTCCTGAACTGCGAACACAAGTGATGTGAAACTGTCGTCCAGAAGAATCAGCTCAGCGGCTTCCTTTGAAACATCGGTACCTGTTATTCCCATTGCAACACCGATGTTAGCTTTTTTCAGTGCCGGGGCATCATTCACACCGTCGCCTGTTACTGCAACAACTTCTCCCTGATCTTCAAGAATTGTAACTATACGGAGTTTGTGGGCAGGGTTAACCCTGCTGAACACAATCGCCTTCCCGCCTGCCAGAATCTCTCCCAGTTTGTCGTCATCCATATTTTCCAGGTCAACACCGGTGTATACCAGGGGATCTCCGTCTTTTGAAAGACCGATCTCCCTGCCGATGGCTCTTGCAGTTATTGCGTGGTCCCCGGTCATTATTATCACGCGGATACGGGCCTCATGGCACACTGCAATGGCTTCTTTTACCCCCTCTTTCGGGGGATCCATCATGAACACCAGCCCAAGGAAAACAACATCCTTCTCGGCTGCCTCCATTGTGTAGTCGGAGCCGTCTTTTTCAAGAGGGCGAAAAGCAATAGCAAGAACCCGCAGGGCCCTGTCGGAGTACTCTTCATTCAGTCTGGTTATTTCTTCTCTGTCCGCGTCGGTTATAGGTACTGATTTTCCGTTGCGGTAAATGTACTTGCTTATGGAAAGAACGCTTGCAGTAGCACCTTTCATGGCGAGCTGGTAGCTGCTGCCGAACTGCCTGACCGAGCTCATCCTCTTTCGCTCGGAATCGAATGGAAACTCTATTATCTCCGGGTTCTCTGTATCTTCATTCGGGCTTCTTGTGCCGACTTTGGTAGAAAGAGTGATCAACGCAGCTTCTGTTGGATCTCCTACGGGATACCAGCTGTTATGGTCTTTGTCGGGCTCGTGTATCTCTGCATTTGACGCCATGGTTCCGGCATCAAGCATTATCTCCATCTCGTTTATTTCAGCCTCAGACAGTTTTTCCCCGTCAGTGTGGTGTATACTGCCCTCCGGTTTGTAGCCCAGCCCCCTTACATCGAACAGCTCACCGTTGAACCACAGGCCTGTAACTGTCATTTCATTCTTCGTAAGGGTACCTGTTTTGTCGGTGCATATCACTGAAGTTGAGCCCAGGGTTTCCACACTGGGCAGGCTTTTTACAACCACTCTTCTGTCGGCCAACCTCTTGCTGGCAGCGCTCAGGGCAACAGTAACCTGAGCAGGAAGTGCCTGTGGAACAGAAGCAACTGCAATACCCAGAGCGTAAATCAAACTGTTAAAAATAGTGAAGCCCTGCTGTACCCCCACAAAAAACAGTACTGCGCTAAGGAACACTACGATGGCTGTAAGCCACTTTGCAAGGTTGTTCAGCTCCATCTGCAAAGGAGACATTGCCGTAACCGTACCGGAAGCCATAGACGCTATCTTGCCCATCTCTGTGTTTCTGCCGGTTCGAACCACCAGACCAATAGCACTTCCTGAAGCCACTGTGGTTCCTGTGTACGCCATGTTCTGTCTGTCTGCCAGAATGGCATCTTCCTCCACTGCCGCGTTGTTCTTGTCTTGAGGCATTGATTCGCCTGTAAGGGAAAAGTCATTTGTTCTGAGGTTATATGCCTCAAGCAGTCGTATATCTGCCGGTATTTTGTCTCCGGCCTCAACGCTTACAATATCTCCGGGAACCAGATCGGCCTGGGGAAGCTCGACCAGCTGCCCGTTTACCATCACTTTCGCCGGAGATTGTATCAGAGCTTTGAGTTTCTCAAGTATTTTACCTGCTTTGTATTCCTGAACAAAACCTATAACGGCATTCACCAGAACAATGATGAACATCACAGCACCGTCCTGGTAGCTTCCCACGGCGATTGAAATCACACCTGCAACTATCAGAACAACAACCAGCAGCTCTTTGAACTGAGACAGAAATACCAGCCACTTGGGAACAGGTTTTTCCACTGCTATCTCGTTTGATCCGTGTTCCCGTCTCCAGGCCTCTGCAGCCTCTCTGGGCAGGCCGCTCATACTCGAACCAAGCTTCTTCAGAGCTTCGGTCGGCGTAAGTTTGTAAAAATCTGTGTGTTCCAAAACCCATCCAATCATTAATGCCGCTGAAACCCGGCCCATCCAGGCAGGAAAAACATCGGAAACCACTTGATACCGAAGTTTTCAGGAATATACTCCCTTCAGATGCTTTTCCGAAACAGCTGACTGTTTTCGTGAATTCTTTATATTACGCTTCAGGTATCGACAGCCCTGCAGCAATGGGAGAATGCGAATGGTAAACAAAAAACTGAGTCTGCGGGGATACCTGTACATCGCTTTTCTCTCTGTACTATGGGGCGCATCCTTCTTTTTTGTTAAGCTGACACTCCGAGAGATAACACCTCTCACCATAGTTCTTGTTCGAGTTGGTGTGTCCGCACTGATACTCACGGTACTTGTGTATGCTACCGGAATGAAGATGCCGTCATCTCCCGGTATCTGGGGCGCGTTCTTCGTTATGGGTGCGCTTAACAACCTTGTTCCGTTCAGTCTTACCATCTGGGGCCAGCAGTATGTGGATAGCAGCGTTGCATCCATACTTACAGCATCAGCCCCTGTATTCAGCGTTATTCTCGCTCACTTTCTTACCTCTGAGGAAAGAATGACACCCGCCAGAGTAACCGGTGTTTTTTTAGGCCTTTTTGGTGTGGCAGTTCTCATCGGTTTTGACAGTCTTCAGTCTTCAGGGCTGAAAGTTCCGGGAGAAGCTGCACTGCTGGGTGCAGGTCTTTGCTACGCGTTTTCTGCAATCTACGGAAGACGGTTCAGAGGAATGCCTCCCCTTGTTGTGGCTTCAGGGGTTCTTACAGGAGCTGCTGTAATGATGATTCCCCCTGTCTTCATTCTTGAAAACCCGCTGTCTCTGACCCCGGGAACCACAACCCTGGCAGCTCTTGCCGGGCTGACCTTTCTCAGCACCACTCTGGCCTATGTTTTCTACTACAAAACTCTTGCCATCACAGGGCCCACCAACCTTCTCCTGGTTACTTTCCTCATACCGGTAAACGCAATATTCCTGGGTGTTGTTGTTCTGGGTGAAACACTTGAGCCTTCGGCAATCGCCGGAATGGTTTTCATCTTCGCAGCTCTTGTTGTAACCGATGGAAGACTGTTCAGAAAACGCTGATATTCCCGTCACCGTAGGGCCAGCACTCAGAAGAGCGGCTTAAGAACCGGGTATCACCGTGCAGAACCAGTTCAAGGTCTCAGCGGCCAGTAGAAGAATTTCTACTGGCACGATGCTTTGGGAACTGATACCCGGGAAAAGGCTGAGGAACCTGTTGCCAATAGTGCAGAATTTGGTGCCCCATCATTCTCATTGTCCATCATAACACCAACACACCAACATATCCCTCCATATACAGCGATAATAGTGATTACCATTTTGTCTGAATCAAAACATTCACTATTGTAATGAACGATAACATTGCTTATGATAGTGTTCAGAAAGTAGGTTATTGTCAATATGATAAAAACAACACAGAATTTGCTCAAGTACCTTGAAAAAACCTTAGGAATCAACGCATTACTCACCAAGTGGGATAAGGTGAATTCTCTGCCTTTCTATCTCCGTGAGCATTACCTGTATTACACTCTTCAATTCAAAGTGGATTTGTTTGGGTCGAAATTGCTCTTACTAATAGACAGTAGTAATAATGAGCAATCAGCAGCAAAAATTAAAAAACACATAGAGTTCCTGAGAAACAGATATGATATTGAAACGGTGTATGTCCGGGATGCAATAACCACATACAATCGAAAACGCTTGATCGAATATCATATACCCTTTATTGTGCCAGATAATCAGATGTATCTACCGACAATCGGGCTTGATTTAAGAGAATATATGCGTCAGATACGAACTTCTCTAAGTTTATTTAGCCCCTCAACACAGGTGTTTATGATTTATGCTCTTATCAATAAGCTATACTCGGGAATTACACCTTCTGAGATTGGCAGTATGCTTGGATATTCCTCAATGACTGTTATTCGCGCATTTATCCAACTTGAGCAGGCTGAGATAGCTGATCATTACCGAGTTGGTAAGGAAAGACATCTCCAGTTCCTTTACAAAGGCAAAGAATTGTGGGATAAAGGGCAGGTGTTTCTGTCATCTCCTGTAAAGAACTCTCTCGAAATGCACATTAGTAATGCTCCGCTGAACTACCCGCTTGCAGGACTTTCTGCTCTAGCCAGGCACACAATGATTGGAGAACCCACAAACCCGGTACGAGCTGTTTTTTCAAGGAAATGGAACTCAGCTACAGCAGATAAACTTCAAGCCCGGCATCAGCTATTTGGGTATCCCGATACTGTACGCCTGGAGCTGTGGAAGTATGATCCATGCAAATTGACTCAAAGAGACACAGTCGACTTTCTTTCACTGTACTTATCACTGCGAGATGACGAGAATGAGCGTGTACAGGACTCTCTCGAATCTCTCATTGGGAGTTTCAGATGGTAAAAGGTCTAGAAATCTTTCGCAGATTCTTCAAGGACTTTAATGGTCAATTCACTCTAATCGGAGGAACTGCATGTGACATAATCATGGAGAATCTTGGTGTTGCCTTTCGTGCAACAAAAGACCTCGACATTGTTCTGATAGTCGAAGTTCTGGAGGCCTCATTTGTTGATGTCTTCTGGCAATTCGTTCAGGATGGAGATTACGCAGTTCAGTAAAAGGAATCAGATAATCTGAAGTCTTTGAAGATTAACAGTATGAACTTAAAAACCTTGGTATCATATCTGCGTGGTTATTATGTGGGCGATTAAAGAGACCATATCATCAGTGTCAACTATTCTTTCCTGCCGTTGTCCGTTTTTGATGCTTCCAGCCTAAAGCTCGGTAAGTTGAATTCGAGAATGACACTGTGGTGTACAAACCTACCTATGGCAGCAGCAGTTGGCGCTCTAAGTTCTGACCTTCGTGCTGTTCATTCGTTTTGGCACCCCGAAACGAATTCGAACACCGGAAGCGACAGGTGAATTGCCTGCACAGACTGGTATTTTTCCTTCGGGAGGAGTCTGGTAGCACCGGTGATTTCCTGAAACTATATTAGCCTTCATGCTAAAAGAAATACTCGTCTGGATTACAGAAATCAGGGATGTGGTAAGTATCCACCCTGTGTTCGGCGTGGGTATACTGCTTGTTGGCAGCTTCTTCCTTGGAAGGCTTGCCTCCAGAGTGGGTATTCCCGCTATTACCGGCTTTATTATTGCCGGTATGATTCTTGGCCCTTCCTTCAGCGGTATGGTTCACTCTGATCTTCATGATGAATTAGGAGCAATCACGGAAGTGGCTCTTGCCGTTATCGCTCTTGTAATAGGCAGTGAGTTCAGCCTTGTTAAGCTTCGCCGTACAGGCAGAGCCGTTGTTATTATCACTGTGGTTCAGATGTTTCTGGCTTTTGGTGCTGTTACAGCGGTGCTGTGGCTCACAGGGCTTATGCCCCTGGCTGCAGCAGCCCTTCTGGGTGCAGTTGCCTCTGCCACCGCCCCTGCCGCAACAGTGGCAATTGTTCGCGACCTGAAAGCCCGCGGCCCGTTCGTTGATCACCTCTACGGAATTGTAGCGCTTGATGACGCCGGAAGTGTTCTTCTGTTCAGCATTGTTGCCGCATTTGCCGGGGCGAGCTTCGGCGGAGGTGATGCAGGTGTTATGCACTCGGTTATGCACGCAGTGCGTGAAATAGGAGGTTCGGTGCTGCTGGGGGCAGTTACCGGATGGATCATTCATGTTTCAACCTCAGGCAGAGGGCGCTCAAATGAGGTATACATAGTAAGCCTTGGTCTGATTTTCCTTTTAACTGCCATTTCAACCACATTCGGTTTTTCAGCTCTTCTGGCTGGAATGACCGCCGGAGCCGTACTGGCCAATATGGGACGAGGTGCTTTTAGGGTTATCTCTTCTCTTGAACAGCTCTCCCCCCCTCTGTATGCAACATTCTTTGCCATCGCCGGAACAGAACTGAGTTTTAAGTTCTTCTCTTCTCCGCGTGTTGTTCTTATGGGTGTTCTGTTTATACTGGCCAGAGCTGCAGGAAAGTACTTCGGTGTTCGCGGAGGTGCTGCTGTTGCCGGGTCCGACCCGCTTATCAGGAAATACCTGGGGCTTGCAATGCTTCCCCAGGCAGGAGTGGCAATTGGTCTTGCTCTTTATATTCAGGCTGCTCCCTTCTTTGTCGGGCACGAAGAGCTTGCGTCAACCATGGTAAATATTGTGTTGATGAGTGTTTTTGTTAACGAACTTGCCGGTCCTCCTGTTTCGAAATATGCCGTGGTACACGGCGCAAATCTTTAGGAAGGCGCATGAAGATATCATCTTTTCTTGACATTTCCAGCTGCAGCAACAGATCAGAATTTTCCGATAAACAGGAAGCTCTAAGGGAAATGGCAGGTCTTCTGTCAAACAACCCTGCTTCAGGTGGTGAAACTGTTGATTCTCTGCTGGCGGGCATGATGGAAAGAGAGCAGCTTGGATCAACCGGAATGGGTGACGGAGTTGCAATACCCCACTGCCGTCTTCCTGGAATGAAGGGTTTCGCCCTTGCCCTTACTGTATGCGACAAAGGTGTTGCGTGGGACTCTATAGATGGCCGCAGCGTTCATATTGTGTGCGCAATTGCGGGCCCCGCTGAAAGCACCGATGAGCATCTCAGGCTGCTTGCAGGCACAGCCAGGGTACTCAGCAGCGGTAAGGCAAGGTACGAATTGCTGAACAGCAAAACCGATTTTGCCATGAGAGAGTCTTTTCTCTACCACCTCTCTCCTGTTACCACAAAATACAGTAAAAAGAGCAGAAAAAAACTGCTGCTTATGGTTCTTCAGGAAGAGAAAGCGTACAACGATGTAATGGAACTGTTCCTGGAAATGGGTATTGAGGGTGCAGTAACTGTGAATTCCGACATGATGGGTCCCATGCTTTCCAATGTACCTATTTTCGCTGGTTTTATGGATGTATTGGGGCGAAGCAGACCGGAACCCAGGATGCTGTTTACTCTTATCCCCGAGGAAGAAGTAGACAACACTGTTGCAGCCGTTGAAGAAATCACAGGTGACCTTGATAATCACCGGGGAGCCTGTATAATCGTGCTTGATGCAGTATCAGTAAGAGGAAGCCTCGAGACTTTGTGAAAGGACCGAATATGAACGATCTCTCCACTAAAATGAATGAGCTTTTCGGCAGGATTGAACGCAACAATCTGTGGCGGCAGAGACAGTGCGTAAACCTGATTCCCAGCGAGAACACACCCAGCCCCATAGTTAAAATCTGTGAGCTCAGTGACCCGGCAGGAAGGTACGCAGAACACCGTACAATGAAAGGGAACGAGGTTTACTTCTATCATGGAACCGATTTTATCCGTGAAATTGAAGTAGAGGCTCAGAAGGCCCTTGGCGAATACTTTGAATGCAGCGAAGCCGAGCTTCGCCCTGTAAGCGGTCAGATGTCCAACGAGGTTGTTTTTAAGGCTGTAACAAAATTCGTCAACAGAAAGTCACCTGAGGGAACATTCAGAAAACTCCGTTCCGTGATGAACAACGACCTGGGAAAAGGTGGACATCTTTCAAGCCAGCCTATGGGTGCTCTTTTCAACTTTGTAGAAATTAATCCGGCCACAGGAAAAGAAAACTGTG
>Ga0256845_1002950_pt1 | contig 11913 bp, 12 predicted proteins | sample RiftiametaG_FD_189101 | JGI IMG/M metagenome (GOLD analysis project Ga0256845, IMG submission 189101) | Tube worm associated microbial communities from hydrothermal vent at the East Pacific Rise, Pacific Ocean - Riftia | ecosystem: Host-associated > Annelida > Integument > Unclassified ... | reverse complement strand
TTAAGTTGAGCCATTTTAATATTATTCATAGCATTTATACTTGCTCTAATATTAGTAACTTTCATATATATATATTTATTAATTGGTGGATAACATATAACAATAATATCATTAATATTAGGTGTATCAATAGTATAAACAGTTACAGATGAACTTTCTTGAAACATTTGTCCAATTAATTCTGAATTATTAGTAGAATCGTTAATTATTGAAGCAATATAATATAATGGTGTATATTCATATATATCATATACAATACCATTTGTTGTAAATTTATCTACTGATGAATTTAATTGTGTATCTACAATTGATTTTTGTTTATTAATATTTAAATATTTAATAAATATTGATGGACGATTAAAATTTTGGTATTCTATTATTTCAGAACAATATTCATTATAAATACTTTGAATTAATAATGGTTCTTTTAAAATATTATTTTCCATACTATAAATCCATTAACGTTTAAATTATTTAATATAGATATTAAATAATTTTTATTAAATATTTATATTAAACATTTTTACTTTAACATTGAAAGGGGAAATATGAAAGCATTAAAAAGTACAAGACGAAAGATTATTGCGAAAGCACTAATAACTGAGAATAAACGTAAATTATTGTTTTTCAGTCGACAATCGGATTTGTCAATAACTGCCGGTTTCCGACAAATGGTTGTTCCAAATAACAGATTATATAGAGTTATGGGAATGACTAGTGATGATGATAATATTAAAGCTAATATTATTGCAGGTGATGATAAAATCATCATCGATTTTATTCCGGTCGATAATATTAATGTTAAAGACAGTTTCTTAGTTAATTACAAATCAAAAAAAACATCTATTCTAGATATATATTTACCGCTTGAAACACCAGTTAAATGCACATTACCGATTAAGAGATCGAAAAAATTCGGTAATGATGGATTGAAAGTGTTCTATACAGCATTAGATACTGGAGTTTGCCTCGCAGCAACAGACCCAGTTATAAAAGTATTGACATTTCCATGTACAGCGAATGGGAATATTGGGCAAATGGAATCTTCATCCATGATTATGTTTAATAATACAATTCATGAATTATGGAATGAAGTACAATTTTCAATCAAGATCGCACAACAGATAGTTAGCCTAGAACTAACTGACTCGATTGTGAAAAGCACGATTCTAAAAACTGTAAAAGAAAATGCAAAACATCAAATGAAAGATTTTGAAATTGGAAATATACCGGTATTACTCCGGTTCGAAAGATTTCACGATGGAGAACTTACAATGGAAATTTCGCATATATTTGATCAAGAATATGATATTTCTTCATCTTAAATTATTAAACATTTATTTCAAAATTTTCATTTTCGATTGTTAGATTAATCCGCAACATATATTCAGTAAATATATGTTGTGGATTATGAATTATTTCTGTTGAATTAATTATAATTGATATATTATAATCATTAGTTAATACATTAATCATATTATTTAATTCAACAGAAATTTCTGTTTCTTGTAATGATGTATCTCTAGTTTGTAAATATTCTTTTAATTTACAACCAAAAGACACATCATATGGATATGCTGATTTATATATTTGAAGATAATTTTTAAAATATTCAATAACTGCAAATTTTTTATTTAATACAATAAAATCATTATATTTATCAATAATTGGTGATATATCAAAAACATTATTTGAATATGATATATCTTTACGAGCTTCTGAATAATATTTATTTATTAAATATTTTATTTTTTCAGGTAATTCATTAATATTATAAGTAGATTTTGTTGTTTTTATTGAAATCGGTATTTGATCTAAAATATTTTTTGGTAATTTTTCTAGTTGTATATTCATATTATTCAGCCTAAATTATTTTTTATTTAATTTATTTAATTCTTTAATCTCTTCTTGATTTAATTTAGTTTTTTTTGTAATTAAATCATGAAAAACTGTAGATGGTAATTTCATTATATCAAAAATTGTATATTTACCATTAAATAATTTATCAAACTGTAAATATAAATCTAAAAAATTATCATAATATTCTTTAACATGCTCATCCGTTGATTTCCCCGGGAAAATAACTCTGATATAAGTTGAATTCAATATCAACGTCATATTCAAAGTCCTCCTTGCATGTTGCACATGTATATAATTTTTGAAATTTTGGATTATATTTATCAAATTTTTTAGAATATTCAGTACTAATAAATCTTAATATTGTTATTGGTAAATCAATAATAAACATATGTAATTCTTGTAATGAATTTATTTCAATAGCAGTATCATCAGTAAGAATCATTCTAATCATTTTAGTAACTAATACAAGATTTTCAACAGAAGATAATATCTCTCCTATAGATTCATAATTATGATTAATTTTATCTATACCTAATAATGATAAAATATCAATTCGATCTTTAATAGAAGGTATTTTCGTATAAAATTCAATATGTTTTATTTTATTTGTATTTATTTTTTTAATAATTGGATATGAATAGTCATAAAATTCTTGAGATTCATCCCAAATACATAATGAATTTTCATTAAGCAATTCATCATAAGTTATATTATCTATAAATTCTTTAGCATCACATTTAGAATTTTTGTTAATTGAATTTGGACATCTAATCTTTACATTTTCTAATTTACTATATGGTGTTGAATTTAGTATACTCCAAATCATTACATATCTATCATTTTTTGAAGTAAATTTGCAAAAATCATCAAATTCTGGCTTAACTTTATTATCAATTGGTGTATAATGTGTATATACTAAAAATGATAATTCTTTTTCAAAAGTATCTGGTGATGTTAATGATGTTCTTAATGCATAGTCATCTCCAACTTTTAATAACGATGTTATTACTTTTGCTTTATTAATCGGACAAATAATTTCTCTTTTAAAAGTAGCATTTAAATCATTTAAAGCATCAAGTGCGATTCCAATATTATTAATTGATGTTGTTTTATTTTGTTTTTCCATTTACATATCCTTGCTGATCTTTATAACAAAATTATATTATTAATTTTGTTATAAAGATCTTATTATTTTTTAAATACCAATATAATCACCAAGTTTAAGTACTTCAATACAGCCAACACTTGAAACAGCAGTTAACTCCATAGCTGTTCTACTGCGTACATATGTTTTACGAACCGCATTTGTAACTTCAGGAATAATATATAATGGTTTATAAACAATATCAACAATTGCAGTTCTTGATTTGTCATTTGCAGGAGCTTTATAAACAGTATATATTTTATTATCAGGAATAGCATGGCAAGAAATAATTTTTTGTTTACGAAATGCCATATTACTTGCAGCAAATCCGGCTTCTCCACCTGTTGTTTTCGGCATAGAAACAACATATTCTTGTAATGAATCTAACATAGATGCAGTTTGAAGACCCGCAACTAAGAATTGAGGTGCTGCACGATAATTACGTTCAATAACTCGAGTAACTGTATTAATATAAGGTACAATACCTCTTAAAATATCAAGAACATTAGATGGACGATAATCTCCACCTCCAACAGCAAATTGATCTAGATCGACAATAGCTTTAGATCCATTCGTAACCATTTCAGGTTCTGAAGCCTGTAAGAAATAAGATAAATCGAAATCTTTATTAAACATAATTTGACGTTTAATAGCTTCTGACATAGATCGAACAAGATCAATATTATAAATATCTCGATAGTCTTGAATCATTTCAGATTGTAAATCAATTTCGAAGTCATCGCGAACATCAACATTTATATCCCATCCAGATATTTTCATTCTAACTTTAACTCTTCCAATATCACCAGTAGTAGCACTAAACATTACTTTAGCCTGAGCTGATGTTATTTGAAATGTTGCACCCGCAGTTCCACCATCAATTGTTACTGAATATGTAATAACACCGGTATCCCAATTAATATTTCCAATCATTTTTGCTTTACAATCGGCATTAGAATCATCTTTAAAATCAAATTCTGTTTTTACTTGACCTCGAGCATCTGGTCGAACGAATATATTAATATTTTGAGCAACAAAAGTACCGGTCGATGCTGAATCGTCTTGAATAGTAATTCTATCAATAATAAAATATCGTTTATTTACTCTTGCATTATCAATATTAACTAAACCAGCCGATGAAGAATCAAATAAATTAACATTGTCATTTGGAGCGATATCAATAGTTTCAATAGCCCCTCTAACTTGATGTGTTGCTCTAGGTAACGAATATGTAACTGTAGATCCATCTGAGTTTTTAACTGTTGCTTCTAATTCAACTTTCGGTATAGTAACAATTGAAACTGCTGTTGGATATAATGTCGCTACTTGAGCTAAGATGGGTTCTGAATAAATGTCAGTTAAAATTGGAAAATATGTAACAGCATACCCAATTACACCTGTATCTGGACCGATTTGTGTTGCTTCTTCTAATAGATATTCTCGTTCTCGTTGAGCAACTCCCATAACAGCTTTTGTAGTAACTTCATCTAATCCTTCTGTTAATTGTTCCATATAACTTTTAAAGCTACCATCAGATGTTAACATAAGTACTGCGTCAGTAGCTGTTGCTAATTCATTTCTATTTCTATCTAAGTATTTTTCATAATTTTCAAATATTAATTCTGTATACATTTTTTTATCCTTTATTTTTTAAATATTAAAATTTACAATATTACTTTTTTCGTAAGCTTCATTAACTAAATCATACTGAAATTCTGCTAAATCTGTCATTTGGCGAATATTTATATTATCATTAGTTAAAACATCATAAGCTTCTGTAATTAGTTCTTGACTATATGTATAATCTAATCCTAAATCAGCTTCTGGTAAAAATTCAAGAACAGATGCTGTTTTATGTGATGGATTAGTTACAATGTCATAAGTAATTGGACGTAACGGTTTTCTAACATACATACGATTACTAATATTATCTTTAATAATTTTAGCAAATAACCGTATTGAAAATCCAATTTTTGCATGATCATGAACTAAAATATTATATAGATCAGGTCCTTTAAATCCTGATAAAGTTTCCATCTCTCCAATAATATGTGGATGATCATAGAATATATTTCGTAATAAAGCTCCACTATTAGACAAATGAACCCTTACGGCTCTTGATTTTGCTGCTACTGATTGAGTATCTGATACTGCAACAAACGGATGATCTATTTCCATATATAAGGATCGGTCTTTTGCTTTCGGTTTTAATATTTTAACAATTTCACGACATTCAGGCTCTTCATAATATCGCCCATTCTGATTATCTTCATTAGCAGTTTGTAATTCTACTCTACAAATAACTTTATTTATAGTCTCTCCATTTGCACTAGTTATACTTGACTCTTCAATTATATCATATTCTGACGTTATCATTGTGATTTCTTGTATAATATTTGCTATAGTCATAATATAAATCCTTTATTTAATATATTTTTGGATAATTATTAAAATATTTTTTAATAATTTTGTTAATTGTATATAACTTAATTGATTGAAAAATAATAGTATAATATTAATTATATCTGATAATTCTAATAATTCATTATTTATATCTGATGTTGTATTTATAAATTTATTTAATGTCTCATTAATCCTTTTAAATTGATTATATAATATAAACTTTTTTAAAGATTCGAATTCAACTTCTTGATTAGGTTGATCTTCTTGATTAGGTTGATCTTCTTGATTAGGTTGATCTTCCTGATCTTCTTGATTTTTTTGATTAGATTGATCTTCCTGATCTTCTAATTGAAATTTTGGTTTATTATTTTGAAATTGGTTTTCATATTGTTCAAATATTACTGGAGTATTATTAAAAACAAACATATAATCCTCTTTTATGGATAACTATCATTATTTTGATCATTCGTATCTTTACTTAATGATAATGTATTATGAAAATTTAATCCTTTCTTTTTAAATACATCCCAATCAAAATATGGAATATATTTTTCAAGAATCATATAAGGATCATATTTAAAACCTGGTATACTATCAAATGTTTGAAATATTGTTCCTATTGATGATAATGTTGATTCAAATAATTGTAACATTAATACAACTGGTGGAGTTAATGAAGATTTAATATAATTAGTCATTTTATATTTTGGATTAATAATATTTAATAATTTATCACAAACTTCATCTATTCCAGATGTTATAATATTTTGTATAAAACTAATATCTGTTGCAAATGCAATATTAGTATTTACTAATGATTCTCTTAATTCTCCTGATGTATCTTGACCTAAATACGATGGTGGAACTCCAGATAATGAAATAATTTCATTTCTAGCATCTTCTAAATCAGCGATTTTAATATTTGGATCAGCTAATGCTTGAACATCAACATCAATAAATTTTTGTCCTTTTTTTGATAATAAAATAAGATCTTTAAAATCTGATAATGTTCTTGGAATTGATTTTGGTGATAATAATTCATCAGATGTAATTCTTTGATTTCTAAATTCTCTTTTTAATTTTTGAATTAAATTAGAATGAATATCTTTAGGACCAGTTTCAATCGTCCATTTTCTAATTGTTGCTGCTCTTGACATTTTCATAACTGTATTTGCTAATCGAGTTATTAAATATATTTTTCCAGGAAAAACTAACGAATCTACGATTGATTCTCCAAATGGCATATGTTCAGTTGATGGATTACAAAAGTGAATTAAATGTGATGTTTGAATAAATTTAACTTTAATTTTATTATTTAATTCAAAATTATTTAATAATAATTCTTTTAATAAAAAATAAAGATCATTATCTAATAAATTAAATAAAAATTCATCATATTTAATATCTAATTCTTTTTTAGATAGTGTAGGATTATTAGTTTGTAAATTTTTAAATTTATCTTCAATATTAGCTTTTGTTAATATCTTTTTTATAATTTTATCTGATAATGTCTTGAATATTTTATTTTGATTAGTAATATTTGATTTTCCTAATGAATTAATAACATTCATCATTTGTTGTTCATTGCTTAATGTTTTTTCATTTTGTTTAATAACATCAATATATAAATATCCAATAATCATATTTTTTAACTTAGATTGTAATATTATAATATTATGTGGTTTAATATATTGCAATGTAAAACGATTTAAATCATATTCTAATTTAATACTATCTTTTTTTATTTTTGTTTTATCTTCTTCAGTATTATTTTCTTCAAAAATTAAATTTTCAAAAACATAATCAGCAAAAATATTAGTATTATCTTCAGTTATTAATTTAGGTATTTTATTTATTTTTTTTATATATGATGGTTGTATATGTGGAATATCAACATGTACTTTTTGAAGATCTACAATTTCAATAAAACAATCACCATATCGTAAAAACCAAGGTATAATTACTGTTCTGGCAAAATTTTCTAATTTAAAAAATTTTATAATATCTTTATAAAATTTTTTAAATTCAGAAATTTCTGATTTATGAGTTTGAGAATTATCAACTGTTTTAATCAATAATATTTTATCAGAAATTAAATCTTTTTGTAAAATATTTGTAATATAAACTTTTAATATTCGTTTAATAATTTGAACTTGACCATATAACTCATCATATATAGAATATCGTGATAATCTAGTCCCATCTGGATAAATATCATTAAGTAATTGATCTAATTGATTACCACTAGTTATATTTCGAATATAATCTTGTATTTGTGATCCGGATTCTTCATAATTAGTTGGATATATATTTGTTTTATCAATAATAGTATCTATTTTATTGATTAAATTAGTGAATGTTTTATCATTAAAAAGTTTATAAGATGACATTCTTATCCTTTGAAGCTTTTTGTTCTATTAAATGATCTAAATATTGTGTTGTTAATATTTGACCTTTTGTCATAATTATTTCTAATAATCCTTTTTCACTAACATATAATAATAATGAATGAATATAATCTTGTGAAAGACTTTCTAATACATATATATGATATGATTTATAACATGATTTTAATTCTTCAACACTTGAATTGTATTTTACTAATTTATTAATATCATATTTATTTCGTAATTTATCAATATTAGGTTTCATAATATTAATAAATGCTAAATCACATGTATCATCTAATAATGTGAATAATAATTTATAATTAATAACTTTTAATTTTTTTTTAAACATATAAATATCCATTTATAATTTCATTTTATTAGATTATCAAAAATATTATAAAATGATCTGAAAATTTATTAGAATGAAAATTTTCAGATCATTTTTATTTTAACTTAATTAAATCAAAATTATTAACTCATTAATTGATCAAGTGTGGATGAAACTTCATCAAAATTAGTACTTAGTTTTTGAGAATTTTCTAACATAACATTAATTACATTATCGATACCACCAGCTTCTTCAATAATTGTATTAACTTCAAGAGTCTGATCTAATTCTTGCATAAATTGTTCCATACCCTGTTGATAACCACGTACTATTGAATAATCAACAACATTTTCAAAATTAAGCTGCATATTTTTTTCTTTTGTAACTTGTTCTTTATTCATTTTTCTATCTCCTAAATTTAATAAAATCTAAATATTATATATTATAAATTTTAAATTAAAGTTATATAAATGTTTGAGTTCCATTTAATAATTCATTAGTATTATTACTAAATTGAACTGTTAAACTATGGTCTAAAATATCAATTTGATTTAATAAATATTTTTTTGATTTTTTTAGTCGTTTTATTGATGTGTAATATTCTGATAAATAATCATGAATTTGTAAATTATTACCATTAAATATATGAAATTTTACTTTATCTTTTATTCCTTCTTTTGCTTTTGTTATTTTTACCTCGAATGGAATAAGATTATTAATATAACTATCAGTAAATTCATTTAACATTGTTTCTAATGTATTATTTGAATTAGTTTCATGTATATCATCAATATCTGCTTTAACTGTATCTCCATTAATATCTAAATCAGGTCGCATACGAATCATATATACATAATCACCATATTGTATTTTTTTATATGAATTTCCAATAACTGTATTTGATAACGCTTGTTGTGGATTTTCAGATGTTTTTGCATTTTGTGTTATTGTTATTATTGGTATTTGATATGTTCTACTAATATATCTCAATTCTTGAACAATAGCACCATGTCCATTATAGTCGTCAAACTTTCCAATTTCAGCTCCAGTAGGCTGCATAACATCAATATAATCAATACAAAGACCTTTAATTTTATATCCAACTAATGTACGATCATTCATAAATTTTACTGTATCTTGAGGTGAAAATGTATTTTCATCAGAATGTTTTAAAATCACTTTAACATTTTTACCACTTAATTCTCGTAAAGAATCTTCAAGTAATTTTTCGATTAATGCTATTATTTCTTTTATTATGGCATTATTTGAATTCGAAATTTTTTCTGATTTATTATTTTTTTGTTCTTTTAAAATTGTTGATAATCTAATAAATATATCTCGAATAGTTATTGAACAATAATTACCAAATATACTAATAACTCGTCGAATTAATTTATATATTGAATCTTCAAGTGTAATAAATAATAAACAGTCATTTTCATCAAAATCATTATTTTGAATTAACTTACTTAATAAATTAATCATAAATATTGATTTTGCATGATTTGATGGTCCTGCTATTATCGTAACACTTCCACTTTCAATACCACCTAAATTAGTATCGATAAGAGAATATCCAGTTTTATAAAAATTATATCCAGTTTGTAAAAATGATGTTAATGACTCTGATACTTTATGTAATTCATCTTTATCACCACCTAATACAAAATAATCAGATAAATTATCTGCTTTTGCAACTACTTCAAGTTTAGATAATGATGAATATGAATTCGAAATTAATTTCTTATATTCTTGTAACGTATTTAATATTGGAGTTTCATTTTTTTTAGCAAGATTCATAAATATATCGAATTCAATAAACGTTGCTTTAACTGTATGTAATTCATTATATGCTTGTATATTAAGTAATATATCATCAAATGATTGTCTATATTCTAATAATGATTTTAATTGATTATTAACTACTCGTTTTAATAATTTATCAATATTCATATCTCGTTTTTGAAAATATTGTAATACATTATGATATGTTATTTGAATTGTTGACATATCAGATTTTATATCAAGAACATATTTTAATGTATCAAAATATTTTCGTACTGTACTAACTGGTATTTCTGAATTTATCTTAATTGTTGATAAATCTTTTCTAATCAAAATAATAAATTTTTTAAGAAATGATGTAATATCTATAGAAGATTGAATTGCAATATTTGGATTTGATGGGTATAATAAAACATTTAACGTGTTTTCAATAAATTGTGAAGTTGTGAATTTAGATAAAAATGTAGATAATAATGAATCTGCAGCTTCTGTTGAAGGTGCTTTTTGTTGATTTTTAAATGGAATAACCATATTAGATTTTACAGTCATATAACGTCCTTTTTTCATAAAAATTTTGTCTAAATAAATTTTTCTGTCATAATATTAATATCTATAATTTTTAATTATACAGAAAAATTTATTAGATATTTATTTATAAATTGAGATAATGTGACTGCAATAAAATAACGCTCAAAATTATTATAAAACTCTTTTTTTAATAATTTAATTTGATTTAATTGATATTGAGTATCAGCAACTGTTAATTTAAAAGTTTTAATTAAGTGAACAGTATCATTATATATACTTGTAATATTATCATCGAATAATTGGCCATTAAATATTGCTTTATATAAATATAATTTTATATTTAATTTAATAATATCTACATATTTAAATTCATTATAAATAAAATAATAATTTGTATTTATTTGTTTTGAAATTGGTTTTAACAAATTGTCAATAATTAAATTATTAATTTCATCACATTGTATAAAATTTTCAATTAATACAGCAAATTCATCATATAAAATTGATTTGATACAAGATAAATATTCAACTTGACCATTTATAAATATAGATTTAATTAATGATATTAATGAATTTTCATCTGTTATATTTATATATCTAAATATAGTATCTAAATAATTAAAATCATTTTCTAACAAATTATTTGATAATAAATCAATTGAATGATATTCATTTTTTTCTAATATTGTTTTTAACCATTCATTATGTGAAAATAATTGTGCATTAATATAGAATAATGGATCATTTTTAAATTGTGAAATTAAATATTGTATTTGTATTAAGTCAGAACTATAAATATCATTAAATTTTTTTTTATGCAATTCATATAATGTTTCTTCAATTGTCTTAATAGTATCTAATTCAATATCAAAATAATCAACGGTATCCTGATATATTATATCAAGACATTTTTTAGCAATTGCATTATTAAAATTTTCTGTTATTTCTCGGCCAATTAATGATGAATCAAATATATATAATTTAAATTTATTAATAAAAATTATAGATAATTTATCTAAAAATGTACTTATTATAGATTTATTTATATTTTTAAATGAATCTATTTCATTATAAAATAATAAATTATTTTTAATTAAAGCCAGATATAATGCGTTTATAAAATCTTCTTGATTATCATCCATAAAAGATTCAAATGTATTTCCAACATTAATTTTATGTGAATTAAAATAATTTAATAAGTTAGCATCTAATATACTATAAGAACAATATTTATAAAATAAATTTTGAAGAAATATATATACGATACTAGATTTTGTATAATCAGTAAATGTGGGATTAAAAATAAATGTATATGGAAATATATTTTTTGTATAATTAGAATTTGGTTTACAATAATATCTATTTCGTAATATAGATGTATTTTCAAATAATATATTAGATATTTGTTGTTGATTTTGAAAACTTGAATAATATTTTTTAATATTTAGTTTAAATCATAATATTTTAAATAATTC
>Ga0256845_1002949_pt1 | contig 11915 bp, 11 predicted proteins | sample RiftiametaG_FD_189101 | JGI IMG/M metagenome (GOLD analysis project Ga0256845, IMG submission 189101) | Tube worm associated microbial communities from hydrothermal vent at the East Pacific Rise, Pacific Ocean - Riftia | ecosystem: Host-associated > Annelida > Integument > Unclassified ... | reverse complement strand
CAGCGGGCGGATCGTGTCGTAAAACGGATAGGGGTTTTGCACGAAATCGGGGGCGGTGGGGGATTGGTGGACATGTTGCATAAGGGGGATAATCACCGAAAGGCTCTGGCCTTTGCAAGCGGGGGTTTTTACAGTCGGGCTTATGTCGGGAAAAACCATACATCGCGCAGGCGTGTTTGCGCTGTTTTTACTGCTGGTCGCGGGGATCGCGGGCGGGGCGGGGTGGTTTGCCTATCGCAGCGCGCTGAACCAGTTGGCCGAACGCGGGCAGGCGGATTTGTCGCTGGCCTCGGACCGGTTGGTGGGGCAGTTGCAGCGCTTTCGACAGGTGGCGGTGATTATGGCGGATCATCCGGAACTGGTGGCGCTGGCTAAGGGCGCGGACGGTGCCAAGGCGGCGGATTTGTTGTTGGCCACGGCGGATAAAACCGGCGCGGTGGAGTTGTTGCTGGCGGGGCGGGATGGCCGTGTGCTGGCAACTTCGGGCGAAATGGACGTGGCGTCATTGGTGGGGCAGCCCCATTTTGAACGGGCGATGAACGGGGCGCTTGGCACCACGCATCGCCGCATGAATGGCAGCAATCAGCGAGTGTTCCAGTTTGCAGCCCCCATTCTTGAAGCGGGCGCGGTTCTGGGCGCGGTGGTGGTGGCCGTCGATATGGAGGCGGTCGAGGAATCTGACTGGCGAGGCGATCCGAACGCGGTGTTTTTCACCGACGAAAGCGATGTGATTTTCGTGGCCAACCGCTCGGAGCTGGTGTTGCGGACACGCGGGGCAGGCGGGTTTGCGCCAGATAAGGTGCAGGCATTTGGCCAACAAAAGGTCTGGTCGATCAATTCCGGCCCCTATATCCCGCACCGCGCTTTGCATTTGACGCAGCCCCTGCCGATCATAGGCATGACGGGCGAAGTGCTGGTCAGCACCGCCCCGGCCGAACGTCTGGCGTGGTTGCAGGCGGCGGCGGTGGCGGCGGTTTTGCTGGCCTTTGGCGCGATCCTGTTTTGGGTGACGGAACGCAGACGCGCCTTGGCCGAGCGGCTGGAAATCGAGGCAACCGCCAAGGCTGAACTGGAAGCGCGGGTCGAGGCACGGACGGTGGAATTGAAGCAGGCGCAGGCCGAACTGGTGCAGGCAGGCAAGCTGTCGGCGCTGGGGCAGATGTCGGCGGGGATCAGCCATGAATTGAACCAGCCTTTGATGGCGATCCGGTCGTTCGCGGAAAATGCCGAGCAGTTTTTGCAGCGCGGCAAGGTGGATGTGGCGGGCAAGAACCTGTCGCGGATTTCCGAGCTGGCGCGGCGCATGGGGCGGATCATCAGCAATTTTCGCGCCTTTGCCAAACAGGAAAGCGAGCCGATTTCCGATGTCGATATCGTCGCTGTGGTCGAGGCGGTGCTGGAGATGTCCGAGGCGCGGTTTATACAGGACAAGGTGGAGGTTGTTTGGGAAGCCCCGCCCGCACCGGTCTATGTGCGCGGCGGCGAGGTGCGGCTTCAACAGGTGCTGGTCAATCTGATTTCTAACGCGATTGATGCGATGGAGGGTGGCAAAGAGCGGCGGATCGAAATTGCAGTCGAAGCTGGCGATCAAAAGACCCGCCTGCGGGTACGCGACACGGGGCCGGGGATTGCCGCGCCGGAAAAGATATTCGAGCCCTATTACACCACCAAAGCGGTGGGCAAGGCGGACGGTCTGGGATTGGGGCTGTCGATTTCTTATGGTCTGGTGCAGAGTTTCGGCGGTGATATCCGCGGACGCAACCACCCTGACGGCGGGGCGGTATTCACGGTGGAACTGGCACGGGCAAGAATGGAGAAAGCGGCATGAATATGCAGGTTTTGCTGGTGGATGATGATGCTGCGGTGCGCGAGGCGCTGGGCCAGACGCTGGAACTGGCGGATATGCCCGCGATCCTTGCGGGCAGCTATATCGAGGCCAAAGACCACATCAGCCCCGATTTTGACGGGGTGGTGGTGTCGGACATTCGCATGCCGGGCAAGGACGGTTTTGCGCTGCTGGATTATGTGCAATCGGTGGACGTTGATCTGCCGGTGATCCTGCTGACGGGCGAAGGCGATATCCCGATGGCGGTGCGCGGGATCAGCGCCGGTGCGTTCGATTTTCTGGAAAAACCCTGTGCGCCGCAGGACCTGATTTCGGTGGTGGAACGGGCGCGTAAAACCCGCGCGCTGGTGCTGGAAAACCGGCGGCTGAAACGACAGCTGGAGACCGGCGATGCGGCGGCGCGGATGTTGTTTGGCACATCAAAACAGGCGGATGAATTGCGCGCGCGGGTGCGGGCGGTTGCGCGCACCGGGGCCGAGGTGTTGATCAGTGGGGCACCGGGCACGGGAACCTCCAAGGTGGCCGAGGTGATCCACCTGTTGTCTTCGGTCTCGGACGGGCCGTTTGTCAAACTGGCGGCGGCCTCGTTAACGCCCGATATCCTGACGGGTGCTTTGGCCAAGGCCAACGGCGGCAGTCTGTTTCTGGACGAGGTGGCAGCGCTTGCACCGGATGCGCAATTCGCCCTGCTGGACTGTCTGGAAAAGAAATGCGGCGCGCGGGTGTTGGCGGGCAGTTACCGTGATCTGGAACAAGAGGTGACCGAGGGCCGCTTTAACCACGATCTGTTCTACAAGCTGGGCGTCACCGGCGTGCGCATCCCCGGTCTGCGCGAACGCCCCGAGGATATTCCGGTGCTGTTTCGCCATTACGTTGCCATTGCCTGCGAACAGGCCGCGCTTGCCCCGCCGGAGATTACACCGGCGTTGATTTCGCGACTGATGGCGCAGGACTGGCCGGGCAATGCGCGGGGGCTGATGAACACCGCGATGCGCTTTGCCATGGGGCTGGGTGAAGGCGAGGAAGAGGCCGAACTAGGCCTGAACGAGCAACTGGCGCAGGTAGAGCATTCCCTGTTAAGCGAAGCCTTGCGCCGTCATAACGGCAATGCGTCCGAAGCCGCGCGGGCGCTGAAGCTGCCGCGAAAGACCTTTTACGACAAATTGACAAAATACAGGATTCGACCCGAGGCATTCCGCTAGATCTGTGCGGAAAACCGCACAGCTATCAGAATCCGTTGTGTGGGTTTCCGCCGCTCGCCTTTCTCGCTACTGTAAGAAATGCACCTAACCAACTGTCTGGTAACAGTTTTACCTGTTGTCACATCCCTGTGAAGTTTTCCTTGAGCGGTGTAGGGGGCTGGGGTCTGATCAATGTGGGTGCCTGCGGGATGCGGGCGCACATCTATGCAATGTCTCAAAACCCGGGAGGAGACCCCAATGAAATTTTTGACTGCTGTCACCGCTGCTGTGGCGCTTTCTTTCACCGCACAAACTGCTGCTGCGTCGGCTGGTTGTGACGAAGGCGAAATCGTAATCAAATTCGCCCACGTGACCAACACCGACAAACATCCAAAAGGGATCGCTGCCAGCCTGCTGCAAGAGCGTGTTAACACCGAGATGGACGGTAAGGCCTGTATGGAGGTTTACCCCAACTCGACCCTTTATGATGACAACAAGGTTCTGGAAGCCATGTTGCAGGGTGACGTTCAACTGGCAGCCCCATCGCTGTCCAAGTTTGAAAAGTTCACCAAAAAATTCCGCCTGTTCGATCTGCCCTTCATGTTCAAAAGCATGGATGCGGTTGATGCATTCCAGTCGTCCGACTCTGGTCAGGCGCTGCTGGATTCGATGCAGAACCGTGGCCTTCAAGGGCTGGCTTTCTGGCACAATGGTCTGAAGCAATTGTCGGCCAACAAGCCGCTGATTGCCCCATCGGATGCAAACGGCCTGAAATTCCGCGTGCAGTCCAGCGATGTTCTGGTTGCCCAGATGGAAGCCATCGGTGGTTCGCCCCAGAAAATGGCGTTCTCCGAAGTATACGGCGCGCTGCAGCAGGGCGTTGTAGACGGTCAGGAAAACACATGGTCCAACATCTTTGGCAAGAAGTTCTTCGAGGTTCAGGACGGTGTGACCGAAACCAACCACGGCATCATCGACTATCTGGTGGTGACCAATGTTGACTGGCTGGAAAGCCTGGACGCCGATGTGCGTGATCAGTTGCTGACCATCCTTTCGGAAGTGTCCAAAACCCGTAACGCCGAGGCCTATGCGGTGAACGAGGCTGCCAAACAGTCGATCATCGACGCAGGCGGCACCATCCGTACTCTGGACGCAGCACAGCGTCAGGCATGGGTTGATGTGATGATGCCCGTTTGGGACAAGTTTGTTGGCGATGTAGGTCAGGATTCGATCGACGCCGCACAAGCGATCAACGACTCGATGTAAGAGCCGTATTGGCGCGCGCCCACGCAAAGAAGGGGCGCGCGCTTACTCTAAAATAGGGAGGGGATAAAATGCATCCGAAATCAGGTGCAAGCGTGATTGACCGTATAGAGGAATCGCTGATTGCGTTCCTGCTGGGGGTGATGACGCTGCTGACATTCGCTAATGTGGTTGCGCGATATTTATTCAACTCCAACATTTTGTGGGCACTGGAGTTAACGGTGTTCATGTTCGGCTGGCTGGTACTTTTGGGTGCCTCTTATGCCGTTAAAAAAGGTACCCATCTGGGTGTTGACGCGGTGATTAACATTCTACCGGCTGGCGGGCGCAAAGCCGCCGCATTGTTCGCCGTTGCCGTTTGTATTATTTTCAGTTTACTGTTGCTGAAAGGCGCATGGGATTACTGGGCCAATTTCGCCAACCTGCCAAAAACCGAAGGTCGCTGGTTCCCTACCGGATTTCAGGATAAATTTCGCGGTCAGGCCTGGTTTGAAACCAACGATATTCCGCATCCCGCCTTCCTGAACTGGATGGCCGATGCATTCAATGATGGTGTGGCATATGAAAAACTGCCGCGCATGGTGCCTTATATGGTGCTGCCGGTTTCCATGGCGCTGCTGCTGTTTCGGTTCATTCAGGCCGCAATCGCGATCTGGACGGGCAAGACGGACCGCATCATCGCCAGCCACGAAGTCGAAGACGAACTTGAAGAAATGCGTGCGCAACGCGGGGAGACAGAATAATGACCGTAGCCCTTCTTTTTGCCATGGTCGTCGGTCTGATGATGATCGGCGTGCCAATCGCTGTTTCACTGGGGATGAGCTCGGTTTTGTTCTTGCTGATCTTCTCGGAGGCGTCATTGGCCTCGGTTGCGCAAACCCTGTTTTCCGCCTTTGAAGGCCATTCGACCCTGCTGGCAATCCCGTTCTTTATCCTTGCGTCGTCGTTCATGTCGACGGGCGGGGTGGCGGCGCGGATTATCCGGTTTTCGATTGCTTGCGTCGGCCATTTGCGCGGCGGTCTGGCAATTGCGGGTGTATTCGCCTGTATGATGTTTGCAGCGCTTTCCGGATCATCCCCCGCCACCGTGGTTGCAATCGGCTCGATCGTGATCGCGGCGATGACCAAGGCGGGCTATTCCAAGGATTTTGCCGCCGGTGTGATCTGTAATGCGGGCACATTGGGCATCCTGATCCCGCCCTCGATCGTGATGGTGGTTTATGCTGCTGCGGTCGAGGTTTCGGTTGGCCGGATGTTTTTGGCAGGGATTATTCCCGGTCTGCTGGCCGGTGCCATGCTGATGGTCGCAATCTATGTGATGGCGCGGATCAAGAACATGCCTGCCGGTGAATGGGCCGGCTGGGGCGAGGTCGGAACCGCCTTTGCCGATGCGTTCTGGGGGCTGATGCTGATCGTGATTATCATGGTCGGGATTTACGGCGTTCCCGGTGTGACTTCGGCTATCTTTACCCCGACCGAAGCGGCGGCTGTGGCTTCGATCTATGCCTTCCTGATTGCCAGCTTTGTTTATCGCGACATGGGGCCGCTTGCGGCCAGGAACGGCGGTGCCAAAGGCAGCCTGCTGAAAAAACCCTATGCACTGATTACCGCATTCTTCCATCGTGACACGCAGAGCACATTGTTTGATGCGGGCAAACTGACGGTTACGCTGATGTTCGTGATCGCCAATGCGCTGATCCTGAAACACGTTCTGACCGAGGAACAGATCCCGCAGCAGGTGGCCAACGCCATGCTGTCGGCCGGGTTTGGCTGGGTGATGTTCCTGGTGGTGGTCAACCTGATCCTGCTGATTGGCGGGCAGTTCATGGAACCATCAGGCCTGTTGGTCATTGTCGCCCCGCTGGTGTTCCCGATTGCGATGGAACTGGGGATTGACCCGATCCATCTGGGTATCATCATGGTGGTGAACATGGAGATCGGTATGATCACCCCGCCTGTCGGCCTGAACCTGTTCGTGACCTCGGGGGTTGCGGGTATGCCGATGATGCGGGTGGTCAAGGCGGCGTTGCCGTTTTTGGCTGTGCTGTTCGTGTTCCTGATTTTGATCACCTATATCCCGTGGCTGTCGACCGCTATTCCGAATGCGGTGATGGGCCCGGAAGTGATTACCAAGTAGACGTAGGGTAAATGTGCAAAAAAGCCGCCAAGGGAAACCTAGGCGGCTTTTTTGTATCTGGTGATTGGGCCGGATCAGGCCGTTTCAAGGGCCGAAATAATGCCGCTGAAATCCGCAGCCTTTAGCGATGCTCCGCCCACAAGCGCGCCATCTACATTGGACACGGCAAATATTTCTTCAGCGTTGGATGGTTTCACCGAGCCACCATAAAGCAGGCGCACGGACCGGCCCACGCCTTCGCCAAAACGGCGTTCCAGCTGGGTACGGATGAAATCATGCACTTCGCCGATCTGGTCCAGCGTAGGCACTTTGCCGGTGCCGATCGCCCAGATTGGCTCGTAGGCCACCACAAGGTTTTCGCCGGTGACATTATCGGGGATGGAGCCGGCCAATTGCCCCGAGATGATTTCCAGTGTGTTCATCGCTTCGCGCTCGGCATCGGATTCACCACAGCAGACCACGGCAACCAGACCGGCAGCAATCGCGGCCTTGGCCTTGTTGCGCACGTCCTTGTCGCTTTCGTCATGGTCCTGACGGCGTTCGGAATGGCCAAGGATCACATGGCTGGCACCGGCATCCACCAGCATACCGGCGGCAATGTCACCGGTGTGGGCGCCGGATTCAGCGGCGTGGCAATCCTGTCCGCCGGTGTGGATCGGCCCGTCGCCAATCCGTGCGGCCATGGCCGAAACCAATGTGGCAGGTGGGCACAGCAGAATTTCGCAACCCGGGGCAGGGTGGGCGGCCAGCAGCGCGTCGACCTCGGTCAGTGACGCGGTGGTGCCGTTCATTTTCCAGTTTCCGGCGGCAAGTTTTTTACGCATGTTTGTGTTTCCTCTGTTGGTTTGCCTGAGGAATGCCCTGAAATCACCTTGCAAAGCAAGCGGATTGGCCGAAACTGCGGCAAGTGAACGCGTTCACCTTACAATGCGTCCAGTGCCTTTTGTGCCCAGATCAGCACCGCTTCTGCGTCGTAATTGGCGGTGTCGGGCAGGGTCCAGTAGGCCATCACATCGCCGGTATCCACACCGAACTGTCGCGCACCGGCGGCCGAGATTTCATCGGCAAAGGCCCCTTTGGCCTTTAGATACAGGGTGCCTTCGCGGTCCAGCATGGCAAATATGGTGCCATCACAATAGATTGACAAACCGCCCATCATTTTACGGGTTGTGATATGACCCAGCGGGTCAAGCATATCGTGGACAAAGGTGATATCGGTGTCGCTGACACTCATTTTGCGGTGGTCAGGTTTTCGCCGAATTTAATCGATTCACCGCAACCGCAAGCTTCGGTTACATTGGGGTTGCGAAACTTGAAGCCGCTTTCCAGCAAGGAGGTTTCATAGTCGATTTCAGTGCCGAACAGGAACATCTGTGCCATCGGGGCAATCATCACCCGCGCGCCATCCTGCTCCACCACTTCGTCCATCGGGTCAACGTCGTCCACATAGTCCATGGTGTATTCCATCCCCGCGCAGCCGCCTTTTTTGACGCCGATGCGCAGGCCCTGATGACCCTTTTGTGCCATCAGTTTCGAAATCTGTTTTGCTGCGGTCGGGGTCATGTTGACCGCCTGTTTGCCGGGGATGCCGAACATATGGGTTACTCCTGTTTGCCTATTCAACATAAGGCGGGGGGGGCCAAACCTCAAGATGGTGGGCTGCGGCATTTCAGGCGGGACAAGGATTTTTGAAAATCCTTGGTAAAAATCTTCAAAGATTTTTGGGCGTGCGGGGGGGCGGCGTTATACCATCGCCGCGGCCTTGCACATGTTTGCCAGTTTGTTTTTTGTTTGTTCCAGCGTCAAAAAACCCAACCCGCAATCGGGCGCGGCGATCAAACGTTCCGGCGGAAGCACCGTCAGAACCTCGCGCATCCGCGCTGCGATTTGATCCACCGCCTCGATCTGACTGACGGCAATGTCGACAAAACCGACAATCGCCGTGGTTTTGTGGAACTTTTCGAACAGCGACAGATCACTGTGGCAATGGCAATCCTCGATCGACAGGGCATCAATCCGGCCATCCAGCGCCTCGACCAGCTGGTGATAGATATTATGGTCGGCCTTGGGGTAATCCGGCTGATCAATATGTTCGGGATAACCGCAGCACATATGAGCGGTGCGCACCACATGGTCGGGCACCCCGTGGAACACCCGTTCCAGCGCCTCGTAACCAAAGGCGGCGGCGTCCCCGGGCTTGCGGGCGAACAGGGGTTCGTCCACCTGAATGTGGATGCACCCGGCACCGGCCAGTGCCAGCACCTCTTTGTTCAGCGCATCGGCCAGATCGAATGCCAGTTTGGCATCATCATTGTAGTGACAATCGGCCACGGTGCCGATGATGGTCATCGGGCCGGGCAGGGTCAGTTTGACAGGGCGATCCGAGAAGGATTGCGCCTGTTTGTAATCGCGCGGCAATACCGGTTCACCCGCGCGGATCTTGCTACGGATCGCAGGTAGATCGGTTTCATAGGCGCCGTTGCGCAACACGCGGTGTTCCAGATTGTCGAAATCAAAGCCGTCCATATAGCGGCATTGGTAGTGCACATAGTTTTCGCGCCGCTGTTCGCCATCGGTGGGGATGTCGATGCCACATTCTATCTGGATCTGCACAGCAGCACGGGTAGCGCGTTCAAAGGCCGGTTCGTGTTCGGGCGAATCTGACCAGTTTTGCACCACATTGGCGGTATAGCTTTGGTCCGCGTGGGTGACCTTGAACCAATCCTGGATCGGCACATAGCCGGGCTTGGGAAAGGCCCCGATGGTGGTGGTTTTGATCGGCATTTGACGTCATCCTTTGCGTTGCGCTTTGCCTGAACGCTAAAAGCGCAGCACGGGGCCACGCTAGCAGGATAGCGACTGCAAAATGTCGTTTTTACATGAAACCCAGTTCAAGGCGGGCCTCGTCAGACATCATTTCCATGCCCCACTGTGGCTCCCACACCAAATCCACATTAACCGTTTTGACACCGGCCAGCGGCGAAATCGCGTCGGCAATCCAGCCGGGCATCTCACCGGCGACAGGACAGCCCGGCGCGGTCAGCGACATATAGATTTGCACATCGCCCTCGTCTGAAATCTCGATCGTATAGACAAGGCCCAGATCATAGATGTTCACCGGCACTTCGGGGTCATAAACCGAGCGGCAGGCCTCGACGATGGTGTCATACAAAGGGTGGTCCGTGCTGGACGGTTTGATCAGCGGTGTGCCTTCAAGTGGTGTGTCGGATTCGGCAGTCATGGGACCCTCTTTGGATTACTTGACTGAATATATAAGGATTGCAGTCGCGGGCGTCCAGAGGGGAAGCGCCGTAAATGGGGTGCGGCGTTTTCGCAAGGGGTGGTCAAGAAAATGGCCCGCAGGAAGGATCATGCGGGCCATTCGATTTGTAGTGAGTGGTCGTTACTTGTCGTGGGTTGCTTCTACAGCAGCAGCCATTTCGGCCTCGATCGCCGGATCGATTGTGATGGCTTCGTCTGTATCCAGCATTCCGGCATCGGGATCATTAAAGACCGAGATATCCATCTTGCCTTCGCTTTTGGCGACGATGGACGAAACCACAGCATCACCCGATACGTTAACGGCTGTGCGGATCATATCCATCAAGCGGTCAACACCCAGCACAAGGCCGATACCCTCGACAGGCAGGCCTACCTGAGTGAACACCATCGACAGCATGATCAGGCCAACTCCGGGAACACCGGCGGTGCCGATGGAGGCCAGAACCGACATCAGGATCACGGTCAGATAGCCGCCCATCCCCAGATCAACGCCGTAAACGTTGGCGATAAACACGGTGGCAACACCCTGCATGATCGCGGTACCGTCCATGTTGATCGTGGCACCAAACGGCACAGTGAACGATGCAACCGAGTTGTTAACCCCGAAGCGCTGCGTCACGGTGCGCATGGTGACCGGAATGGTCGCGTTTGACGATGCTGTTGAAAATGCGAACACCTGCGCGTTGCGGATTTTCTTGATAAACATCGCGGGGCTAAGACCCGAGAACACCTTCAGCACAATCATCAGTGTGACGAACAGGTGGAACATCAGCGCGCCCACCAGAACCAGCACATAACCGGCCAGTGATGCCAGTAGATCCAGACCCAGATTTGCAACCGCTTTGGCGATCAGTGCAAACACGGCGTAAGGGGCCAGTGCCATGATGATATTCACCATCTTCATCATGATTTCATTGGCGATTTCGGCCCCTTCGATAAAGGCTTTTGCCTTATGACCAACCATCAGCATGCTGATCCCGACCATGATCGAAAAGAAGATAATCGGAAGCATATCCCCATTCGCCATCGCGGCGACCGGGTTCTTTGGGATGATGTCGATCAGAACCTGGGAAAGGGGCGGTGCCTCTTTACCCGAGAAACTGGCGGCTGTTTCCAGATCAAGCCCGCTACCAATGCCCAATGAAGCCGAGATAAGGATCGCGGTGGCAATCGCAATCGCGGTTGTCAGCATATAGAGCGCGAAAGATTTCGAGCCCACGCGCCCCAGCATCCGGATATCGCCAATGCCGCAAACCCCGCAGATAAGCGAGAAGAACACCAGTGGAACCACCAGCATTTTCAACATGTTAACAAACATTTTGCCAACGATATGGAAGGCGCCATTAACGACAAACTGGTTAATAAACGTTCCTTCCGCGTTCATACCCGTCAGGTTGAAGAACAACCCCAGGATAATCCCCAACGCCATCCCAAGTAGCACCTTGGTGGTTAGGTTCATTTTTTTGCTTTCCGACATCCACTTTTACTCCCTGTTACTTTATTATTAAGAAAAGGCTACGGGACAGGCGGAAACCGATCAAGCGCACGTCAGAAGTGTATTGTTAACAATATTTCATTTAATACGAATGTTTCAGCGGGATTGTTGCTGGATTTTGTATTGGGTTTTGCCGGTGGGCGGCTAAACTGCGTGTATTGAAAGAAGGAAAGAATTATGAACCCATCCAGATTTGCTGCCACCACGCTCTTTATTTTTGCGCTTTTTGCGGCGCCGCTTGCGGCCGAAACAACCATCGAACTGAATCCCCTTAAAATCGAGGGTCTGGTGGTTGGTGTGCCGCAAAAGATCGACGCGGATTTTGCTACAAAACACAGCGTAGCGGTGCCCAAACCGTTCCATTTTACTATCCCTACCGATCGGACCAAAAACATCAAGGTACTACCGGCGCCCGGCGGGACCGGGATATTCAAGATTAGTTTTGCAACCAAAGATAATCTGCTGAGATCCAACCTTCAGTTCATCCCGTTCACATTGGGCGAGGGCACAGACGAAGAACGCCTGAACGGCATGGCGCGGATCGTGCAGCAGGTGTTTCGCAATGCGGTGATTGATCCGGATAGCGCCGAAATCAACGTCACCCGCCCGACCGAAGTTGGCCCTTATTCGGCGGTCGAGTCCATCGGGCGATACGCCGAAGGCGACGACACTATGGTCGCCTTGCGTGTGGTCGCGGTGATCGAGGACGGG
>Ga0256845_1002948_pt1 | contig 11920 bp, 11 predicted proteins | sample RiftiametaG_FD_189101 | JGI IMG/M metagenome (GOLD analysis project Ga0256845, IMG submission 189101) | Tube worm associated microbial communities from hydrothermal vent at the East Pacific Rise, Pacific Ocean - Riftia | ecosystem: Host-associated > Annelida > Integument > Unclassified ... | reverse complement strand
TCTATGTGGCGGAAAATCCAATCTATCTGGCTACAAATCCATTGAAGTGCATTGGTGCAAAAAATTATGTAATGAAATCAGTGATGCGACGGCGCGAAAATCCCCAAACTATGTGGCGCGCTACATGTGTGTAAAATGTCACATAGTTTGAGGTCTACGCGCCACTATTTTGGATTTGCCGCCAGATAGATTGGATTTGGCGGGACTATTCCTAGCTTCGGGTGAGTTCAATTCAAAAAACGGTTAATTGTACACAATTCAATTGAGAGCAGCTTTCGGCCCGTAGCCGACCTCTACACCGGCGGGTTCGCTGTGTTGCAGCATTTCGGAAGCGGACCATGAACCTTGCGACAAATCTGTTTTGCAGATTTAGTGCATGGGATCACTTTTGAACTGGGTGGCAAAACTACCTGAAGGAGCAACTTATGCAGATCGACATGGCGTCGTCCGAAGCCCTAAACATGATTGATCGCGACTACGTCGGTAGCAGCAAGCCCCTCTCGGTCAATCACAGGCCAGCCGAAGCGCAGTCAATAGAGTGGTGGGCATCCCGGGGACAGACCGAGTCCATCACTCAAGAACGGAAACGCTCCGCTTTAAGGCTCTACCTCCACATCGCATCTCAAGCTACCAACGAACTGCCTTTTTATACCTTCCCTGCAGCATTTTCGTTTAGCGATCAGGTACATTACCGGCCAGACAAAGGATTGGTCAAAGCACTTCTGAGGGCACACGTTCTCGAGGCGTGCCGCTGCGAAGGTGAGCTTTGTTTCCGCCTCAATGATAGAGGGACCTGCCTTCTAGAAGAGCAATAACGGCCCTTAAGAGACATTCACCATAATATTGCGCGCTACGGTGCAACTTCCCGATTGCGGACATTCGGTAGAACGTTGTGTCTGGTTGATGTGTGTGCTGTGGAGGTTGCTACACGCGGCGAATGTGAATTCCTTTCTTCGCGTCTTGATCGCGCCAAAAAACTCGGTGTCCAGCGTCCGTCCCGATGGAGTGAGACGACATCCTGAGCCTTGTCGGGCATGGATGGTCTCATCAATCACAAATGGACCAAAATCTATGTACAACTCTTCACACACGACAGTCTCGGCGCTTGCCCTAATTCAGTTGATCGCTTTTGCGCAAACCATTCACGCAGAGACGCCCTCCCTTTATAACCGTTTAGACGGCGTTTTTGTCAGCGACGGCTACGGCTATGTCACCGACCTGCGCTCCGATCAGATGAAGGTCTATCACCTCTCAGGCGAGAGCTGCGTCTTGGATGTGAATACCAGTGAATACATCGAAACGTTAATAACTGCCGACACGGTGACCCTGTCCGCCGACGGCAATAGCTTTGACTTCGGCAGCGAATTTGAACCACATAAAAGAACCTTGACCCGCGTTGACCAACTGCCAGCGCCTTGCCTGAACCCAACGCCTGATACACCACAGGGAAACTTTGACGCCTTCGTGGCCGCGTTCAGTGCACATTACGCGTTCTTTGACCTCTATGGGGTGAACTGGAACGAAGTCGTTGCTCAAGCGCAGACAAAAGTGACGCCCGACATGACAGACGAAGCGTTGTTTTACCTATTCGCAGATATGATAGCTCCTCTAAGCGACGGGCATCTTTCTTTGCAAGCAGAAATCAACGATGAAGATTTCGACACCTCACCCGACACGACAATCCTCAGCAGAGGTATGGAAAAACGTCAGAAAGAAATCGGGGCCGCCGACGGCGAAGTCTCCTACGCTGTGCTAGAAGGTTTTCTTGGCGGAATTGCGGACGACATTCTGAATGGTGATGGCGATGAATACGCCCACGGGAAGATACAGGCTGGTATCATCGACGGGAACGTTGGGTATATGAGCGTTCTGATGCTGATGGAATTTACTGGCAGTCAATTGATGCCAACAATGGACGCGGGCAGTGACGCAGACGACTACCGCGCGTTGAACAATATCTTGGACGACATTCTGACCAAGTTTGTCCAAGAAGACGTCAGCGCCGTTATCATCGACGCGACGATCAACTTTGGCGGCAGTGACTATTTGGGCCGCGCGATTGCCGCGCGCTTTGCCGAGAATGAACAGTTGGCTTATTCCAAACGGGCATATGATGCGCAAGGCACCACGGCGACAGATATCTACGTGACCCCATCGGATCGCGCTTCATTCTATGGCCCAGTCTATTTGATGACGACGGATAGCACCGGCAGCGCCGGCGAGATTATGACAATGTCCCTGCGTGCTTTACCAAACGTCACTCACATGGGGCAATCCACAAACGGCGGCTTGTCTGACATCCTCAGCAAAGTACTGCCAAACGGATGGAACCTGAGCCTGTCAAACGAGATCTACCTCGACCATGAAGGTGTGGCTTGGGAAGGATTAGGCATTGCGCCAGATGTGGCGCTTCAGATTTCGTCCGAAGCCGATCTGCTGGATGGACACCAAGCCGCGGTTGCAACCGTTCTTGATCGGATCAAGTCTGACCTTGCAAAATAGTCAAGGTGGCGGCCGCATTGGGGTTCGTCATCAAATATGATCGATAAGGCGTAGGGCATGCCTTGCCCTGCCCCATCACATCTGACATCAGCATGCTGCACGTACAGCCAACCGGAGAGCGCATGCAATTTGAGATCCTTATGCTCATTACGCAAAGCATCATTGTCGGACTCTGCCTTTTTTGCGCAAATCTGCTTATGTTGCGCCGACGTGACGAAGTTATCTATGTGCCGCTTGCGCTGTTGTTTCTGTTTCAAGCGTTGAGCTATTTGCCTCGCGTGATCCTGGAAGGAATAATTGCTGCCGACTTAAGTGAGATATGGGAATTCCATTTTCAGGCGGTGACCGCACCACTCGAATTCGCCAGCCCTTTTTTATTCTGGCTTTATGTGCGCGCGCTTACAATCGAAGGCGAAGTAACACCAGTCCCTCGGAAATGGTTACACGCCATTCCGATCATCATCGGGTCGCTATGCCTTATGTCAGGATTCGCGGTGCCCGCGGAGATGCTGACAGGACAGGTGCCACCGTTAGATGAACTATTGCAAAAGCTTAGGATAGTGGCGCGGCTTTATGGGTTCGCCAATGTCCTGTTTATGGTGATGGTTGCCGTCTACATTGCCTTGACGATCTTGCGACTGAAAACCTACCATAAACGGCTGAAAGACATTTTCGCCAGCACAGAAAACCGCGAACTGCATTGGATTTGGCTGATCACACTCAGCGCGGGTATGTATCTGTTGCTATCCTTCATAGACGTCCTGTCAGACAGTTTTGATTTGTACCCGCGCGTCATGCAGGGACCGGCCTTTGACGCAATAAGCGAGTTCTGCGTTCTGGTTTTGATGTGGGTCATCGGAGTGTGGGGCTTGCGACAACGTCGGGGCTTCAATCGCGGACCCGTTGTACCGCCTGCAAAGCCAGTTGCCGCGGAGCCTGCAAAATATCAACATTCGGCGCTTGATGACACCAGAGCGCTGCGCATTGCTGCGAAGATAGAGGCGAGCATGAGCGCAGATTTTCTACATCGTGACCCGAATTTGTCATTGTGGGATTTGGCCAAGCACATCTCGGTTACAGCGCATTATGTATCCCAAACGCTGAATACAAAATTGGATCGTAATTTCTTTGACTACGTCAATTACTGGCGTATCAAAGACGCTGTCAATCAGCTGACCACGACCGAAGACACGATCCTTGCGATTGCGTATGACGTCGGCTTCAACTCGCGTTCCTCATTCTACAAAGCGTTCAAGCGCGAAACAGGCAAAACCCCCCGAGACTTGCGCGCGCAGTAATTGGCCTGCACATTTCAAGGCCCAGGTTATCGAGGTGAGAGCGTCAAATATCTCGACCACTTGCGGCGTTCTCATCGCTAAACAGGCGATCAGCGGGAGCCGATAAACGTATGATCAGGATTGCAGCAATAAACGTTCCTTGAATGGTCATACAAGTCACGAGACGGCCATAGCGGCGCGTGCTAAGCTTGCCGTTGGCGTGAAAATTACGAACGGCAGCACAGTCCGCGACATGTGATTTCAATATCTGATCCTCGCTGCGGTCCGCATGAATGACCGGTATTTTAACCGCACCACCGCATAAGGTATCTGGCGCATGTAGCATTTCAGGCTCTGCGTGCGTGCAGCGCGAAAATCAAATTCACAGTATGGGCTCACTGCCGCCGTTAGCTGCGTTTGCACATCGAAAAACTGGGTCGCGACCCCGTGCGTCCGCTTTCTTCAAGTCGCCCAATTTAGTTTGCGGGCGCAGCGAAAGTCCGCATACCGCCCCTTGTGTCGATCGACACGAACGGCCCAAACCCGCCGTCCAGCTAAGTTTTTAATGCTGCGGTGCGGCCCGTCAAACCAGCCATTCGTGCGGGGCGCAGCATTTTTTTGGCTGAATCGTCGGTCAGCAGACATTGTTGCCGTTCGCTGGGACTGCGAAATGATGAGCAAGTCACCGTTGGCACCAATAATCCTGACAACTAGCAGTGGTTACAATGTGTTAGCGACAATTTCTAACTAAATATAGTTACTTTGAACCATATGCGCGATCCTGAATGAGAAATTCTAGGTCAATTCAAACATGAGTCATGCTATGGTTTTCGGATATTGATATTGTCACCAAGTGCAGGCGGCAATTTCATAATAAATAAAGAATTGATTGTAGGAGTTAGTTTGTGAAAAATATTATTACGAAATCAGCCCTTGTTCTTTTAATTGCTAGTTTGGTGCTTGCTTTTGGATGCACCCGTGACAAAGCCTATCACCCTATCATAAGCTTAGATGGGGTTCCGGAAAGTTCTGTTACAATGCAAATTGAGAACCATGGTTGGAATGTTTATTCAGAGCAACGTGAGTTGACGGGCGTCCAACCTGATATTTATCGCACGGTAGAATTTGACAAATTCTGGGTCGAGTATTCTGATAGCGGGGAGCCACATTACCCCTCGCAGATGGCGGCGGTACTTAATCATATTGAGCAAATCAAAACGCAATCGAACACAAAAATTTATGTATCTGTATTTATCCATGGTTGGAATCAAAATGCGGACAATTCTGAAGGGGCTGACAATGATGGGGTTAGTTCCAGCGATGCTGTCAAGTTCGACTATTATCTCGCAAGACAAGCTGAGCAACTGCGCAGATTGCATGAGCAACGAAATATCCAAGAAATTCCTCAGGTGGTGGGAATCTACATAGGTTGGAGAGGAAATACGACCGACATTCCATTGTTGCTAAGAACGACACTTGGCAATAGATCGGCTGCAGCTGATAGAATTGCGCAAAACCGATCAGAAACCAGCCTTTATCATTTCTTGGACGAATTGACCTCGAGAACCTCGGAGATAAATGAGCAAAACCGCGTGTTGATTGCCGGGCATTCTCTGGGCGGACGCCTAGTTTCTCAATTGGTGATGGAGGACCTTGAGCGCGGCGAATCGCACCCTTTTGGCGACCAGGTTTTGTTGCTCGCAGTGGAACCAGCCATCGGAGCAGACTGTTTTAGTAGGCTCGCGTCAGGCCAGTCTGAAAGTGCTGAGATTGATACTCCGCCATCTCTTTGGCTGATTACAAGCCGTAATGACAAAGCATTGACGAAACTTTACCCGATTTCAGCGTTCCTAAATATCGCGCCATGCCATAGAGATAGTGAAGGGCATTTAACCGCAATTGGTATGTACAAACCCTTCAAGACGCACACGATGACTATCGAACACATAGAGCATATTCGTAACGACAACTACGATACAGCGCCTAGAGATTTCCCCAATGCGGGATTTCTAGCCCGAGGGAAGCCGTCGTGGGTGGAAGGCGGCCCTGAATTACAAAACCTGTTATATTACATGAGAGATACTAGTTGTGCCAATGATACCGTTCAAAAATTGTCCGAATGCTACAACACTAGGGACGCTCTTCGGTACACGCTGGAGGTTGAAAGTTTTCCGGCTAGTATTGATCGATCGCTAGTTTGGAATATCTTCACAGATAGAAATACAATCAATTATGGAGGCTCTCATTCTGACACTATAGATGCATTGCATAATGGTTATGTTTCTACAAATTTGAGCCGACTGCTGATCGAATGGCTATATCGGGATTAAGTTGGCGCAGCCGGGCAGAAGCAATAGGTCCTAGAAAGATGGCTGCGTATCTCCAGTTGGTTTGGGCTTGACCGTTCTTTCGTCCACTTATGTCCGTTTGTCGGTCCTCTCGCAGCCAGTCTCACGAACGAAGCGAAAGACCGTTCCCGGAATCCACTGGGATGCTGCGCGTGCAAAAAACTCTGTTGATCAACGTCAGATTGGGCCAATTTTGTTGAAAAACTCAGAAATTTTAAAATCCTAATTTCACGATTAAAGCGCATGGCCTGCGAAAGCCGGATAGAACTGTGGGCCATACGAGGCGAGCTTTCCAACACGAGCGCAGGTTGGATTTACCGATCCCCTCGCCAAAACCGACGTGTACGGCCCTTTGCTGCCGCTCATGACAATCTCAAATGCTGCAGAGCAGTCCGCCATAGCGGACATTAAAACACTACGCAGCATTACTGAGGCACTAAGGTCGGCTACCGTCAACGACAGGGCGCTGGAACCCGTTTAATTGACTGACAAGCGTTAAACCTGCTGGCAGGGCCTATAAGGCCTTCACTTTAGTTGTCGGGATATTGATGTATGATTTTCCGACTGGGCTGGAACCTTTCCATCTTCAAATAAGCAGGAACCCAACCGGATCTAAAAGACTGCTCAAGTTCGACGCTGATTCGACCCGAAGTCAAGTTTTCGTCCGAAATCTCGCTCAGGGCTGGTATTTTCACTCTAAAACTAAGTTCGCTAGAAAGCCCCCCTCTTTCTCTATCAAAAACGGTTTGATACTTAATGAGCACTTCCACAATTTCGACTTCTTTGCACGGTGTTTCTCTGAAATCCGTGCTTATTGAATTGCTAGGAAATACTGTAATATGGAATGGGTCACTTGTTTTCGGGGTCACGATAGCGGCAAGAGGGAAGTGACCAAAATATTGGTTTTCAGGAATTTTCGGTGTTCCCACAATATTCCCATCGCTGAAAGCGAGGAAGACAGCTTCAACTTCGAATGCGGGACTGGCCCCAACGTTACTAAGTTCGAAGTAAAGAAAAAAGAGATCGCCAGTAAATTCTATAGAGAGGTTTGACACGGTCAAATATGCTCTTGAGCCCATCTCCCCAAATTTCGCAGTGCCTTTGTTAGAGGCGATTGCAGCAACTGCAGCCGTTGTAGCGGCGTCATTGCTGATTTTCGCCTGAGTTAGCATATCTCGCGTATAATCAGCGGCGCGTTTGGTGTAATACAATGTCCTGTAAATCAGATAAAGCCCTATGAGAGTCGCGACGATGCCGACGGTTGTTGCCAAGGTCATCCAGAAGGCCCATTTAGCCATATCTTCTTGGGCAATAAGGTCGCGGTTCTGTTCACCCAGCTGTCTTTGGGACTCTACCTGATCTTCTTCTGTTATCAAATCGCGGATTGCGGTCTCAATTTTCTCAAGCGCAGGCGTGAGGTCTGTGGAGGGGCGGTTCTGGCCAATTATAACCACTATCGGTGGAAGGACCTCTACATGCGGCGGCCGATTTTCGGGGACATCTTGGGCATGAATTTGGGTGGCCGGTAATACCAGTCCAAATGCAAAGACGTACATCCAAGTGCGGAAAGGCATTGTAACAGAATCCTGTAGTAGGTTTTACTATTGGTTCATCTTATTGCGTAAATTGCGGTTAATGTCTTCAATTCATTTTTTTGCGAGTATCGCTTTTGGAACGGTCGCCAGCTTGAAGCGGCCCAAAAGCGTATCGAGTGACGCACTATCGCTGAGCCAGAGCCGACCAGCATCCGGAAAAATTGGGCGCAGGGCCGGCTTTAACTGCAGGTATGAGCGCCGAATAAATCTCCAGCATTCACGGCCCTTTGCTTCCTTTCAACACTTGGTCGTGTACTGCGGTTCAGCATCCTGAAAGCAGACGTTCGATATTCGAAGGCCTTCACGTCCGACGCTCCCCTTCACACGTAAGCTGACGACCTACCAAGTAAGGTCATTCAGGTAGTCACCGATAAGCCGCTCCAGTTCTACGTGAATTTCGCCTCGTTCCCGTCCGCCTGCATCATCACACAGCAGATCAGGCTCGCCTTCGTTGGTCAATATTTGAGCACCCTTTGGTTTGCATTGCGCCAAGAAACTGAAGTGGATGGCGTCGCCGATGATTTCGTATAGCGCGGTTGGGATGATCTCAGCCGCAGGCCCTGCAGAAACCCCTATTGGGATGGTGCCTTCATCGCCTAAATTAACAATCAACATCGGAATGTCGATTTGAGACAGGCTTTCGCGCGTCAAAGTTTCAACGATGCCGGGGTCAATGATCACGGCGGCTTTGATACGAGGATCACGCAAATTTTGCGCTGCTGGTGATAAATCCAAAGCGTGAAGATCAACGCCACTGCGCGCCAGAAAATCACAGTCTGACATGCCGTGATCGCTCAGGTCACAAAAGCTCTGCAAAGCGTCCACGTCAACACGAGCACCCGAAACCGCCATGGCCGTGTATCCGCCCGCCGAAAACCCGAGCGCCGCAATTCGGGCCGTATCTATATAGGGGTAGAGTTGAGGGTTTGCTGTAATTTCATCGATAACGGCGGATATATCAGCGGGGCGTTCCCAAACCCGCACGGCTGCTTCCGCAGAAGCATTCCGGCTAGTTGTCCCCGGGTGGTTTGGCAGCACAACAACGTAACCCTGACGCGCCAACTCCGAAGCGATCCAGCCGAATTGCCCCGCATTCCCACCGGCGCCATGCGAAATGATGATCATTGGAAACTGCCCCGGTTTATGAGGGGCGCCGTGCCCAGCAGCTGTGCCATAAAACACCCCGTTGCCGCCAATGGTAACGGCACGTCCGCCGGCCTCAGCTGGGTACCAAATGTGGAAATCAACATCTTCGTCGCGTGCCAGCGCAAAGGCCTTGGCGTATCTGATGCCGACTTGGCCGTCGTAAGCTGGGGCTGTCGCGTATTTAATCCCCCATGCGGTAAGCCCGATCACGGCGGTTAGGGCCGTTGCCTTCATAAGTGTTTTCAGTTTTGACATCGTTTCTCTCCTGATGAATTGATCTGCAAGGTGAACCCATTTTCCGATCAATTCGTCCTAGATCGCGTTTCAGGTCGCCTTATATCGCGATCAAGGATATTGAGGGAGCAGCCGTACACTCAGGATGTTCCATGATATTCGTTCCTCTCCCTCTTTTTGCAACGCTAGGTTTGGTATTTATCCTTATCCAGATGGTGCGGTCTCGTGATATGGGCCTCCAATCCAACCAGCTTTTTATCGGGCTCGTGGCGCTTTATGCCCTTCAATCTCTGCTCTTGTGTCTGCACTGGGGATACGAGCTTGACGGTATCGCCATTTGGATCGCAATGCTTGCGCCGGTTTTACCGGTTATCGCTTATTTTGCGTATTTATCTTTGATGAATAGATTGACGGCGGCGATGCTATGGCCGCTTGCAATTTTGGCTGGGAATTGGGCTGTCTTGTTCCTTATTCCAAGTTTTGCTGACGTTGCAATTCTGATGACTTATCTTGGCTTCGGAGCCGCTCTTTTGCGCCATGCATCGACAAGCGGTGACGCGCTGGAGCTTGTGCATATTAGCCAAGCCGACAACATGATGCGCGCCATGATCCTCACTGGTGCTGCGCTTGTTTTCTCGGCCCTCATTGATGTTTTCGTGATCGTGGATTTCATAAGAACCGGCGGCCAAAATATTGGGTTGTCGGTCACGCTGGTGCAGACTATTTTTCTATTATGTATCGGGTTTGCCGCCATTGCAGGCGAACCCGGAAGCACGCAGGAAGACCCCATTGAAGCCGCGCTTCCTGAGAAAAACATAACGGAAGAAGACGGGGCGATCATCAAACGTCTCTTGCATTTGTTTGAAGCTGAGGCCCTTCACCATGACACAGAGCTAAATTTACGACGTCTCTCCCGGCGCCTGAATTTACCGTCGAGAAGTGTTTCGCAGGCCATTAACAAAACCCAAAACGAAAGCGTATCTCAATTTGTAAACCGGTTTAGGGTCAAGCATGCGTGCAAGTTGTTGGAAGATACGGATCAGACAATTCTGCAAATATCCCTTGCTGCAGGCTTCATGACCAAGTCCAACTTTAACCGTGAATTTGCGCGCATTACAAACCACACACCGAGCAACTGGCGAAAACAACGAGACGCAAGCACCTAACAGCCTGTCGGAGGAGTGAATATTCTGGGATCAAAGAGGTTCTGGGCATAAAAAGACCTACATAGCGTTGTGGTGACGCATCTACGCCGACATCCACCACTCAAATAAAGCAGCCGTTGAACAATGATGCAGCGAAAGTCCGCTTTCCGCCCATTGTTACAGGTTTATCAATTATGGGGCTCTCGGTCTAAGCCGTCTTTTGAAGCCCAGAATTCAATGTCTACTACAATTGCAACTGAGAACCGGAATGATCTGCATTCACCTTATGATTTACCGCACAGGCCAGTTGATCAACGTGACACCGGCGATTGCCGCGCCAAGCCCGAGTGCGACTGGCAGGGTGAGGGTTTCGCCCAAGAAGACCAACCCAAGGGCCATACCGATTCCTGCCCGCAAATAGCTTTGGCTCGCGACGCCCATTGACCCCAGCGTCCTGACCAGCCGAAAATATATCAACAAAGCAACACCCGTGCAGAAAACTGATAGAACCGCCGTTGCGGAGATGGCGGACATGCTGGGGGCTAGTGTCCACGGGTGATCGAGAATGAGGGCCAGAGGGACGAGAACGGCTGACGCCCAGATCATCGTGCCTGCGGCCGTTGTGACCGCGCTGATGTGGACAAAACGTTTTCCATAAATGGCGGAACCGGCATATAGGGCCGCGCCAACGAGACACGCGATCTGCCCTGCAACCTGATCACCGAGGCCGCGCAGGGCATCCACACCGACAATAAGAACAACCCCGAGCACGCCGAGCGCTGCTCCTAAAAGCTTTCGCCCGCCAAGCGCCTCATGGCGTGTCACCAATGCCGTGATGATAAACACAAAGATCGGAGACGTGGAATTGAGCACGCTCGCCAGCCCTGAATCAACATATTGCTGGCCCCACGCCAGAACGGTCCAAGCGCCGATACTGTTGAAGACCGCCTGAACCAACAGCATCCGCCATGTTTTAACGTCGCGCGGAAACCTCTCCGAACGCAATTTCATGACAACGATCAGGAATATCGCGGCCCCCAAAACCCGCAGCGCAATGAGCGTGACCGGAGGGATTTCTGCGACGGCGACTTTGATGAACAAATACGAGGACCCCCAAAGGAGCGCGAGCAGGGCTAGAAGCGGCAGTTCGGTCCGCAAGCTGGGGGAGGTCATTGCGTATGCGCCTCTCTACTGTCGGATGGAGCTTCTGCGCGTCTGAACATACCGTAGTCGCGAACCACATTAGCGATCCGAAGGCGGTAGTCAGCAAAAACACCGCCCATGCCTTTGGCCTGCGCGCCCCGATGCTCGGTTAGGGTCCGCCATTGCCTTATAGCCGCTTCGTCTTCAAAGAAAGATAACGACAAGACCTTGCGTGGGTCGGTCAGGCTTTGGAACCGCTCGACTGAGATGAAGCCCTCCACTTTGTCCAGCAAGGGGCGCATGTCAGCCGCGATGTCGAGATATTCTTCTTTGCGGTCATCCGCTGGCTGAACCTCAAAGATAACGGCAATCATCGTGACACACCTTGGCCATGTGGTGTGGACACCCGTTTTAGAAAAGTCCGATCCTCGCGCAGCAAGAACTTCTCTTTTTGCGCAAATTCGTAGTTTTCGCGGCCAAGTGGGTCATTGGCCAATCTGGTGCGATAGGCTTCATAATCCGCAAGGCTC
>Ga0256845_1002947_pt1 | contig 11929 bp, 13 predicted proteins | sample RiftiametaG_FD_189101 | JGI IMG/M metagenome (GOLD analysis project Ga0256845, IMG submission 189101) | Tube worm associated microbial communities from hydrothermal vent at the East Pacific Rise, Pacific Ocean - Riftia | ecosystem: Host-associated > Annelida > Integument > Unclassified ... | reverse complement strand
TGCTCCTTTTACATAATTAACAAAATCACCTTCCTTGCCAAATTCAATACAAGAATCATGAATATCTTTCATAATCCCTTTCAATCGCTCATCAACTTCTTCACGAGACCAACTAATTCTTAATGAATTTTGTGACATCTCTAACCCTGATGTTGCAACTCCTCCGGCATTCGATGCTTTTCCTGGCGCAAACAATATTTTTGCTTCATGAAACTCATAAATTGCTTCTGGTGTAGAAGGCATATTAGCTCCTTCTGCTACACAATTACAACCATTTTGTATAAGTGTTTTTGCATCTTCCCCATTTAACTCGTTTTGAGTTGCGCAAGGCAATGCAACATCACATTTTATTGACCAAGGAGTTTCTCCTTTTACAAAAATAGCGTTTGGATATTTCTTAATATATTCTGAAACTCGGGCTCTTTTTTCATTTTTCAGATACATTACATGCGCCAATTTATCTGCATCAATTCCATCTGCATCATAAATATATCCTGAAGAATCTGAAAGCGTTACCACTTTTCCTCCCAATTGATTTACTTTTTCAGCAGCATACTGAGCAACATTTCCTGAACCTGAAACCACAACTGTTTTACCATTAAAATCTTGCCCTTTTGTATTCAACATACTTTGTGCAAAATATACAGTTCCATAACCCGTTGCTTCCGGGCGGATTAATGAACCACCCCAAGTACGTCCTTTTCCGGTCAATACTCCTGTAAATTCATTTCTCATTTTTTTATACATCCCAAATAAGAATCCTATCTCTCTTGCTCCAACACCAATATCTCCCGCAGGAACATCTGTATTTGGACCAATATGGCGACATAATTCAGCCATAAAACTATGACAAAAACGCATAATTTCATCATCCGATTTTCCTTTAGGATCAAAATCAGATCCTCCTTTACCACCACCCATAGGTAATGTTGTTAATGAGTTTTTAAATACTTGCTCAAAGGCTAAAAATTTTAAAATACTCATGTTTACTGAAGGGTGAAAACGCAACCCACCTTTATAAGGTCCAATTGCTGAATTCATTTGAATCCTATATCCCCTATTAACGTGTATTTCTCCGTTGTCACCAACCCAAGGTACACGGAAAGTAATTGTACGTTCTGGTTCCACCATGCGTAACAAAATGTTTTTTCCAAAATAAATATCATGTTTCATGATATAAGGAATTACCGTTTCTGCTACCTCTTGTACTGCCTGTAAAAATTCCGGCTCACTATGATTCCGAACTTTTACTAGATCCATAAAATCTGAAATTACTTTTTCCATAATTTAGAGTGTGTTTTTTTGAATATATATCAATTTAAAGTGCAAATATACTTATTTCGGTTTTTACACCTTCTTTTTTTGGTAATTATTACCTTCTTTTATTATTTTTAATATCGAAAAAAATTCTCCTATAACCATTACCTCTATTTCTAAACAAAATAATGTAAATTTGCAGACTAATTTACGTTGAAAAATGTTAGATAATATAGCAAAATTAATTGGTGATGTAAAAACGTTTAAATCAGTTTCTAAAGAAGAAATTGAAACGTTTCGAATTAAATATTTAGGAAATAAAGGCTTATTAAAAGAATTGTTTTCTGAATTTAAAAATGTTGATGTAAACTTAAAAAAAGAAGTAGGTCAAGCGTTAAATAAATTACGTAACTCGGCTACTGATAAAGTTAAGGAATTAAATAATACTCTTGAAAGTCAACAAACTTCACAAAGTTTTTATGGCGACCTAACTAGGCCTTCTGAACCTATTGAATTAGGTTCTCGTCATCCTATTTCAATTGTTAGAAATAAAATTATTGATGTGTTTTCAAAAATTGGGTTTACTATTTCTGAAGGTCCAGAAATTGAGGATGATTGGCACAATTTTACTGCGTTGAATTTACCAGAATATCATCCTGCAAGAGATATGCAAGACACTTTTTTTATTGAAAAAAATCCTGATTTGCTGTTAAGAACTCATACAAGTTCAGTTCAAGTACGTTATATGGAAAACAATACGCCGCCAATCAGAACAATTTCTCCTGGTCGTGTTTTTAGAAATGAGGATATTTCATCTAGGGCACATTGTATTTTTCATCAAATAGAAGGTTTGTATATTGATACCGATGTCTCTTTTGCCGATTTAAAACAAACACTTTTGTACTTTACAAAAGAGATGTTTGGAAAATCAAAAATCCGATTGAGACCATCTTATTTCCCTTTTACCGAACCAAGTGCAGAGGTTGATATTTATTGGGGATTAGAAACTGAAATTGATTATAGAATTACTAAAGGAACGGGTTGGTTAGAAATTATGGGTTGCGGAATGGTTGATCCTAATGTGTTAAAAAATGCCAATATTGATACTGAAAAATATACAGGTTATGCCTTTGGAATGGGTATTGAACGTATTGCAATGCTCTTGTATCAAATACCAGATATTAGAATGTTTTATGAAAATGATGTGCGTTTCTTAGAGCAATTTAAATCGGTGTTATAAAGCCCATCTCAATCCTCCAAAAGAGGAGGTTTTAAGCAGACCCTGAATCAAGTTCAGGGTGATGAAAATTACATTTTCTATGAAAAAAGACATTCAAATTCCAGAAGTTACTGATGTTTCTATGGCTGTTGTTAAAGAATACAATGCTGATTTTCGCTGTGATGATTGGAATGTATATCTTATAAACAATAAAACTATTAATTTAGAAATGGTGCTTATCGTTTCTCATGGCTCTGATGAAAAAGATCAAACATCTACCATGCGTAAGAAAATTGAGGTTTTACCCACAAATTCATACGCCAAAGTAGAATTAATTCAGCCTGAATTATTTAAACTAAATAACGTATTTAAAGTTACTTTTTTTGCTGATAACAAACTCTATGAAAAGGCTTTTACTTTTGAAAAAGGATCTATAAAAGAGGCTTCTTTAAGGTTGATTAAAGGATTGGATAAAAAAGGAATTATCTGTAAATAATTTTATTTTTCTGTTCAACGAGGAAAATATTAAGTTCAACGAAAAAATTTATTTTTTACGTACTTCTACTGTTCTTTTGCTTCATAATTCTTAAATTAAAATTTTTATGAAAACAAAATATATCATTTTATTATTAGTTGTATTTATCTTTAACTCTTGTATTGTAAAATCCTTACATCCATTTTACACAAAAAAAACAATTTCATCAAACAAGCAGTTTCTTGGTGAATGGAAAGATAATGAAGGGGCTGTTTGGAAAGTTAAATCTCTTGTAAAAGAAATTTTGAACGAAAAACCAATAGATTCTCTTAAAAAGGATGATCTAAAGGCTTATTACAAATATGAACATGCATATATCGTTGAGAGAACTAAAAAAAATGAAGAAATATTTTTTCTAACAATGCCATTTAAAGTTGATGGACAATTATTTTTAGACTTTATTCCTTTAGATTATGAAAACTATGCCACTAACAGGGGTTTACTTGAACTACATTATGTCTCTGTTCATTCTTTAGTAAAATATGACGTATTATCTAACGGAGATATTAAATTTAGGTGGCTAGATGAAGATAAGATTCAAGCGTTGTTTGGTAAAAAAAAGATTAAAATAAAACATGAAAAAATAGGGCTATTTGATGACAATTACCTTTTGACAGCAAAACCTGAAGAGCTACAAAAATTTATCAAAAAATATATGGCTTCTGATGATACTGACAAATGGAAAACCTCAACCGAATTTACCCTAACAAAAGTAAATGAAAAACCTTAAAACACTATATTTTAACAGGGTAAACGGCCATAATATTGTTGTATTCAATCTTTTACTGTGGGTGTTTTCTTTTATTATTCTGTTATTTTTGTTTTCATCAAACACAACACCTGATAAAGTTGATTATATCTATACTGGTAACTTTTTAGCAACCATTATAATACCTGTAAGTATTAATTTATATTTGCTAATTCCATTTTTTTTGAAAAAAGAGAAATACCTCTTATTTATTCTCTGTTTTGTTGTAAATATTTTATTTTTTTCACAATTAAATGTCTGGTTTTTCAACTCTTTTATAGATACTCTTTTTCCTAATTATTATTTTGTTTCCTATCATTCTAACACCAAACTAATTTTCATTTTTAGCACATTTATAATCATTTCAATGCTGGTGAAATTATCTGAAGATTGGTTATATTTAAACAAAACAGAAAACAACTTTCTACGTTTAAAAAACAAACAAATTGAAACACAACTCACATCTTTACGTGCGCAAATAAATCCACATTTTCTCTTTAACTCGTTAAATGTTATTTATTCATTGGCACTAAAAAATAATCAAAAAACTACAGATGCTATTGTGCAATTATCTGACATTTTGCGCTATGTAATTTACGATACTGAAACATCAAAAATTACACTAGAAAAAGAAATTGATTTACTAAAAAAGTATATTCAATTTCAAAAATTTAGATACGATAAAATAATAGAGGTAACTTTTTCTGAAACAATTACAGCAAAAGGATTTACAATTTATCCAATGTTATTACTACCTTTATTAGAAAATAGTTATAAATATGGCATCCATCCATCCTTTAAATCACCTTTTATCAATATTACATTAACAAAAACTAAAAAAGAATTTCATTTTTTTATTGAAAATCAATTTTCATCAGAAAAATCAATAGAAAAAAAAGAGTCGTTTGGTTTGGGAATTAAAAACATCCAACAAAATCTAGAGTTAATGTACCCAAAACAACACCAACTGAGTTTCCAAAAAAATAATGATATATTTACTGTATCCCTAAAAATATTTGATGACAATTAAGTGTTTAATTATTGATGATGAACCTGCTTCACAAAAAGTTGTAAAAACATTTATTGATAAAATACGTTTTTTACAACTTTCCGGCACATGTAATAATGCTATTGAAGCGCTGGTTTTTCTTAACAAAATGGATACGGTAGATTTACTCTTTTTAGATATTAATATGCCTTCTATTTCTGGCCTATCTTTTTACAAGTCATTATCTAAAAAACCGCATGTTATTTTTACAACAGCACACCCACAATATGCGCTAGATGGTTTTGAAGTAAATGCCATTGATTATTTACTTAAACCCTTTTCTTTTGATCGTTTTTTAATTGCTGTAAATAAAGTAGTAGAAAAAATAACATCCCAAAATACTATTTTTAAAGAAGAATTTATATTTATTAAAGTTGATAAAAAACTACACAAAATAAATATTAACGCTATTTTTTATGTTGAAGCTTATGGAGATTATGTGAAAATTCATTTAGAAAACTCAACACTAGTAACCTATAGTACATTTTCTTCTTTTTTATCTTCTCTAGATAATTCGATTTTTGTTCAAATACATAAATCTTTTGCAATTAATTCGAGCAAAATCACAATTATTGAAGGGAATCTTATTTTTTTAAAAACGTTTAAAGTACCGATAGGGTTAACTTTTAAAAATAAAATTAAGGCATTACTCTAGTCGCTAATCCAATAAATCCGTTAATTTTTTAAACTGTCTTTTAGGGTTTTTCCCTTCATATAAAATTCGATAAACAGTATCAATAATTGGGGTTTTTGCACCGTTTTTTTGCTTGATTTCAAAAGCACTTTTTGTGGCATAAAATCCTTCGGCAATCATTGTCATTTCCATTTGTGCAGATTTTACGGTGTAGCCTTTTCCTATCATGTTACCAAACATTCTATTTCTACTAAAAACTGAATAACCCGTTACCAATAAATCACCCAAATAAGCCGAATTATTAATGTTTCGCTTCATTTTATGGACTTTTTTAATAAAACGTTTCATCTCTCTAATAGCATTAGATATTAAAACGGCTTGAAAATTATCGCCATAACCCAAACCATGTGCAATTCCTGCAGCAATTGCAAAAATATTTTTTAGCATTGCGGCATATTCCGTTCCTATAATATCATCAGATGTTTTTGTTTTGATATAATCACTCGCTAAGTATTCTCCTAAAACGGCTGCTTTATTTTCATCCTGGCAAGCAATTGTTAGATATGACAAACGTTCTAATGCAACCTCTTCGGCATGACAAGGCCCTGTAATAACTCCAATATTTTCAAAAGGAATATTCATTTTCTCATTAAAATGCTCGCCTACTATCAAACCTGTTTGAGGAATTATTCCTTTAATAGCCGAAAATAAAATTTTCCCCTCCAAAGACACAGAAATTTTATCCAATTCATTCTGAACAAAAGCAGAAGGAATAACAAAAATCAGATAATCAGCATATTCAATAAGTTCATTAATATCTGTCGATAGTTTTAATTGGTCGATATTGAAATCAACCGACGATAAATAATTCTGATTGTGATTATTGTGTTGAATATATTCTATCGATTGCTCATTTCTCATGTACCAACCCACAGTTTCCAAGTTTTCGCAAAGCATTTTAACAATTGCTGTTGCCCAACTTCCACTTCCAAAAACTGCTATTTTAGGTTTGTTACCCATTTTTATTTTGTTTGATGTCAAAAATACTATTTTTCAACTAATCTAGTTACGAATTCTTATATTTGTAATTACTGAAACAATTTCATTGAGCACACTTAAAAAGTTTTTTAAAGATACCATTATTTACGGCATGGCTGCTGTTTTACCACGGGTTATAAACTTTTTGCTAGTTCGTGTTCATACTGATAATTTACCGCCGGATAGCTTCTCTGAAAACACCTACTTCTATATTTGGGCTGCACTCTTTTCTGTGCTTTTAACATTTGGAATGGAAACTGCTTTTTTTAGGTTTTATACGAAAGTAGATAAAAAAGATGCTTTGGTTTCAACAACTTTTATAAGTATGCTTGTTACGGTACTTGTATTTATATTAGTATTATCTATTTTCTTCGATACTTTTTTACGTTTATTTCATTTTACAGAAAACCCTCTACGACTTAAATTATTTATCGGAATATTGGCTTTTGACACCATTGCAATGGTTCCGTTTGCTTTTTTAAGAGCTTCTAACAGACCCATTCGATACGCCGTTATAAAACTAATAAATGTTGGTTTTATAGTTTGTATTACTTTAATTGGATTAGAATATATTCCAGAATTTATAGAAAACGGAAAACAGTTACCTGAATTTATAACTTCTTTTCATAGTAAAATACCTTTGGTCAATTATATTTTTATCGCAAATATTGTTGGGAGTGCTGTTTCACTTTTCTTGCTGATTCCTTATTTAATTCGGTTTAAATTTCAATTCGATTTTGACTTATTAAAACGAATTTTAAAATACAGTTGGCCAATCGTTGTGGCTGGTGTCGCATATACTATAAACGAAAATCTCGATAAGTGGGTGATAGAAGATACCTTAGGAGATACCGAAATGGGTATTTATGCCGCCTGTTACAAACTAGCAATTTTTATGAGTTTATACGTTATGGCATTTCGATTGGGAGCAGAACCCTTCTTTTTTAACCATGCCGATAAAAAAAATGCCAAAGAAACCTATGCTAAAATAATGAATTACTTTGTTATTGTTGGTGCATTGGTGTTTGTAGGAATCGTAGTTTATATCGATCTATTAAAACAGTTATTTATTAAGAATGAAGAGTATTGGTCTGCCATAAAAATTGTGCCTATTGTTCTTCTTGCTTATTTATTTTTAGGAATTTATCACAACCTCGCTATTTGGTATAAACTGACTGATAAAACCCGGTTCGGAATGTATTTTTCAATAATAGGAGCCTTAATAACCATTGCAATAAACCTATTATTAATTGATAAAATTGGAATTATGGCAGCCGCTTGGGCTACACTAATTGCCTACGCAAGTATGGCTATAATTTCTTATTTTATTGGAAAAAAACACTATCCTATAAATTATAATATCAAAAAAATGAGTGTATATCTCCTTGCTTCTATTGCAATTTGTGCATTATCATTTATGGAATATCGAGGCAATTATTGGGTCTCTTCATTGTTTGTTTTGATTTTTGCAGGAATTATTTATTGGAATGAAAAGGAAGAGATATTAAGTCTTTTAAAAAGCAAATAATGATTGCTGAAAAACGTTTAAAAAAAAATCTTAAATATCAATTTATTATGATAAATGATATTGATATTTCTTTACACTATTTAATTAATTATGAAAAATATTTTGAAGATAATGGAAAAGAAAAATTACAAGATTTAAATTTTATTTACAAAGTAATTAGAGACCAAACTATAATTAATTTATATAAATTATTTCATAATGGAAAGGAGGATTATTCCTTTAATAATGAACACCATTCTTTAAGTCATAAAAAATCGTTATTTAACGAAATAAAAAATGAGAAAAGAATAAAAGAATTTTATAGCATTCGTAAAAAAGCAAACAAGTTATTTAAAATTTTAAATATCTATGAAATACGAAATGAACATGTTGGTCATTTAGACGTTTTAAGAAATACGAAATCTGTCAATTGGGAAGAGGTTAAAAAATTGAATAATTATGCTTGTCAAATGCACGATAATATAAATCTAGTTTTATTTAATAATCAATCTCCATGGGGTTTTCAAAAAGACCTTTTAGAATTTACTTTAAAAAAAGATTTAATTCACAAAAAACTATTTCAAATTTGGAGAAATGCTTGTAGAAACGTGAATGAAAAAATCTCAATTTCTGAAATTAAAGATTTATTACATTTAAAATTATAAAAACAAATATGAAAATACAAATAATTAACAAATCAAATCACGTTTTACCAAGTTACGAAACCATCGCTTCTGCTGGAATGGATTTACGAGCAAATATAACTGAATCAATCACGTTAAAACCGTTAGAGAGAACCATTGTAAAAACGGGGCTTTTTATTGCTTTACCTATTGGAACAGAAGCACAAGTACGACCAAGAAGTGGTTTAGCCGCCAAAAAAGGAGTAACCGTGTTAAATGCTCCTGGAACTATCGATGCTGATTACCGTGGCGAAATCGGTGTAATTTTAATCAATCTATCAAATGACGTTTTTACAATTAATGATGGAGATCGTATTGCACAATTAGTCATTGCTAAACACGAACGTGCCGATTGGGAAGTTGTATCTGTTCTTGATACTACCGAAAGAGGATCTGGAGGGTTTGGTAGTACAGGTGTGTAAATAATTTTTAAATGTTAAAGTTTATACAAATACTTGTTTGATTTTAAAATGTAAAGTATATTTGTCAAAAATACAACTTAACTTGTCTTATTGATAAGTTTGTTTATCATCATTTAAATTATTAATCATGACAACAAAATCGTTTTTAGACAGTGAAAGAAAAAGTTTGGAGAAATTAAAAAAGTTACAACTTCCTAATTATTTTAAAAAAATAGGATATGTATTGTTTATACTTTCATTCTTAGTTCTTATCACAAATCAATTTATAATTCAGCAATTGACCATAACTATACTAGCAAAATATGGTTTACTAACCGGAATGCTCATTTATTCAGTATCCAAAGAAAAAATTGAAGATGAATTAGTTATAAAGTTAAGAATGCAGTCCTATACTTTTGCCTTTATAATTGCTGTTATTTACACTTTAATTCAGCCAATAGTTAACTATTTGGTCGATTTTATAATTGATGATAATAAACCTGATTTCGAAAATTATGGTGATTTTAATATTCTATGGTTTTTACTATCTATTCAACTCTTTTATTTTGAATTTACAAAGCGGTTACATAAATGAAAAACAAATTAAAAGTTGAACGCGCAATATTGGAATTAACTCAAGATGAGTTAGCGAAAAAAATTGGTGTATCAAGGCAAACTATCAGTTCTATTGAAAAAAACAGGTATGTTCCTTCTACAGTTCTTGCATTAAAATTAGCAAAATTATTTGATAAGAATATAACTGAATTTTTCTTTTTAGAAGAAGATGATTAAAAGTAAATTGTATACCCACAATTACTCATAAAAAGTATTCGTCAACCTGAACTTGTTTCAGGTTCTCATCGTAAATATTTGATTTATTGAATGGTGAGATTCCGAAATAAATTCGGTATGACGCTCAAAACACATTAATGTCTTAAAGCGGATATGTATAAAGTAAATCTTAAAATAAACTAATAAAAAAATCCTCGAATTTCTTCGAGGATTTAATTTTTATTTAGCTGCAATTGCAGCAATAATTTTAGTTTCTAACTCATCCGCTAAATCTGGATTGTCTTTTATAAGTCCTTTAACGGCATCGCGTCCTTGTCCTAATTTAGTTTCTCCATAACTAAACCACGAACCGCTTTTCTTAACAATACCATATTCTACAGCTAAATCTAAAATTTCACCTACTTTAGAAATCCCTTCGCCATACATTATATCGAATTCTGCTATTTGAAATGGTGGTGCTACTTTGTTTTTAACAACTTTAACCTTAGTCATGTTACCAATAACTTTATCGCCATCTTTAATTTGTGTTCTTCTTCTAATATCCAAACGAACTGAAGCGTAAAATTTCAATGCGTTACCTCCTGTTGTTACTTCAGGATTACCAAACATCACCCCTATTTTTTCACGTAATTGATTTATAAAAATAACGGTACAATTTGTTTTACTAATCGTTCCTGTTAATTTTCTCAAAGCCTGAGACATCAATCGAGCATGTAATCCCATTTTAGAATCACCCATTTCTCCTTCTATTTCACTTTTAGGAGTTAATGCTGCAACAGAGTCAATCACAATAATATCAATTGCTCCCGAACGAATTAAATTTTCTGTAATTTCAAGAGCTTGCTCGCCATAATCTGGTTGAGAAATAATTAAATTATCAATATCTACCCCTAAATTAGCTGCATAAAATCGATCAAAAGCATGCTCTGCATCAATAAAAGCAGCGATACCTCCTGTTTTTTGCGCTTCAGCAATTGCATGTAATGCTAAAGTCGTTTTTCCTGAAGATTCTGGGCCATAAATTTCAATTACTCTTCCTTTTGGATATCCACCAACACCCAAAGCTAAATCTAGACCTAAAGAACCAGATGATATTGCTTCAATATCTTGATGAGCAACGTCTCCTAATTTCATTACGGCTCCTTTACCATAAGCTTTATCTAATTTATCTAATGTAAGTTGTAATGCTTTTAATTTTGCTGCTTGTTCTTTATCTATCGCCATTGTATAGTATTAAAATTAATTATTTGTAAGAATGCTAAATTACAAAAAAGATGTTTATATGATGCTCCTATTTTGAGCAGAAACAAAAATTTTAGACTTTTAATGATCGGTCTTTAAAAAGACACCCAAATTATTAATCACCATATATTGATTAACCTTATCTCTCTTTTATTCCTTTATTTACATTTTATTTTTTAATCATTTTAATATGTGGAATCCCATCTTCTAAATACGCTTCTCCTATTTGATTAAAATTATGTGATTCATAAAACTTTTGTAAATAGGTTTGTGCGCTAATGGTTATTATTGAAGTTTTAAATTTTTCCGTTATTGTTTGAATACTGGCATCCATCAATTGATGTCCGAAACCTTCTTTTCTAAATTTTTTTTGTACTATAACTCTACCAATACTCGCTTCTTTAAAATAATTACCCGGACCAAATAATCGGGTATAAGCAATAACTTGATCATTTTTAGTATAAAATAAATGTATTGCTTTTTGATCTTTAAAATCTATATCTTGATACACACAATCTTGTTCTACTACAAAAACTTCACTTCGTAATTGTAAAATAGCATATAATTCGGTCAATGATAATTCGTTGAATTTTTTTATTAAAATTTTAGACATCTAATGAATATTTAATTTAAAAACACTTAAACAAATTGAAAATCCAATTATTGGCCCAATAAAAAATAAGATTAATGCTACTATTCCAAAATGTTTATCTTTTTTCACAAAGCCGTAAATGCTTGAAAAAAAATTGATTAACAACATTGCTGGTACTGCTAAAAATGCGCCTCCTCCTTCTCCAATCCAACTTATTGAAATCAAGAAAATGT
>Ga0256845_1002946_pt1 | contig 11935 bp, 11 predicted proteins | sample RiftiametaG_FD_189101 | JGI IMG/M metagenome (GOLD analysis project Ga0256845, IMG submission 189101) | Tube worm associated microbial communities from hydrothermal vent at the East Pacific Rise, Pacific Ocean - Riftia | ecosystem: Host-associated > Annelida > Integument > Unclassified ... | reverse complement strand
TCAGCCAATCCGCGCGCGAAGACCTGCTAAATGAGGTCAACCGCACCCGCGGCCTAGACGCGCTCACTCTTCGTCTTTAATCTCGTATTTGGCAAAAATGCCCATCTGCGACATGATAAAACCAAATGTGGCAATGGGCAGGAAAAAGGTTTTGAACGTCACCCATGTATCGGTATCAAAGTTGCGCCAAACCAGCTCATTTACCACCGCAAGCCCAAGGAAAAACAAGGCAAACCGCTTGGTAAAAATCATCCAGCCCTCATCTTGCAGCGGCATCATGTCCCCCATCAAGTAGCGCAAATAGCTCTGCCCGCGCAGCAGGCCAAAGCCCAGCGAACCGCCAAAAGCGAGGTAGAGAATTGTCGGCTTCATCTTGATAAAAGTCGCATCTTGCAGCCAAATCGTCAGCCCACCAAACACCACAACAATCACCGCCGTGATCACCGCCATTTTGGGTAAGTGCTTGTTTACAAACCATGAATAGGCGAGCGCGATCAGCGTAACCGGAATAAAAACCCCCGTGGCAAATATCACCTGCGCCAACTGCCGCTCTTCATCCGAGGCCCCCGCGGGGAAGGGCGCAAACTTATAAGCCAGAAAAAACACCATAATCGGCCCAATTTCCAGCACCAGCTTCACAATCGGATTTTGCTTCTTATCAGTCATAATTCACCCTCAATTTCGCCGCACCCTACGCCATCCTAGGGTGGGGTTCCACCCCACCAAACACCATATTTCCCGTAGGGTGCTGTGCTCTGCACGCACCTATCCAAATTCCACTACAACCGCACCCAGCGCGATCAGCGCCATCAACACCCCCCGCACCGGCCCCACTTTTTCCTTCAGGAAAAACCAGCCAATCAGCGCCGCAAACACCACCGAAGTTTCCCGCAGCACCGCCGCTTCCCCCACCGTGTCGAGCCTAGTTGCCAGCATCACCGAGCCAAAGCTAGCATAAGCCACCACCCCCCCAATAATCCCCCGCCGCATCAGCGGAGCCAGCGCGGGCGGGTTCGCCATTTTCCGGTAATACCGCGCCGAAATAAACGGAAACAGCATCCCGTCAATCATGAAAAACCACGCCAAAAAGGTAAAAGGGTCCGCCGTCGCGCGAATGCCGTAAGCATCATAGGTGGTGTAAAGCGCCACAAATAGCCCCGTAATAAAGGCCAACCCCAGCGCCTGCCACAACCGCGCTCGCTCCACCTTTGCGTGCTTCAGGTTCACCCCCGCCAGCGCAAAAATCGCCCCCAGCAGAAGCGCCACCCCCAGCCATTGCGCCACCGTAAACCGCTCGCCAAAAACCACGCCCGCCGCCAGCACCGTCACCAACGGCCCCGTGCCCCGCACCACGGGGTAAACCACGGTATACGCCCCTCTCGAATAGGCCATGGCTTGGAACAATTTATAGCCCAGATGGATCGGCAAAACGCCCGCAAAAATCAGCCACATATGCGGCTCCGGCCACGGCACAATAAACAGCGCAAACGGTGCCGCCATCAGCCCATAAGAAACATCCATCGCCCCGCGCATCAGCCACGGGTCAAATTTCCCCTTTTGAAGCGCCCCAAATATCGCATGCGTAACCGCCGCCAAAAGTGCCAGCCCCACCGCCAGCCAATGGCCGGTTTCGCTGCCTGCGAGGCTCACAAGCCATTGGCTCACTCGACACCCGCCAGCGCGTTGGCAAACTCTTGCGGATCAAACGGCGAAAGGTCGTCAATCGCCTCACCCACGCCAATCGCATGGATCGGAATTCCGAAACGGTCCGCCAACGCCACCAGCACCCCGCCCTTGGCGGTGCCATCAAGCTTGGTCATCACCAGCCCGCTCACATCGGCAATTTTCGTGAAAATATCTACTTGATTCAAGGCGTTCTGCCCTGTGGTGGCATCCAACACCAACAGCGTGTTATGCGGCGCATCAGGGTCTTTCTTGCGAATAACCCGCACGATTTTCGCCAGCTCCTCCATCAGGTCCGCACGGTTTTGCAACCGCCCCGCCGTGTCTATCAGCAGCATATCCGCGCCGCTTTCCTCAGCCTTGCCCATCGCCTCAAAGGCCAGCGAAGCCGGGTCAGAGCCCTCCGGTGCCGTCAACACCGGCACCCCCGCACGCTCGCCCCATACCTGCAATTGCTCCACCGCCGCCGCCCGAAAAGTATCCCCCGCCGCAATCACCACCGACTTGCCCGCGCCCTTAAGCTGGCTCGCCAGTTTACCAATGGTTGTGGTTTTGCCAGAGCCATTCACCCCCACCACCAGCACCACCTGCGGGCGCTTCTGGTAAATCGGCAAAGGCCGCGCCACTGGCTCCAAAATCGCCGCACATTCCGCCGCCAAAAGCCGCTTAATCTCTGCCGCCCCGAGCTTCTTGCCAAACCGCCCCTCGGCCATATTGGCCGAAACTTTCAGCGCCGTTTCCACCCCCATATCAGCCGAAATCAGCAACTCCTCCAAGCTTTCCAGCATGGCATCATCCAGCACCCGCTTAGGCCCATCACCGCCCAGCGCCCGCGCGATCAATCCGGGTTTGGGCGCTTCTGGTTCAACCAATGCTTGCACCCCATCATCAATCTTGCTCGATGATTTGGTGAGCCGCTTCTTAAGCTTAGAGAAAAAAGACATGTGCACTCCTTTGCCCCTACTTAATACGCCTTCAAGCGTAAGAAAAGCACTCGCGCGAATTTCTTTGCGCTCAAAAGTAGTTAAGCGCTAAACCTCCTCGGGAAAGTAACGCAAAACCGTCAAAATCGGGTTCGGTGCCGCCTGCCCCAACCCACAAATCGAAGCCTCCACCATCGCCTCGCAAAGCTCCTCCAAAAGCGGCTTATCCCATTTATTTTTCATGATTTTCACCGCCTTTTCACAGCCCACACGGCACGGTGTACACTGCCCGCAGCTCTCATCCGCAAAAAACCGCAGCATATTCAGCGCCGCATCCTTCACCGAATCCTTATCCGAAAGCACCACCACAGCCCCCGAGCCAATAAAGCTGCCATGCTCCTGCAAAGTATCAAAATCCAGCGGCACATCACTCAGCCGCGCCGGCAGCAGCCCCGAAGACGGCCCCCCCGGCTGATAGGCCTTAAACACATGCCCATCCGCCATACCCCCGCACGCCTCGATCACATCTGTAATCGTAGACCCAGCAGGCAAAAGCTTCACCCCCGGAAACCGCACCCGCCCAGAAACCGAATAGCTCCGCAACCCCACGCGCCCATTCTTCACATGGCTGCTAAAAATCTCCGCCCCACCCCGCGCAATTTTGCTAACCCAGTGCAGCGTCTCCACATTATGCACCAGCGTTGGCCGCCCAAAAAGCCCGACCTGCGCCACATAAGGTGGGCGTAATCGCGGCATCCCGCGCTTGCCCTCAATGCTCTCGATCATCGCACTTTCTTCACCGCAGATATAAGACCCGGCCCCCCGCCGTATTTCCACAAATTCCGGCGCAATCAGCCCCTGCACAACCAGTTCCGCCATCTCAATTTCTAGTATTTTTCGAACCTCCGGATATTCATCCCGCACGTAAACATACACTTTTTCAACATCTACCGCCCAAGCCGCTATCAGCATCCCTTCCAGCATCGCATGGGGCTCTCGCTCCAAGTAATAGCGGTCCTTAAACGTCCCCGGCTCCCCCTCATCAGCATTCACCGCCATAAAGCGTGGCCCCGCTTCCGCCCGCACAAAGCTCCACTTCCGACCAGACGGAAAGCCCGCCCCGCCCATGCCCCGCAAGCCGCTCTGCAAGACCAACTCCTGCACCTCGTCCGGCGTTTTCGCCCCCGCGCGCAGGGCTTCAAGCGTGCGATACCCCCCGCCGTCACGATACTCCTCAAAGCGCTCATAGTCTGGCAAGGCCAACCCCGCCCCAATAGCAAATTTCACTTTAGTATCATTAGCTTGCACCACATGCACATGCCCCACAGCCACCACGGGCGCGGCCTCGCAGCGCCCCATACAAGGCGCGCGCAGCACCCGCAATTCAGGGTGGCGCACCGCCAATTCCTCAAAAAGCGCCGTCGCCCCCGCCATTTCGCAAGAAACCGACTCACACACCCGCAGCGTCAGCGGCGGCGGCATCTCGCCCTCGGCCAACACATCAAAATGCGCATAAAAGCTCGCAACCTCAAAAACCTCGGCCTCTCCAAGCCGCAAAACCTCCGCTAAAGCGCGGATATGCGCCGCACTCAGCCCGCCAAATTCATCCTGAATCAAGTGAAGGTATTCAATGAGCATATCACGCTTAAGCACCTGACTCGAAAGCAAATTTACAACTTCCTCAAGCGCCACATCATCCAAGGCCCGCCCCTTAGGCTGCCCCCGCCCCTTACCTGCGCCAGATTTCCAAATACCGTTGCCCATACCCTGCCCTCCAATTTCGCCACAGCTTACGCGCCCTACGCCCGTCGCCCAAGCGAAAATACGACTCAAAGAGGCATGTATTCGCCCATGCCGAGATGCCCCCTTGCCAAACCCGCCGCCGCTTTGTTGAATTGGGTATACTTTGGAGATTGATTCTATGTTTCGTATTGCCCTGTTCGCCGCCCTCCTCGCCACCCCCGCCCTAGCGCAAGACAGCGCCGCCACTTTGGCCAAAAAAATGCTGCTTGGCACCCATATGGGGGAGGCCGAATTTCGCGCCATGACCGAGGGAAACACCATAACTTATAATTACCAAGGCGAGGATCGTTACCGCGAATATTACCGCCCCGGCACCAACCGCGTGGTGATCGAGTGGGCCACCCCAAGCGCCGACGGGCAGATCAATTGTGACATCGGGGTGTGGTATGCCGAGGGAGAAAGCATCTGTTTTGACTGGGCGCGCACCGGCAAGGTCTGCTCAGCTTGGGTCAACTATCAGGGCGAAATCATTTCGGAGCTGGTGGTTGACAACGAGCGGCGCGGAAACATTGAGCCGATCAGTAACATCTCCCCCGACCCGCTATTTTGTGAGGTCGGGCTGGTGTCGCTCGCCCAGCCAATCACCCCCGCCGGATGAAGCATCTGGCGCTCATACTGGCACTTGCGCCCTCTGCGGCCAGCGCTCAAAGCCTCACTGAGCAGCTTGCCCAGCGGCCGAGTATCAGCTTTGCAGACTGGCGTAAATTGACAGCCGGTAAAACCGTAGTTTACCAAATTGACGGGGAAACATATGGCTTTGAACGCTATGTCGCGCCGGGCAAGGTCAAAATCCAACTCACCGATGGCACCTGTATTGATGGCACTTGGTACATGGAAGATGCCAATTTTTGTTTTGACTGGCAAGACGAGACGCTAAACTGCTTTCACCACAAAAAACTAGATGGTGAGATTTATGTAATCGGGCTGGAAAACGGTGTCGAAACCGACGATATCCAGCGGGTTTCCCGCATTGCCAACATCCCGCTCTCCTGCGGCCCCGCGCTGCTGAGCGCGCTGGAAACGTCGCCATGAAAAAACTCGCCGCCTTTTTTTGCTTTGCCGCCAGCACGGCGGCGGCGCAGCCGATGACGGGGAAAGCCTTTGACACGCTCTCGCGCGGCACGACAATGCACTTCACTGCCGATGGGCAACCCTATGGTTCAGAACAATTTTTCACGGGCCAACGCACAGTGTGGCGCGCCGATGATGGCCGATGCATTAACGGAAAGTGGGCCTACGAAGCCCCCGCGATTTGCTTTGTCTATGATGATAGTAGCGGCCCGTTTTGCTGGAATATTGAGGGCGATGCTCAGGCGCTAACGGTGACCAGCACCCGAAATGATGAAGGCGAAGCACCACTGGTTCTGCGCATGTCTAAGCAAGATAAAGTGCCAATTCTGTGCACTGGCCCGCTTTTTGGCGTAGCGTTTCGCCCGTAAGCAACGGTGCGTGGAAACCACGCACCCTACGTCGGATGTAGGGTGGGGTTTTACCCCACCAATCACGCCCTAAAACAGCGACCCTTGGCCACCCGCAGGCCTTATCTTGGGCTTGGGCTTCACCCCGCCAAGCTTCAACCGCCCATCAGAAAATTCGATCTCGATCGCTGTCGCTGCCCGCGCGTCCTTAACCCCCGTCACCACCGCGCCATCCCCATGCACCACCGCATAGCCCCGCTTCAAGGTGTTTTTATACCCAAGACTCTTTCGCATCCGCTCCAGCCCCTCTAGCCGTTGCCGCCACGTCCCAACCTGCTGCACCCCACCTCGAGTCATCCTTGAAGTCAGCACCGCAAGCGCCTGACTCTTATGCATAACTTCACGCGTAAGCGGTGCCGTACGCAGGCTGTGGCGGCTCAAAGTCAGCCGCTTTTGCGCCACCAGCCCGAGCAAAGCACGGGGGAGCTGCGGGACCGCGCTATCCAGCCGGGCCCGCCGCAAAGCCACAGCATGCGCCACAATTTGTGGTCGCAAAGCCGCCTTCGAGAGCCTCAATTGCTTTTGCCGCACAAAGCCCAGCAAAGCTTGTGGCAGCCGCAGGGCGAGCCCATCCAGCCGCTGTTGCCGTTCGCTCAACAGGGAATCAGCTCGGGGCAAAGCACGCGCAAGGTCACGCAAACGCTGCCCCCCACTCTCCAACCGCCGCGCCATCGCCGAGACCCGACGGGCCTCATATGCCGCAAGGCTGGCCAGCAAATCAGCCCGCACCGGCACCGCCATTTCAGCGGCGGCCGTGGGGGTGGGCGCGCGGCGGTCCGAGGCATAATCCACCAGCGTCGTGTCCGTCTCATGCCCCACAGCGGTAATCACCGGAATCTCGCTTTCCGCCACCGCCCGCACCACGGCCTCCTCGTTAAAGCCCCAAAGGTCCTCCAGCGAGCCACCGCCCCGCGCCACGATCAGCACGTCGGGGCGTGGCAGCGCCCCGCCCACCGTAAAGCCATTAAAGCCCCGCACCGCCGCCGCCACCTCTTCAGCGCATTTCTCGCCCTGCATTACAGCGGGCCAAACCAGAACCTTGCGCGGAAACCGAGCCCTAAGCCTATGAAGAATATCACGAATAACCGCACCGGAGGGCGAAGTTATCACCCCGATCACCTCAGGCAAATAAGGCAGCGCCCGCTTGCGCTCCGCCGCAAAAAGCCCCTCTGCCGCCAGCGCCGCCTTGCGCTTTTCCAGCATCGCCATCAGCGCGCCCACGCCCGCGGGCGCAATGCTCTCGATCACCAGCTGATAGCGGCTTTGCCCGGGAAATGTCGTCAGCCGCCCCGTGGCAATCACCTCCATCCCCGCCTCTGGCTGGTGCGCCAGCTTGCTCGCCACGCCCTTCCAAACCACGCTCGCCAGCACCGCGCGATCGTCTTTCAGATCAAGGTAAAGATGCCCCGAAGCCGGCCGTGAAACCCGCCCCACCTCGCCGCGCACCCGCACGCGGCCAAACTCGCCCTCCACCACGCGCTTCACCGCACCCGAAAGCTGCGACACGCTCAGCGCAGGGGCGTTACCCTCATCATCATCAAATAAATCAGTCATTTTACCCACTTGTAACTGCGTTTCCCCCACCTTAAAACGGCAACAAGAAAAACCCAAGCGCATCGGAGCGGATTGTGAAAATTTTGATTCTGGGCGGCGGCGGGCGCGAGCACGCGCTGGCTTGGGCAATCAGCCAGAACCCAAAATGCACCACGCTGCTCTGCGCCCCCGGCAATGCGGGCATTGCCGACGTGGCCGAATGCCTTCAGCTTGATATTGAAGACGGCGCAGCGGTGGCCGCCTATGCCGCCGAAAACGCCGTGGATTTCGTGGTCATCGGCCCCGAGGCCCCGCTGGCCGTGGGCGTGGCTGATGCCGTGCGCGCGGCAGGCATTCTATGCTTTGGCCCGGGGGCCGATGCGGCCCATCTGGAAAGTTCCAAAAGCTTCACCAAAGAGATTTGCGCCGCCTGCGGAGCCCCCACGGCGGCCTCAGCGTTTTTCACCGATCTCGAAAAAGCCCGCACCTATGTGGAAACCAAGGGCGCGCCGATTGTGATCAAGGCCGACGGCTTGGCGGCAGGCAAAGGCGTGACCGTCGCCATGGACCTGCCCGAGGCGCTGGCCGCACTGGACAACATTTTCAACGCCCACGGCGCGGCCGTGCTGGTTGAGGAATTCATGGAAGGCGAAGAGGCGAGCTTTTTTGTGCTCTCCGACGGAAAAACCGCCCTGCCCATGGGCACCGCCCAAGACCACAAGCGCGCATATGACGGCGACGAAGGCCCCAATACCGGCGGCATGGGGGCCTATTCCCCCGCACCGGTGATGACGGCTGACATCACCGGCAAAGCCATGGACGAAATCGTGCAGCCCACGCTAACCGAGATGGCCGCACGCGGTATGCCCTTTCAAGGTGTGCTGTTTGTCGGGTTGATGATCAAATCCGGCCAGCCCCGTTTGGTGGAATACAACGTGCGCTTTGGCGACCCTGAAATGCAAGTGCTGGCCATGCGGCTGGGCGGCCAAGTGCTGGACCTGCTGCTCGCCACCGCCGAGGGCACGCTCGCCGAGACCACAGTGAATTGGGCCGATGACCACGCTCTGACCATCATCATGGCCGCCAAGGGCTACCCCGATGCCTATGCCAAAGGCGAGGTCATCAACGGACTGGGCGAGCGCTCACCGCAGGTCAAAGTTTTCCATGCAGGCACCACCTTGGACGGCGAGGATGTGGTTTCAAACGGGGGCCGCGTGCTGGCCGTAACAGCGCGCGGGGAAACGCTGGCCGATGCCCATAGCCGCGCCTATGCCCGCCTAAAGCGCATTGATTGGCAAGGCGGCTTTGCCCGCTCAGATATCGGCTGGCGGGCGCTTTAAGGCACAGCTCTGCCTTATATTTCAGCAAAACGGCTTTCGCGAAACCACCCCAACCCTCTGATAAGGCTTGTATTTTTTCGCTGCCGAAGGTTTATTCGCCTAGGTTAATAGGTTAAGTTCTCGTCTTAGGTAAATGTGATATTTTTAAACACCCCATAATTGCATTTCCTATCTTATCAATGAATTAAACCTAAAGAATCCGCATCTCCACAGGCTGCCCACCCCCTACGCTTAACATCGGCTTCAAAGGCGCCAAAATGCGCCGCTCTGGCCGAGACTCCAGAAAATCCCCCCACAGGGTCCTCCCCCCCGAAATTGCCGTCAGGTAGCCACGCGCAGGCCGCGCCAGCCGCAACTGCATCTCTCCCATCGCCCCCGGCGCATCTGCTTCAACCAAGCGTTGCGGCAGCACAAACCGAATATCAGGGTCCACTGAGCACAGCCGCGCCCCCGCCCCGCCACCAATCGGCACCGCCAAATCCTGCACAACCCGCGCCGCCGTTGCCACCGCCTCATGCCAACACCAAGACGAAGTCTCAACAGGCCGCAGCAAGTTGCCCGTGCAAAAATAGCTCGTATCCGAAGCGCGGCCATATTGGTCAATACTCGGCCCGCCGCTGCCCGCATCCACCTCCAAGTGGCTCGTATGCAAAAGCGCTGACTCCGGCCGGAAACGCCCTGAAATTATCACCCCGTCCGCCTCAATCACCTGCTCGGCCCCCGTCGCATCCCTGTACGCCACCGCCTCCACGGTTTTGCCGCCCAAAATCCGGATATCCCGCACATTAAACCGCACCGGCACCCGCTTCAGCACCGGATAGGGCCGCATGATCTGCCGCACCGTCACCCGCTCGTTTTCCTCCAAAATCACCTGTGGCTTAATGCCCATATGCCCGCAGGTCATCAGCGCAGAAAACGACACAAGCTCGGTGCCAAGTATAACAGGCTTCCGAAACGGCCGCTGATGCTGCAAATAAACCATAGATTGCAGCGCCCCCGTGGTAAGCACCCCCATCGGCCGCTGCCCACCAATAAACCTCTGCGCGCGGCTGCTTTCCCGCACCCCTGTGCATAAAACCACCCGCTCGGCCTGCAATTCATAGCCCCCCTCGGGCGTGTTCACGCTCAAAAGCGCCTTCGGGTGCAGCGCCGTCACCGTAGTATCGCAGCGCATGTCCACCCCCGCCGCCTGCGCATTCTGCACCAGCTTGCGCGCATAATCCGGCCCTTTCAGCACCCGTTTCAGCTCCCGCACCCCAAACGGATAATGCCCACAATGGCGCGGCACTCCGCCCGCCTCCGGCTCGCGCTCCAGCACGACCACATCCTCAACCCCGAGGCGGCGCAGCTCAGTCGCCAAAGCCAGCCCAGCGGTCCCGCCGCCAACAATCGCAATATTACAGCTCTGCTTATTCATCACGCTCTCCCAAAGCAGGGTTCAACCGGCCCTCGGTCAGCGTCGCCAGCGGCCCCGTGCAATAAAACCCTTGGCAGCGCCCCATGCACACCCGCGTGCGCCGCTTCAGCCCTTGCAGTGTCGTCGGTGCCATCGGCCCGTTGAGCGCCGCCAGAATCTCGCGCTTGGTCACCAGCTCACAATGGCAAATTATGCCGCCATGGCCCGCGCTTTCCCAGTCCCGAGGGTGATAGTTCGAAAGCCTGTCCGGCGCAGGGCAAACAGGCGCTTCAATCGGCGCGCCGCTAAAGGCCACCCCCGCATTTAGCCGCGCCACATGCCTCGCGATCCCCAGCGCCGCGCTCAGCCCCGTAGAGCGTATCCCGCCCACAGTAATATAGCCCATCTCAGCATGGCTCCTAATCTGGTAATCCTGAAATTCAGTCGCAGGCCGCAGCCCCGCATACACCGTCGTCACCTCGTAATCCGCCAGCGCCGGCAGCATCTCTATGCCCTTATCGCGCAGCGCCGCCAGCGCTTCCGCATCGGTCGAGGCATCCGTCCGGCTCTCCTGCTCCTCCGCCGTTGGCCCCACCGCAATATTGCCAAAAATCGTCCTAAAAATCACCACCCCCTTGGTGGTCTTGGTCGGCACCGGCAATATCACCGCCTCCACCAGCTTTGATGCTGGCTTATCAAACACCACAAACTGCCCCTTGCGCGGCCTAATGCTAAAATCCCGCCGCCCCAAAAGCCGCTCGTCAATCACATCGCCATAAAGCCCCGCGCAGTTAATCACCTGCTTGGCCCGCACCGGCCCCAGCGCCGTTTCCAGCCGCCATACCCCGTCAAACACTCCCGAAAGCACCTCACAATTGCGCCGAAGCTCCGCCCCGTTGGCCAGCGCTTGCAGAATGTAAGCATGGGCCGAGGCCCAAGGGTCAATCACATATTCACTCGGCACCACAAAGCCGCCCATCACGTTGCCTGAAAGCCCCGGCTCCTGCGCCAAAATCTTCGCGCGGCTGCGCAAAGCCACATCCATCACGCCGTTTTTATGCGCCTTGGCCACCAGCCCCTCAAGCTGCGCCATTTGCTCGGTATCCCAAGCCAAAACCATAGCCCCGCATTTCAGCAGCGGCAGCCCAAGGCTTTCCCGAATATCCAAATACTCCGCATAACCCTCGGCAATGCACTTCTGCTCCACCGATCCCGGCGGCGCATCAAACCCCGTGTGCAAAATCGCGCTATTGGCTTTCGACGCCCCATCCAGCACCTCCGCCGCCTTCTCCAGCACCAGCACCCGCGCCCCGTCGAGCGTAAACCGCCGTGCCATGGCACAGCCAACCACCCCCGCGCCAATAATGGCCACATCATAAGTTTCGGTAACGGCTTGCGGCATAGGCCCCCTCAAAGCTAGCTAGATTCGCCCTAATTAAGACCCTGCTTAGCGGATTGACAAGGAAAACTTTACCCGTATTGTTGCTTTGGGCACTAATCCAAGGCATTTAGGCCGAACATATAAACGGGTATCCACCATTTATGACCAATCAGTCAGAAAACCAAAAACTCCGCCCCGCCCAGCGCCAAGCCCGCATTCTTGAGGCCCTCGCCCAAAGCGGCGAAGCCACAGTCGAGGCCCTCGCCCAGCGCTTCACCACCTCCCCCGAGACCATTCGAAGGGATCTCACAACGCTGGCCGACGCCGGCCATGTCCGCAAGCTCTATGGCCGCGCCCGCCTCGCCAGCCCACAAGGCGAGGGCGATTTTGCCGCCCGT
>Ga0256845_1002945_pt1 | contig 11935 bp, 10 predicted proteins | sample RiftiametaG_FD_189101 | JGI IMG/M metagenome (GOLD analysis project Ga0256845, IMG submission 189101) | Tube worm associated microbial communities from hydrothermal vent at the East Pacific Rise, Pacific Ocean - Riftia | ecosystem: Host-associated > Annelida > Integument > Unclassified ... | reverse complement strand
GCCCTATATGATTCAAGGCTCAATGGAGGCGGCGATTGTGTTAAGTATTCCGACTCTTGGCCCGATGTTTAGAGATTCACTGCTCAACCAGGATATTTATGTTTCCGGGAGTTTTCTCCTGATTTACGGAGTCATGCTCATTATTGGCAATCTGTTAGCAGATGTGGGACTATCCATCCTTGATCCACGCATACGGTATGATTGAAAACTGCATTTGGCCTTCTGGATCGTTGCGTACAAATGTTCAATCTTCAAACATCAATTCTCACAAATTTTAGAGTATGAGTCGCAATATGAATATAGATGAAACAGCCCGTGAGCAAGAGAATGTGCTCAGTCTGCAACACGAACAGTATGAAAGTTATCTGCAATTGGTCTGGAAACGATTTAAACGCAGTAAACCGGCTATCGTGGGCGGACTTATGATCTTGACGTTGCTCATTCTGGCGATTTTTTCAGACTTTTTTTCTCCGACCGATTTAGGAAAAACGGATTTTAAACAAAGCAACACTCCTCCTCAACGCGTGCATTTTTTCGATGCCGACGGGAAATTTCATCTCCGCCCCTTTGTCTATAATTTGATAGTTGATCTCGATCCTGAAACCTTTGAACCGATATGGAAAGAAGACACAGCAACGCGTTATCCGATCCGATTTTTTGTCAGCACCTGGGAATATAAATTGTTTGGGTTTCTGCCCTCGCGGCTCCATCTGTTTGGCGTGGAAGACGGTGGAACAATTTATTTGTTAGGTACAGAACGTTTCGGGCGCGACCTGTGGGGCCGGGCGTGCTGGGCCGGCCGGATTTCTCTCTCCATGAGTCTTTTTGCCGCTTTTATCAGTCTGGCGATAGGCTCGGTGCTGGGGGTTGTCTCAGCCTATTACGGCGGGCGAATCGATTGGGTCATCCAGAGGATGGTTGAATTCTTTCTTGCGTTTCCTCAATTACCGTTGTGGATGGCGTTGGCGGCGGTTATTCCGGCCACTTGGGCACCCATGACGATTTTTCTGATGATGGGCGTGATTTTTGCACTGCTCAGTTGGACTTTTGTGGCAAGGGAGGTGCGCGGCAAAGTGATGGCCTTCGGGAAAACAGATTTTATTTTGGCCGCTAAAGAGATGGGAGCGTCGGACGCGCGGATTATTTTTAAACATCTCTATCCGAATTGTTTGAGCCATGTGATTGTCGTGCTGACGCTGGCTATTCCTGAGATCATCATGGCAGAATCATTCCTCAGTTTCCTGGGAATTGGGATTCAGGAACCCTTAGTGAGTTGGGGCTTTCTCATGAAAAACGCGCAAAGTTTGGAAGTGCTCGGTTCCTATACCTGGGTGCTCTCGCCGGTCGGCTTTATCATTTTTGCTGTCTTAGGATTCAACTTCCTGGGCGACGGCTTGCGCGACGCCGCCGATCCCTACTCGATTGTGTAAGAAATCACCGCAGAGACGCAAAGGCGCAGAGATTAAAGAATAACGTTATGGGTAAAGGAATTTGATACGAGAGCGATGATAAAGATATTCAGTCATCAAAGCTTACAGAACTTTGACAATCCCGGCAGTTCTTTTTTTCTTGTTCATCCTTTTTATCTCTGCGTCTTTGCGTCTCTGTGGTGGAGGTTTCCACTATGACACATGAGGAATACAATAGACTCTCAGGGATTATTCTGGATTGCTGTATCACCGTTCATAAGGAGATGGGGCCAGGCTTACTTGAATCGGTCTATGAGTTATGTTTGATGAAAGAATTTGAACTGAGAAATATTTATGCAGAGAATCAGGTTCAGATTCCTCTTATGTACAAGGGATTTGAGTTATCAAAAAGTTTTCGGGTTGATATTTTAGTGGAGAAAGAAATTGTTCTGGAAATTAAATCGGTAGAAGAAATGTTACCAGTATATAAAGCTCAAATCATTTCTTATCTCAAGCACTCTGAGAAAAAATTAGGATTCTTGGTCAATTTTAACGTTCCTCTCCTGAAGAAGGGGTTTAAACGATTTGTGAATAACTTTTAATCATCTTTGCGTCTTAGCGTCTCCGCGGTAAAAAAAATTATGGTTACTGAAAATAACATACTACTTGAGGTCAAAGGGCTGAAAAAATATTTCCCTATCACCAAAGGATTTTTTCAAAAGGTCGTCGGGCAGGTGCGGGCTGTAGATGACGTGAATTTTTTTATTCGGGAAAATGAAGTCCTGGGAATGGTGGGAGAGAGCGGCTGCGGCAAAACGACGGTAGGCCGCACGATTCTGCGCTTATACGACCCCACAGCCGGGGAAATCTGGTATCGGAAAAAAGATGGGGAACGCATAGACCTTGCGCGTCTTACGCAACGGGAAATGAAACCATTACGCAAAGAACTGCGGATGATCTTTCAAGACCCGTTTAGCTCCCTGAACCCCCGCCATCCCGTGAAAGACATTATCGGAGAACCACTGCTTATCCATGGGGAAATGAAGGGCAAGCAGTTGGAGAACAGGGTGGCTGAACTCATGGAAGCCGTAGGGTTGAATCCCTCGCTGATGCAACGCTATCCTCACCAATTTTCCGGTGGACAGCGACAGCGGATCGGATTGGCCAGGACCCTTTCCTTAAACCCGCGCATCATTGTCGGGGACGAGCCGGTTTCAGCCCTGGATGTCTCAGTACAGGCTCAAGTCTTGAATCTGATGCAGGAATTACAACGCAAACTGGGGTTAACCTTAATTTTTATCGCTCATGATCTCTCCGTGGTGGAGCACCTTTCCGACCGAATCATTGTGATGTATGTCGGGAAGATGGTGGAACTGGCGGAAACCACCGAGTTGCTCAAAAATCCGCTCCATCCCTATACCGAAGCGCTGATTTCTGCGGTTCCCCCGGCCGACCCGGATATAAAGACTGAACGGATTATTCTGGAAGGTGATGTGCCCAGCCCGGCGAATCCTCCGTCAGGATGCGTGTTTCATCCGCGCTGCCGCTATGCGCAAGCTATTTGTGAAAAAGAAGTCCCTGGGATCAAAGAACCGACGCCGTACCATTATTCTCATTGCCATTTTGCCGGAGAACTGAACTTAAAAGGCATTGTCGAAGGATAATTGATGATTGAGAACCGAAGAATTTCTCGTTCAATCTCTGATTTCTCATGCTAAATATGGAATACTCACGCGAAAAATATTTTGCCTTTCTGGCATATCTTCTGAGCTTTATCGGGGCACTCTATGTCATATTTTTTCGCCCCAAAAAGGAACAATTTGCCCTCTATCATGCCAAACAATCATTAGGAATCCAGGTGATGGTCCTTGGAGTGCTGGCTGTCTGGTTTATTGTGATGTGGATGCTGGCCTGGATCCCCTATATCGGGTTTATTTTTGGCATAGCCCTGTTTGCTCTGGTGATTGCAGCGTATATCATTCTGACGATAAGCTGTATCAGCGGCATGATGTACGCCTTGCAGGGGAAAATGCAATTAGTTCCTGTGGTGGGAGGTTATGCCACTCGCATATCGTCGGTAATATTAACCACAATACATCGTCAGTAAGTAGGAGAGCGAGAGAGTTTTTGTACTCACTCTGGATGGTTTTGACAGGATGAACAGGATTGACAGGATGATGACCCCCTTAAATATCCTGTTCATCCTGTTTATCCTGTCTAAAAAAAATAATACAGTGACACATGTTCTTACAAAGGAGACACTATGATGAAAATTGCATTCATCGGGGCTGGAAGTATAGGATTTACCCGTGGCCTGGTACGAGATATTCTCACATTTCCCTTGCTTAAAAATGCCACAATTGCATTAATGGACATTGACGCCGAACGTCTTGAATTTGCTCGAAAATCAGTTCAGCGTATTGTTGATATGGGACATTATCCGGCAAAAGTTGAGACCACTATGAACCGCGTCGAGGCCTTAAAAGGAGCCGACGCCGTGCTCTGTACGATTTTAGCCGGCGGCACTGAGGTGTGGCGACACGACATTGAGATTCCCAAGAAATACGGAGTTGATACGAATATTGGCGATACACGCGGCCCGTCTGGAATTTTCCGGGCTTTGCGCACGATTCCGGTCATGCTGAGTATTGTCAAAGATATGGAACAATACTGTCCTGACGCTACGTTGCTCAATTACACCAACCCGATGGCGATGTTGTGTCGGGCCATGCAGCGTGAATCGTTTATCCGCCTCACAGGGCTTTGCCATAGCGTTCAGGGCACGGCGGAAATGCTCGCCGGTTGGCTTGACGCGCCGATGGACGAAATTACGTATACCTGCGCTGGCATCAACCATCAGGCTTGGTATCTGACATATGAACGCAACGGACAAGATGCCTATCCCCAGATTCGGGAAGCTATCAGTAAGCCGGACATTTACAATGAAGAAATTGTCCGCAATGAAATGTTTTTGCACTTAGATTACTATGTCACCGAATCCAGCGGCCATAACTCGGAATATAACTGGTGGTTTCGTACGCGTCCAGATTTGATCGAGAAATATTGTACTCATGGAACCGGCTGGAATCCCGGAGTGTACGCATATATTCTGAAGGAATATCAAAACAGAGAGGATACCTGGAAAGACGAGGCGGAAAAATGGTTTGCGGAAGAAACTCCGATTAGTCTGGAACGAGGACATGAATACGCCGCCTATATCATCAATGCCTTACAAGGCGGGGAAATTTTCTCGTTTAATGGGAATGTCCCGAATAGCGGACTCATCACAAATCTGCCGGAAGATGCCTGCGTGGAAGTCCCGATCTATGTGGATAAAGGTGGATTCCATCCGGTACACGTAGGCGACCTTCCACCCCAATGTGTTGCCTTGAATCATATTTGTGTTATGACTGAGGAAATGGCGGTTGAGGCCGCACTAACTGGAGACCCGCGTCTGGTTTTTCAGGCGATTGTCTACGATCCGCTCACGGCAGCGATGCTCTCGCTGGCTGAAATCAAGCAAATGGTCAATGAGATGTTTCAACAAAATCGTGACTATTTACCACAATTTACGCATTTTGAAATATAGCCATGTATCATCAAATATCGCCGCAGAGACGCAGAGCGCACGAAGATGTATCGTTTTCTTTGCGTCTTTGCGTCTCCGCGTCTCTGGGGTGAATGAGTTTTTATGGAATTTCACCCAAATGAACATCCGCACCGGCGCTATAACGCCTTAACCGGTGAATGGATTCTCGTGTCGCCTCATCGGACGAAACGTCCCTGGCAGGGCCAGCAGGAACCCCCTCCCGCTGAACAACGGCCACAATACGACCCGAAATGTTATCTTTGCCCGGGCAATGCCAGAGCTGGCGGACATCAAAACCCGGTGTATGAAAGTACTTTTGTTTTTACGAATGATTTTGCCGCATTGCTCCCCGACACTCCCTCAGACCATGACAATGATGCCCATCCATTGCTGCGGACTGAGCCTCAGAAAGGCGCCTGCCGGGTCATCTGTTTTTCGCCTCGTCATGATTTGACCCTTCCTGAGATGACGTTGGAAAACATCCGTAAAGTGGTTGATTTGTGGGCTGAACAGACGGCAGAACTGGGGCAAAGTTACCAATGGGTACAAGTGTTTGAGAATAAAGGCGAGGTCATGGGGTGTTCAAATCCCCATCCTCACGGGCAGATTTGGGCTGGCAGCGCCCTGCCCAATGAACCAAGAAAAGAGGATGCCAACCAAAAACTCTATTTTGAAGAAACCGGCAAGGTGCTTCTGCAGGACTATTCAGCACTTGAAATTGAACAACAGGAGCGGGTTGTCGCTGAAAACCAGTACTGGATAGTGGTTGTGCCATATTGGGCGATCTGGCCGTTTGAGCTTCTGCTGACGCCGCGTCGTCATGTGCAGCGTTTGCCGGATCTGACCGATGATGAACGCAACAGTTTAGCGGACATCATGAAGCGGATCCTCACCAAATATGATAATCTGTTCCAGGTTTCCTTTCCCTATTCGATGGGCTGGCACGGCGCTCCCTTTGGGGATGGGGATGATGCTCATTGGCAGCTTCATGCTCATTATTATCCGCCTTTATTACGCTCAGCGACTGTGAAAAAATTTATGGTTGGCTATGAGATGCTGGCTGAAGCTCAACGGGACATTACCGCCGAACAGGCCGCCGAGCGGTTACGAAACCTCTCTGAGGTACACTACAAAGAAAAAAAGAGTCTATAATATCTACCGCAGAGACGCTAAGACGCAGAGAAAAACAAAGGCTTTTGCAGCATTTCCCTTACACAGAGAGTCGTCCGTGACCATCAGTGGACACACGTACGGAATGAAACGTGTTGCGAGTTGCGGGTTTGTTCTCGTTCCAAAGCTCCAGCTTGGGAACACGCTTGACAATCGAAGCTCCGGCTTCGACCAGTCAAACTGGAAAGTTCGACCTACTTGGCAACAAGAGAACACCAATCTACTTTACATAGGAGTTGTTCATGGCCATGGGACACACGCACGGGATGAAACGTGAATCCCTCGTAGGGGCGGGGTTTCCCCGCCCCTACTGTGAACATAACACGTTACATGGGAGATAACTCACTCAGTACTAAATGAGTCAATATATAACATGATGTCCTTTGCGTCTCTGCGTCTTTGCAGTAGATCATTTTAACTAAGGAGAATATATATGAGAATTTTAGTGACGGGCGGGGCCGGGTTTATCGGCAGCCATGCCTGTGTGGAACTGTTAAATGCCGGATATGATGTGACCGTAGTTGATAATTTATCAAACAGCAAAGAGGAATCCTTAAAGCGGGTGCAGGAAATCACCGGGAAATCTCTGGATTTTCAGAAGGTGGATTTGCTTGATAAAGAGGCTCTGGAAGCGGTTTTTGCGTCAGCGGATATTGACGCTGTGATTCATTTTGCCGGTTTAAAAGCGGTCGGGGAATCAGTGGCAATTCCTTTACGCTATTATCACAACAATATCACCGGAACTCTCCATTTGTGCGAGGTGATGCACGCCCATGGCGTGACTGATCTGGTGTTCAGTTCTTCGGCGACGGTATATGGCGATCCTGCCAAAGTGCCGATTACTGAAGATTTTCCTACCGGCGCGACCAATCCTTACGGGCAAACCAAATATATGATTGAGCAGATTCTGCGGGACCTCTATGCGGCTGATAACCGGTGGAATATCGCCCTGCTGCGCTATTTTAACCCGATTGGCGCTCATGCGAGCGGTCGGATCGGAGAAGACCCGAACGGCATTCCCAACAATCTGTTGCCCTATATTACACAGGTGGCGATTGGGAAATTGAAACAGTTATCGGTGTTTGGCGGCGATTATCCGACGCCTGATGGCACCGGCGTGCGGGATTACATTCACGTTGTTGATCTGTGCATCGGACACATCAACGCGTTAGAAAAACTCCGATCTCGTCCTGGGGTCGTAACGTACAATCTCGGTACTGGCCGGGGTTATAGCGTCTTAGATGTGGTCAAGGCCTTTGAAAGGGCGTCAGGGAAGACGATTCCGTATCAGATTGTTGATCGCCGCCCGGGAGATGCCGCAGAATGTTACGCCGACCCGTCTAAGGCCAAAAAAGAACTGGGATGGATCGCTGAACGGGATATTGAGCAAATGTGCGCTGATTCCTGGGCTTGGCAATCGCACAATCCGAATGGGTATGAAGAATAATTTAAGATGGAAGTGGAATTGCGGAATTGTCGTGTAAGACGTATAAAAATTGGAAAAATGATCCATGTTATAATTCACCTTACGCAGGATAAAAAACATCTCCTGCCATCACCGACGCGCTGCCCACATCGGTTCCACCCCGTGTTGAAACACGGGGCTAGGTTGACTAAGCCTGTTGAAACAGGCTCCTGGCTCAGCCAGCCTGATTGATCAGGCTTGGTCAGCATAGCCACGTCATGCATGGCGTGGCGGGGATTGTGCCAACCCGGAATTGCGGGCAGAGCGCCGTTGATGACAGGGGAGAACGTGTGCCTGCGTAAGATGAGTTATAACTCGAAAGGGCGAAATGTAGGGGCGAGGTTTCCTCGCCCTTATTCGTGACGTCGCAGTAAAATTTTTTTACTTTACATAGAAGAATTCGTTCACGACCATCCATGGACACACGCACGGAATGAAACGTGTTACGGGGTTGCAGGTTACGGGGGACGGGTATTTCGTCCAGGAGGGACAACACCAGAGTAGCCCACCGATTCATTGGTGGGAGGAGGTCCCCTCTCTCGTCCCAAGCCCTGGAAGGGCGACACATAATGGCTCTTCATGGTAACACATACACTTTACATAGGAGAAACGTATGGACTATCGTTTTTTAGGAAGAACTGGGTTAAAAGTCAGCGAACTCTGTCTTGGAACAATGACCTTTGGCCGCGAAACAGAAGAAACACTCAGCCACCAGATATTGGACACATTTGTTGAGGCGGGCGGGAATTTTCTGGATACGGCTGATATATATTCCCGGGGGATGTCGGAGGAAATCGTCGGGCGGTGGCTGAAAGATCAACCCCGGGATGATCTGATTATTGCCACGAAAGTTCGTTTCCCCATGAGCGACAAGCCGAATGATGTGGGCGTCAGCCGGAAACATATCTGCGCTGCCATCGAAAATAGCTTACGGCGTTTACAAACGGATTATATTGATCTGTACCAATTGCACTGTTGGGATGAAACCACCCCTCTCGAAGAAACACTGAGCACTCTGGATACGCTGGTGAAAAGCGGGAAAGTGCGGTATATCGGAGCGAGTAACTATACCAGTTGGCAATTACAGAAAGCGATGGACATGAGTTGCTGCAAAGGCTGGGAAGGTTTTGTCAGTTTACAGGCTTTGTATAATCTGCTTGATCGGGATGTGGAGCGTGGATTAACGGATGTCTGCCAACGCGAAGGGCTTGGCATTTTGTGCTGGAGCCCGTTGCGAGGCGGTTGGCTGACCGGGAAGTATCGTCGTGACATGTCAGTCCCACCGGCGGGAACCCGTGCCAAAGCTGCTGAAGAACACGGCTGGGGAGAAGCGTGGAGCATCTATAACACCGACCATACCTGGGCAATTGTCGAGGAATTAGTGGCTGTGGCTGCTGAAATCGGGAAATCCCCAGCGCAAGTCGCATTAAACTGGGTGCTCAATCGCCCTGTTGTCACGTATCCGATTTTTGGCGCACGCACCCTGGAACAACTCGACGACAATCTGGGGGCTGTTGGTTGGTCGTTAAGTAAAGAGCAGATGAAACGGCTGGACGAGGTCAGCAAGCTTCCGAATTCAGGAGGCTATCCGTACAATTTTATCGAACAAGCAAAGCGTAAGTAATACGTGTCATCACTCAGACGCAAAGAATACAGTGACGATAATGTGAAACGTGTGGCAGGTTGCGGGGGAGGGCTTGTTCCCAAGCTCCAGCCTGGGAACGAGAACGTAACAGCCCTGTTCGTAGGGGCGGGCTTTCCCCGCCCATGCTTCGCCCCTACAGATTGGAGAATGTATCACCGCTAAGTACTCCAACTGCGCCAAAACACATCTCTGTCTTCTTTGCGTCAGTGTGGTTCAAAACAATTATGCCAAAAATAACATTTATCGGCGCCGGCAGCACGGTGTTCGCCAAACGCCTGATCACAGATATTTTACTTTTTCCGGAACTCGCTGATTCAACGATTAGTTTACACGATATTGATGAAGAGCGTCTGCACACCTCAGCCACAGTGACCAGAAATCTTGCTAATACGTTGGGCGTCAATCCCGTCATCGAGGCCACCACAGATCGTCGCAAAGCCTTGGATGGCGCGGACTATGCCATTAATATGATTCAGGTGGGAGGCTATAAACCGTGTACGGTCACAGATTTTGACATCCCGAAGCAATACGGGTTACGCCAGACAATTGGGGATACTTTGGGAATCGGCGGGATCATGCGCGGCCTGCGAACGATTCCGGTCATGCTGGAAATGTGTGAGGATATGGAAGAACTGTGCCCGGATGTTACGTTTCTGAATTATGCCAACCCCATGGCTATGATTACCTGGGCGTTGAATGAAAGCACCTCCATTAATACGCTCGGCCTATGTCATAGCGTCCCCAATACCGCGCGCGAGCTTTCTGAAGATATTCACGTTCCGCTTGAGGAGATCAGTTACTTGTGCGCCGGCATTAACCACATGGCCTTCTATCTCAAATTCGAGCGGAAAACGGAACACGGTCTCGAAGACCTCTCGCCGCTGATTCAGCAAGTGATTGATGAAAACCGCGTTCCGGCGTGGAATCGTGTGCGCTACGAGATGTTCCAGCGTTTGGGGTATTTTGTGACAGAATCCAGCGAACATTTTGCTGAATACGTCCCGTGGTTCATTAAACGCGACCGCCCGGATAATATCGAAAAATTTAACATCCCCTTAGATGAATACCTTGCCCGCTGTGAGATTCAAAACGCCATGTGGGAAGTGACGCGGGATAAATTGGAAGACCCGAATACCTCACCGGAAGAAGCTATCCAGGCGATTACTGATAAACTTGGCGATGTGGTGAAAGACGCCATGATTGTCAAAGCGCACTCTGGTTTGTTAAAGGAAGTATTTTCCATCAGGCAAAGCGGCGAATTTGCTCCGCAAATTATTCACAGTATGGAGACAAACACGCCGCGTGTGGTGTATGGCAATGTCCAGAATCATGGGTTGATTGAGAACTTGCCGCAGGATTGTGCCGTTGAAGTGCCCTGTCTGGTAGACCGCAATGGGATTCAACCCGTGCAGATCGGCCCGATTCCGCCCCAGTTAGCCGCCTTAATGCACACGAACATTACGGTACAGTCCTTAACAGTCGAAGCGGCGTTAACCCGAAAGCGCCAGCATATTTATCACGCGGCTATGCTTGATCCGCATACCGCCGCTGAGCTTGATCTTGATCAGATCTGGAACCTGGTTGATGATTTGATCGAAGCGCATGGCGACTGGCTGCCAGAATATTGGTAAGACGCTCAATCTCGATAAAGGCTTGTCAACAAGAGTCCTGACCGATTATTTTCGATTCTTCAGGACTCATTGTCTCGTCCACATGCCATCAAATTTTTTAGAGTAGTGTGTCAGAACGGAAACGGATTCGAATCACGAGGTACGAACCTGCCAGCAAAAAAATTCCCCCCACCAGTTGAAGCATGGTAATGCTTTCTTTGAACACGATGAATGAAATGAGGCCTGCTAAAAATGGTCTTGACAGATCGAGTGTGGCACAGAGGGCAACTCCGAGTATTGGAACTGATGCGTAATAGGCCGAATGGGCAACGCCAACCCCGATAATTCCTGAAACGAGCATAAGCAGCCAAATAATCCCTGAAGCATCAGGCAAGTGCACACCATGATTGATGACACGTTCTGTTAAAAGGTAAAATGGCGTGACGATCGTTAAAATCACTGCTACCGCAAAAGAAGCCGAGACGGTAGGAATCCACTTCTTGATCAATGCTGTGAGCAGCGACCAGCACGCAGCGGCAAGCAGGATAAGCAGTACCCCGACATTAAATTCGACCTTTCCAAAATTGTCTCCTCCCACGATGGTGAACACAACCCCGGTGAATGCCAGGAGCAAACCACCCTGAAATGTCCGGTTTTTTAAAATATTGCGCTCATCAGGAAAGAACAGAGCGGCGAGCAGTACCGAAAAGATCACACCTGTTTTGTAAACAAGCGATCCAAACCCCGGATACAGAAGGAAAAAGCTATATGTAAAACTCTGTTGAAACACATACACAATACATGCCATGACAAAGAGTTTGGGCAGGATCGAAGGTAGAGTCTGGCACGTCACTTTGACTCGTGACCGTGAAGTTGAGATGAAAAATACCGGCCAGATGATCAGAAGAGAAGCAAAATAGCGGAAAAAATTCTGAGTGTTTACCGGAAAGGAATCTTTTATATATCGGATAGCTATTGGAGAGAGCGCCCAACAGAAAATGGCTGACATATTTAAGATTAAGGCTTTTGTTTTATCTGTCATGATGA
>Ga0256845_1002944_pt1 | contig 11936 bp, 7 predicted proteins | sample RiftiametaG_FD_189101 | JGI IMG/M metagenome (GOLD analysis project Ga0256845, IMG submission 189101) | Tube worm associated microbial communities from hydrothermal vent at the East Pacific Rise, Pacific Ocean - Riftia | ecosystem: Host-associated > Annelida > Integument > Unclassified ... | reverse complement strand
CGAGGGCTCGCCGATCAATACCCCCTGCACCGATCGCCTCGAGCGCTTTACCAGCCTCGACGGCAAGAAAAACATCCAGCAGGCCTGCACCAATGCCTGCCCGGTGGGCATCGCCCCCGACGGTCCCTTTATCCACTACAAAGTCAACGGCGCCTCCAATGTGCCGGATGACGACATCGCCGGCGCCCTCAGTTGCATCGGTCTCCAGGGCATCGACGGCTGCGGCTTTGAGGCCCAGCTCGAGTCGATGATGCAGGCGCTCGACCCCTCCGCCGAGTGGAACGACGGGCCCTTCCCGTTCCTTCGCGACGGGGCCGTGCTCGCGGTGGTCATGGTCACCGACGAGGCTGACTGTTCGGTGCTCGCACCCGGTGGCTACGACTTCTTCGACAACGGCAAGGGCGGCGACGCCAACTACAGCCAGTACTGGAACACCGACCCCAAGGACGGCGAGAAGCGGGTCACCTCGGCGGTCTGCTGGAACGGCGGTGTCAACTGCATCGACGGCGACAACGACGGCATCTACGAGAGCTGCACCGCCGCGGACAAGGGGGTGCTGCACGCAAGCGGCGATCGCTACACCAAGTTCCTCCGCGACGTCCTGATCAAGAACAAAAAGAAGGACGTCATCATGCTCGGCATCCTCGGCATCCCCGAGGTCACCGCGCACAACCCCGATCCGCCCTACGAGCCGATCGCGGGTGGCATCGACGACCTCGTCTATCGCCAGTGGAACGACGGCGACATCCTGCCTGGCGACGGCGGCACGGCGGCCTCCAAGCAGTTCGAGTTCGGCATCGGCCCCGGCTGCACGGGATCCGACGGCATGGGCGGGTACACCGGTCAGGCGATCCCTCCAGTGCGGATCAAGGAGGTCTGCGAGAGCCTCAACGAGGATGACCGGATCCGCTGTTGCATGGAGTCGATCTGCGACAACGACTTCTCGCCGGCGATCGAGTGCCTCTCGGGTCTGCTCCAAGAGAGCTTCGCTCCGCAGGGCTAGTGTCGGCTTAGGCTTAGGCACAAGAAAGAGCGGCCGCGTCCTTCTGGACGGGGCCGCTCTCTTGTGGGCTGCGTTGTACCGGGTGCGAGCCGCTCAGTGCGAACCTTTGCGCAGATGACCGGCGCCGGTTCGGGTGATCTTAAAGCGGCGCTTGCTGCCGCTGCTCTCGATGTGGATGAAGCCCTTGACCCGCAGGTGACGCACGACCAGGCGGAGCTGCTCGGAGGTGAGGCCGGTGCACTGCAAGAGGTCGAACTCGCGGCGACCGGTGCGGTTTTTGTGAAGCGCTTGCAGGACCAGAAGGTCGCCGTTGGGAACATCTGCACGGCGCCTGATCACGGCGGGGCCGCTGTCGCCCTGCTCCGTGCTCGGGTTGCCGTCAGCGCCCGGCTCGGCGGCCTCGCTTGGGGGCGGCTCGGGCTCCTGGCGCGGCCGAGTTTTGGCGACGTCGATCAACTCCTGAACGGAGAAGACCCCGAGCACGGGAGCGATTTGCTCGCTGCTCTTGGCCGCGGCGATGAGCTCGCCGAGCGTCGTCGAATCGGGCAATTTGCGAATGACCTCTTTGAAGATCTCGCTGAGGGACTGGGCCCAGGCGTCTCGAACGCCTTCTTCCACATCGTTCACAGATGAACCTCGCACTGCTGCTGAGCTGTGTATTGCGCGTCGAAGGGCGCCGAAGCTGCTCCTGCCGCCACTTGGGACCGCAGATGAGCCTAGACCCACAACGTCGCTAGCGATGGTGCGTCGTCGGGTCGAGAACTGTCAAGCCCAGAGCTGGTGATCTGGGGTCTGGATCCCCACAGAGCCGCAGAATGTGGGCTGTTGACCTGTTGGCGTGGCCCTCCGCTTGGGCTCTGCGAGTGGTTTGGCGAGTGTTTTGGCGGCCACCGGGGCATCGCGGTGGGGTATCGGTGGCAGTTGACAGTCGGGCGCCTGCCGAGCCAATTCGGCCGGGTGCCGGTTCATAGGCTTGAGATCGAAGCTCGCCCAGGGCTCTCGGACGCGCTCGCAGAGTCGACCGCCAGGCGCTTGCGCTCGGAGTTTGGGATCACTGCGACGGTGCGGACCCGACGGGTCTACCTCCTCGACTTGGACCTCACGGAGCACGAGGCTGTCGCTGCGCTTGCGCAGCTCGTCGATCCGGTTGCCGAAATCGGGGCTTTGGGCATGCTCCGCGATCGCACGGGCAGCGACGGGCAGCTGTGGTTTTTGACCGTCGGCCTTCGCCCTGGGGTCACCGATAGCGTCGGTCGTTCGGTGCACCGTGCGGTCGCAGATCTGGTCGGCCGTGAGCTGCAGGGCGAGGTCTACACGGCGACGGTCTATCGCTTGGAGGGCGTCTCCAGGGCCGATGCGGAGCGGGCTGCTCGCGAGCTCCTCTACAATCCGCTGATCGAGCGCCTCAAGATCGAAGGCGGCGAACGAACGCTCGATCTCACGGTGCCGCGCGCCGGCCAATTGCGGTCGCCAGAGGTCGCCAGCGTGCGCTTGCGAGGGGCCAGCGACGCAGAGCTAGGGCGCATCTCCAAGGCGGGCACGCTCTCGCTGACGGTCGCGGAGATGCGGGCGATCGAGGCTCATTTTACGGAGCAAGGCCGCGACCCCAGCGATGCCGAGATCGAGTGCATCGCCCAGACGTGGAGCGAGCACTGCAAGCACAAGATCTTCGCCTCGCCGATCGACTACATCGATCCCGCGGGCGAGCATCATGCGATCGAAGCTGGGCTCTTTCGCCGCTATATTCGCGGTACCACCGAGGCGGTTGCCGAGGCTCGTCTCCGGGATCGCATCGATCCAGAGGGTGCTGCGTTCCTGGTCTCGGTCTTCCACGACAACGCCGGTGTGGTCCGTTTCACCGAGGCCGATCATCTGGTCTACAAGGTCGAAACCCACAACTCGCCGTCGGCGCTCGATCCCTATGGCGGGGCGATGACCGGCATCGTCGGGGTTAACCGCGATACGCTCGCGACCGGCCTGGGTGCGGACAATTTGACCAATGTCTGGGGCTATTGCCTAGGACCGCCGGAGCACAGCGAGGCACTGCCGCCGGGGCTGATGCATCCGCGACGGATCCGCGACGGTGTGCACCACGGCGTGATCGATGGCGGCAATCAATCGGGGCTTCCGTACAGCCGCGGTTTTGAGCTCTTTGATCGCCGCTATGTCGGCAAGCCGCTGGTCTACTGCGGCACGGTTGGTGTGATGCCGGTGACGACCAAGGGGCGTCCGAGCGAGATCAAGGTCATCGAACCCGGCGATCTCGTGGTCATGGTCGGTGGCCGGATCGGCAAGGATGGCATCCACGGCGCGACCTTCTCGAGTGTCGAGCTAGATGAGGATTCGCCGGCGCAGGCGGTGCAGATCGGCGACCCGATCACGCAAAAAATGATGGCGGATCTGCTCGCCGAGGCCCGCGAGGCTGGCCTTTGCTCGGGCATCACCGACAACGGCGCGGGTGGACTTTCGAGCAGTGTCGGTGAGATGGCCCTTGCGACAGGTGGTGCCGAGATCGATCTGGCGCTCGCTCCCCTTAAGTACCCGGGACTCGCGCCCTGGGAGATCCTGATCTCCGAGGCGCAGGAGCGCATGACGCTCGCCGTGCGGCCGGAGCAGATCGACGCTTTACTGGCGCTCGCTGTTCGCCGTGAGGTCGAGGTGAGCGTGCTCGGTACCTTCACGGCGAGTGGTCGCTTGCTTGTCCGCCACGGTGAGCAGGTTGTCTGTGATCTCGACCTGGAATTTCTCCACGAAGGCGTACCGCTGCCGACTCTCTCTGCCCGTTGGAGCCCGCCCTCACGGACGCCGAGCGCGGCTACAGAGGTCGCTTCGCGGCTCGCGGATGAGCGCGCAGGAGAACTCCTATTAGGGCTTCTAGGGGCTCCAAACGTTGTTTCTGGGGAGTCTTACGCCCGTCGCTACGATCACGAAGTCAAGGGACTGAGTGTGATCAAGCCCTATGTCGGTGTGCTCCAAGATGTGCCGTCGACGGCAACGGTGATGCGGGTCCGCCACGGGCGACCGGAGGGCATCGTGCTCGGCGAGGGCATTCATCCCTACTACAGCGACATCGACAGTGAGGCGATGGCGATGGCGGCCGTCGACGAGGGAGTTCGGCGGGTGCTCTGCGGCGGTGCTCGCTTTGACAGGCTCGCGGCACTCGATAATTTTTGTTGGCCCGATCCTGTTGTCAGCGACAAAACCCCCGACGGCGAACACAAGCTCGCCCAGCTCGTTCGCTGTTGTGAGGGCCTGCGCGCCGCCTGTGAGGCCTACGGGGTTCCGCTGGTCAGCGGCAAGGACTCGATGAAGAACGATGCGACCCTCGGCGGTATTAAGATCTCGATCCCGCCGACACTTCTGGTCAGTATCTTGGGACAGATCGATGACGTGCGGCGGGCGCTCGACTTGGTGCCGATCGCCGCCGGGGATCGCATTGCCCTGCTCGGGCCGACCGCCGATGAACTCGGCGAGAGCGAGCTTGCGCGGGGACTCGGCCTTGTTCTTGATGAGGTTCCGCGCACCGATCTGCAGCTCTGTGCGGCCCGCTACCGAGCTTTTGTCGGGGTGCGGGATGCGGGTCTTGTGCGCTCGGCTCATGCTCTCGGTCGCGGCGGTCTGGCCCTGGCCTTGGTGCATACAACGGTTGCCGGTGGGCTCGGCCTCGAGATCGATCTGGAGGGCGCCGCTGCGGGTCTCTCCGCGGTGCGCGTGCTCTTCAGCGAGAGCACAGGCCGGATCCTGTTTACTTGCCGAGCCGAGGATACGACCGCGATCGAGACGGAGCTGCGAGCCCACGGCCTTTGTTGGCTCGGTGAGGTTGGCTCGGCCCAGAGCTGGCTGCACGTGCGGCGCGGTGCCGAAACGGTGCTCGGCATCGGCGGCCAGGTACTGCGTCGGCGCCTCGCACCCCATGGAGGAGAGTGATGACCCGACCCGATCCGATCTTCGATCTCTTCGCGCTCGATCGCCGGCAGGCGAGGGCTGTGCGTGTGCTGGTATTGACCGGATACGGTCTCAACTGCGAGGCCGAAACCGTCGCCGCCTTCGAGCGCCTGGGAGCGCAAGCGGAGCCCCGCCACGTTGCCGACATCCTCGAGGGCGGCCCCGAGGTGCTTCGCCCCTACCAGATCCTCGCGTTCATCGGCGGCTTCTCCTTTGGCGATCACATCGCCAGCGGCCGTGTCTTTGCCAACCGCCTGCGCTTTCGCCTAGGTGAGCGTCTCGCCCGTTACATCGACGACGGCGGTCTTGCGATCGGCATCTGCAACGGTTTTCAGGCCCTCGTGAAGCTCGGCGTGCTGCCGGCGCTCGGTCGTGTGCGCGGCGACGGACTCGCCCGGCAGTCGGCGTCGCTGGTCAGCAATGAACGCCTCGGCTATCGCGACGCTTGGGTGCGGCTCGCCTTTGATCGTGAGAGCCCCTGCGTGTTCACCCGTGACCTCGGTGATCGTATTTTGGAGCTGCCGAGCCGTCACGGCGAGGGCAAACTCGTCTTCGCCGACGAGACGGTGCGCAAGGCGGTGCAAGAGGCCCATCTGATCCCGGCGCGCTACGTCGATGAACTCGGGCAGCCGACCGAGAGTTGGCCGGCGAATCCCAACGGATCGCTCGGCGGAGCGGCGGGGCTCTGTGATCCGAGCGGTCGTATCTTCGGCCTGATGCCCCATCCTGAGGCTTATCTGGATCCCGAAAACCACCCGCGCTGGCGGGCACAGGCGGCCGCGGACGAGTTGCCCGCGGTGGGCCTGGGTTTGCATATCCTCGCCGGTGGTGTGCGGGCAGTACTCGCCGGGCGTTGAGGCTTAGACCTCGAGGATCTTCGCCGCGGCATCGGGGGCGAAGCCCGCTTGGGCGGCGAGTTCCAAGAAGAATTCGCGGCCGACCGCTTCGTGCTGCGAGGCGGAGACCAGCGGCGCGATTGCCCGCAGGATTTCGACCCGTTGGTTGCGGGGCAGGGCGGCCAGGCGGGCGCCGACATGCTCGATCGACGGTGCTTTTTTAAGCATGCGCGCGAGCACTACGCGGCGAGCCGGCGGTACCGGCATCTTGGCGATGAGGGCCTGGAAGCGGACGGCTTCGGCGTCATCGATGGTGCCGTCCCGGTGGATCAGGAGGGCGGCGAAGCTCGCCTTATGCTCGGCCAGGGTCGCTGCAGCCGAGGTCCAGGTCTCGCGCCAGCGGGCGAGATCCTCGGGGGAGGCCCCTGACATCGACGCGATGTGCTCGACGACCTCGATCTCGGCGGCGTTGATGTCCCCGTCGGCGAGGGCCATCGCCCAGGCCCGCTCGAGCAGGGGTTCGTGGAAGAGCGGCAGGATAGGCGGCAACTCTTTGAGGTGGGCCTCGAGGGCCGCGCGGCTCGATACCAGGGCGATCCAGTGATCCTGATCGTCGGGGCTCAGGCGCTCGTCGATCATCGCCAGGACCTGGTCACACTCGCCGTCCTTGAGAATGCCGTCGGCGTGGGCGACCAGGCCGCAGGCGACGAGGGTCCATTCCTGTTCGGGTGTCAACATTTGAGCCTCCTACCCGAGACTACACGAGCGCAGCCCGGAGATGGTCACGGCGCTGCGGGGCGAAGGCGCCCTCAGTCGTCGCCGCAATAGCGCAGGCAGCTCTCTGGCGGATCGGGCAGCTTGTAGACGAAGAACTCGCCGCAGTTCCGCACTTGCACGGTCACGCTCCAGTTGCAGGGCTTGTCGTTCCAGTTAAAGCAGACCTCGCGATCGACAACTTCGTCTTCGACGTTGGGGTGGGTTCCGTTTAGCCAGCCGGGCGAGTCGGTACCGCAGGACCACAGATCTGGGGCGACGGTCGGCATTTTCGAGCCGGCGTCGCCGTCGATTCTGAACCAGTTGCCTTTTGTCTTATCGCACTTGGTCACGCCGCCGGGGCCGTCGTTAAACGAGAAGTGGCGGTCGGCCTCGCTCAGGGTCATGTGGTTGTTGCACTCGGGGGGCGTCTCTTTGGTGCAGGTCTCGGAGCAACCGTCCTCGGAGATCGTGTTGCCGTCGTCGCACTCTTCGCCCTCGTCCTCGTTTAAAACCGAATCGCCGCAGGCGGAGTTGGGCGTGCAATCAGTGGCACAGCCGTTGTAGAGGCCGTCCTCGTTGGCCTCGCCCGCGTCGCATTTTTCGAAGCCTTCGTGCACGTAGCCGTCGCCGCAAAGAGCGGGCTTGCAGTTGCCGGGGCAGTCATCGCTGTCGTCGAAATTGTCGTCGTCGCATTCTTCGACGCCGACGTTGAGGATGCCGTCGCCGCAGATGTTTGGGGTGCAGTCGTTGTAGCAACTGTCATCCTCGTCGCTGTTGCCGTCGTCGCACTGCTCGAGCATCGCGTGCACGTGGCCGTCGCCGCAGATGTTGAAGAGGCACTCCGGGGTGCAGTCGTCGGTTTCGTCGAGGTTGCCGTCGTCGCACTCCTCGCCCTCGTCGAGCATGTTGTCACCGCAACCCGGGATGTGCAGCGCACAGGCGTTGGTGCAGTCGTCGTCGTTGACCTGGTTGCCGTCATCGCATTGCTCGGCGCCCAAATTGATAAAGCCGTCGCCGCAGATATTTGGCGTGCAGTTGTCGAGGCAGCCGTCGTCGTTGTCGAGGTTGCCGTCGTCGCAGGTCTCGAGCCCCTCCCAGACCAAACCATCACCGCAGCTGGCGGCGACGCAGGTCACAGTGCACGCATCGTTGTTCGAGGCGTTGCCGTCGTCGCACTGTTCGCCGCCGTCGATAATTCCGTCGCCGCAGATGGGTAACGAAGCGGTGCTCGTCGGCAGCGTGCTCGATCCGGTGGTCACACCACTGGTGAACGAGGTCGACTCCGAGTCCCCCGAGGTCGATCCCGAGGTCGAGTCTGTGCCCTCGGTGGCCGTCACCTGTGTGGAGGTGTCGTTCGTCGATGGCGGACAGCCGCAGAGAGGGAGAACAAAGGCAAAATTGACGACACCCGACCACCAACAACGCGCCCGCATGGGGGCATCATCGCTGGCGCGTCGGGAGTTCACAAGGCCGCGTCGCACTGCTGCTAGCGGAGGCGGCCTTGCGCCGTCGCGAGGACAGAGCTATCGCGCCCGATAGACGACTCGGCCGCGGGTCGGGTCGTAGGGAGTGACCGCGACGGTGACATGGTCGCCCAGTACGACTTTGATACGGAAGCGCCGCATTTTTCCAGCGAGGTGGGCGAGGACGAGGTGCTCGCCGTCAATCTCTACCCGGAAACGGCCGCCAGGGAGTACTTCCCTAACAATGCCGTCGAATTCGATCAGATCGTCTTTAGCCATTAGCCGGTGGAGAGTATGGCCGGGCCTAGGCTTGCGCAACCGCGAAGGGGAGGGGAGCGGGCCGAATGCTGCGGATCTAACGGTGTATGCACGGGCCGGACTCTGGGCCGCAGATCGGGTCCTAGGGGGGGGCAAAGGACGTATTCGTCACGCAAGAGGGCTCGAAGGAGGCGTGCGCGTGTGGCGCCACCGCTGTTTGTGCGCGGAGTCTCTGGGCGTTCGCGCGGCTTTTGGTCACGGGCCTGCGTTCGTGGGTCGGCGCGCCTTAGTTGACGCAATTCTCCGGCCAAGTAACCTTCCGCCGGCTGCCCGGGGTCCGGCGGTGGCGCTTCTGGATGCCACAGCCGGCCACGAGCCAGGGAATCCACCACGACATGAGTGATCTCGAGAGCGCACCTAGGTCCGGTTCTAAACGCCGCGGTCGAAAGACTGCAGCCCCCGCTAGCGGAGCGACCGCTCGGGTCGTCCAGGGCGACCTCGCCGCGGAGGCCCGGCGAAAATATCTAAACTACGCACTCAGCGTGATCACATCGCGGGCGATCCCCGATGTGCGCGATGGGCTCAAGCCGGTCCAGCGCCGCATCCTCTATACGATGTTTGCGGACCTGGGGCTCACCCACGAGTCGAGGCATCGCAAGAGCGCAAAGGTCGTCGGCGACGTCATCGGCAAATACCATCCGCACGGCGACTCCGCGGTCTACGAGGCGATGGTTCGCCTCGCGCAGGATTTTGTGATGCGGGTGCCGCTCGTCGACGGCCAGGGCAACTTTGGATCGATCGACGGCGACTCGCCGGCGGCCTATCGATACACCGAGGCCCGGCTGACGGCGGCGGCGGCTGAGCTGCTCCGCGAGCTTCGCAAGGACACGGTCGACTTTCGACCGACCTACGACGGTACCGGCAATGAGCCAATCGTGCTGCCGGCTCGCTTCCCGCAGATCCTGGTCAACGGCGGCACCGGTATCGCCGTCGGCATGGCGACCAGCATCCCGCCGCACAATCTAGGCGAGGTCGCCCGCGCCTGCATCGCCCTGATCGACCGGCCGGACCTGAGCCTGCGGGCGGTACTCGGCAAGATCCGCGGTCCCGACTTTCCGACCGCGGGCCAGTTGATCGCGACCAAGGATGACCTGGTCAAGATCTACGAAACCGGTCGCGGCTCCTGCAAGCTCCAGGGGAGTTGGAAGGTCACCGAGAGCAAGGGCACCACCAAGATCATCATCGACGCGGTGCCGCACGGCATCGAGAAGAGCGCTCTGGTCGAGGAGATCGGCGCCATCATCATCGGCAAGAAGGTGCCGGGGCTGATCGACGTCCAGGATCTCTCGACCCGCGACATTCGCGTTGAGCTCGAACTCAAGGGCAAAAACCAGGCTGAGCCCGAGCTGGTGATGGCCTATCTGCTCAAGCACACCCGGCTGCAGGTCACGGTCAAATTTGACATGACCGTGCTGGTGCCGACGGCCAACCCCGAGGTCGGTGCGCCCGCCCGGCTGGGGCTGCTCGACATCCTCAAGCACTTCCTGGCGTTCCGCTTAGTGACCGTGCGGCGGCGCTTTGAGTACGAGCTGCGCAAGCTCCTGGAGCGCATTCATATTCTCGAAGGTTTTGAGATCGTCTTTGATGATCTCGACGCGGCGATCCGCCTGATCCGGCACTCCGAGGGCAAGGCCGACGCTGCCGCCAAGCTGGTCAAGCGCTACAAAAAATCTAACTTCACGGAGATCCAGGCCGAAGCGGTGCTCGAGACCAAGCTCTACCGCCTGGCCAAGCTCGAGATTTTAAAGATCCGCGAGGAACTCGAGATCAAACGCAAGGAGGCCAAGCGGATCCGCGGCATCCTGCGGAGCGAGAGCAAGCTCTGGGCGGTTGTTCGCAGTGAACTCGAGGAGGTCGCCAACGAGTACGGCAACCCGCGGCGGACAAAGATCAGCGATGAGAATGTCGCTCAGGATTACAATCCAGAGGCCTTTATCGTCGACGAGGACGTCTATGTGCTGCTCACCCGCGACGGCTGGATCAAGCGCCAGCGCTCGATGAACCTGACGACCACGCGGATGCGCGACGGCGATGCGGCGATCGCCGTGGTCGGCGGCTCGACTCGCGAGAGCGTGATCGTGTTCAGCAACCGGGGCTCCGCTTACAATCTCCGGATCAACGATGTGCCAGCGTCCACCGGCCACGGATCGCCGATCCAACAGCTCTTTAAGTTCAAGGACGGCGAGCGGCCGATCGCAGCCGTTGGCACCGACAAGCGGGTGATGGAGGAATTCGGCTACCCGAGGCCTGATCTCAGCGAAGAGTACGAGGATCCCTATCCGCACATGCTCGCGGTGACCAAAAGCGGCATGGCCCTTCGTTTCACGCTTTGGCCCCATCGCGACGTGAGCACCACCCGTGGACGCATGTTCGGTCGCCTCAAAAAGGGCGACGAATTCATCGATGTGTTCAAGGTCTACGCGGACGAGCCGATCTGCGTGCTCACCCGCCAGGGTCGGCTGCTTTGCTGCCTGCCCCAGGACATAAACCTGCTCGGAGGGCCAGGTAAGGGCGTGACCATGATCAAGCTCGCCGCCGGCGACGAAGTGATCGGCGCTTTCCGAGATAAGGACAGCGTTTCGATCGAGAAGTCGACCGGCGCCAAGCAAAAGATCACCTCCGGAAATCGCACCGTCACCGGTCGCGGCGGCAAGGGATCCGCGCTGCTCAAACGCGGCAAGATCAAGCGGGTGGTCTGGAGCGAACTCGCCGTACCCGAACTCGCGCTCCCCGGCGAGATCGGCAAGAAGGGCAGCAAGTAGATGGCGCGCAGCAAGACAACATCGAGCTATACGGCCTCTTCGATCCAGGTGCTCGAGGGCGTCGCCCACGTGCGCAAGCGGCCCGGCATGTACATCGGCGGCGTCAACAAAGACGGCCTCCACCACCTGGTCTGGGAGATCCTCGACAACGCAGTTGACGAGGTGATCAACGGCCACGCGAGCGAGATCGAGGTTGTGCTCGATGCCGATCATCGGGGCATTACGGTTGTCGACAACGGTCGCGGCATTCCGGTGGATCGTCATCCAACGCTCAAGGTGCCGGCGGTGGTCGCTGTCTTCACCAAGCTGGGTGCCGGCGGCAAGTTCGACGGCTCGAGCTACAAGCACTCGGGCGGTCTGCACGGCGTCGGCGCTGCGGTGGCAAATGCCCTCTCAGAGCGCCTAGAGGTCACTGTCTGGCGTGACGGCGGGCGTTGGCAGGTCGACTTTGTCCGCGGTATTCCCGAGGGCAAGCTGCGAAAGCGCGGCAAGTCGCGGGGCTCGGGCACGAGTGTCTACCTGCGCCCGGACCCCGAGGTCTTTGGCAAGGTGGTGCTCGATCCGATCGTTCTCCGCGCTCGCCTGGAGGCCAAGAGCTACCTGCACAAGGGGCTGAAGATCATCTTCAACGACGGCGTCAGCGGCAAGAAAGAGACCTTCTTTCACGCCGACGGAATTGCCGAGTACCTGGGCAAGCTGATCCAGGTCCGCGGCAAGCCGGCCGTGCACAAGGGCGCGTTCTATTTGGAGCGCATCGAAGATCCAAAGATCGAGCTCGCCTTGGCCTGGACCGAGGCGACCGACGATGCGCTCTATTCCTTCGTCAACGGGGTGCCGACCCCGGACGGAGGTA
>Ga0256845_1002943_pt1 | contig 11941 bp, 8 predicted proteins | sample RiftiametaG_FD_189101 | JGI IMG/M metagenome (GOLD analysis project Ga0256845, IMG submission 189101) | Tube worm associated microbial communities from hydrothermal vent at the East Pacific Rise, Pacific Ocean - Riftia | ecosystem: Host-associated > Annelida > Integument > Unclassified ... | reverse complement strand
AGACACCAGGATAACTGTAAATTTGCAGAGCAGCCGGACAATCAACGGTGATAAGGTGGCGGGTTGGTTTCAGTCTCGGACGAAGGCTGAACACATTTTCCTCGATATGCCTTAACAGAAAGAATTTGCGTCTTCTTTCGTTGACTTGGTCGATCGCCATTTGTTTGAAGCTATTCAGGATGTCCGACGTGCGGTATAAATTTTTTTGTATGATCGCCGCAGATTCTCCACACATTTTGAGATATGTCTGTAATTCAGGGCGCGTCAGTGCTCCCAGTGTAAATTGATGCTGAACCGTTCTGGTGTTTTCTTCAAGATGCGAGACCGCCATTACACTGATCCCCAGAGGATTACTCATTTCATGAGTCATTCCGGCAACTAACCCCCCCAGGGCAGCCATCTTTTCAGCGTGTGCCAGTTGCGTCAGAGTCGTGTGCAGAGTTTCTATCGATTCCTGCAGATCCTGATTGGTTTTCTGCAACGCTGCTGTCCGTTCTTCGACTCGTTGTTCAAGTCCATCGTTTAACGCGCGAAATTTTTTTTCCATGTCATGGCGGTACAGCGCGATCTCAATCGCCATGTGTAATTCTTTCTCCCGCAATGGTTTGAGGACGAATCCAAAGGGCGCAGTTATCTTCGCACGTTCCAGCGCCTGGGGATTGGCATGGGCTGTCAGATAGACTATCGGAATGTCAGAGTGCTCCAGGATGCGTTCAGCGGTTTCAATTCCATCAAGCTCTCCCTGGAGATGGATATCCATAAGGACCAAATTGGGCGATGTCTCGGCAACGCGCTGAATAGCATCTTCTCCTGAAGACGAAACCGCGACAATCCGATACCCCAGAGGACAGAGAATACCCTGAAGAAGCTCAACCATGATGTGCTCGTCTTCCACAATGAAAATATCGGCTTTTGACATCGAGCAGACTCCTGATTGCGATGGAACCATGGTGTGGAAACGCTGTTTACAGAAACGCTTCCTGGATTCTGTGAAGGAAAGAGTCTGTTTTTTTGATCAAACGCTGAATATGCTCCAGATTCCCTGTATCCACATTGTGCTTCCTGAGCCGGGATATTTCATACTCCATCTCTTTCCTGACCTCTTCAATGGTTTCAATGGCATCATGTAAATAATTATCAGTAATCATCCTTCGTCCTCTCCTGTTCACGAAATATATTGCATTGAACACTGCTGAAGTTTGATCATTTTTACGCAAAGTACCTCACGAAGGCAGGGGGTTGTCAAGGGAAAAGCCGCAAAAAACAAGATTTCTCACTATCGATCGATGAGGGAGTGTTTGTTGTTTTGCCTGGCGTCGAATTATCAGCATCTTTCGAAATCCTTAATTGTTCTTGCGTTGACAATGATTACGACATGTCAAAATAATACCTTTACCGGTGGAAGTAAGGACTTCTCGGAGTATTGGCAGTTATTTTTCTCTTGCAAAGTTTTGTTGTATTTGCGAGCATTGATTTTACTAAAATACAGATGGTCTGTCTTTTAACAGGGGGAAGAGAACGTCATAACGACAAAAGCACTATGACATGCTAAGAATTTCTGATCTGAGTGGAGTGTTTCGATGAACATCTGAAGGGGGAGGATGGAGTGTCGTGCCGGGATGCCGTCCGTTGACCAGCAGGGGGATATTCCTTACGATACGACAATGTCATGCTGAAGCGGCTTGAAATATGGGGAACCAAAGATCCGAATATTTCCGCACAATTCGCACTTGCGATCCAAATGGGTCTCTTTAAAAAAGAGGCCGGACTTGAGGTGTCGTACCGGTTACTGGAGTCAGGGACAGTCATGCCGTACGAGATTCTCAAGGCTGCTGAGAAGCCTTTTGCCGTCATGCAGACTCCGATTACGGCTATTTTATTGCATGATATGGGCTATAGCACAAAAATTGTTGCTCCTCTGTCGGATATTGCCGGGACACAACAAATGATTATCCAGCCGGACAGGGGAATCACGCATCCGAAAGCGTTGGAAGGGAAACGGGTCGGCATGGCGAAAGACGCAGCAATTTATGTTGCTGTGAACAATATGGCGCGGGATTATGGCATCGATCTGGCGAAGGTCGAGTTTGTGGATTTAATGCCGCACGACCAAATTACGGCTTTTGAAGAGGGCCTGCTTGATGCGATGGCTTGCTGGGAACCCTGGACGACAAAAGCTCGCAACCTCGGGGGACAGATGTTTTTTTCTGGCGCCCGCTCTGAAATTCCTGGCATGGAGGGAGATGTGAACTGGCTTGTTGATGAGGGCTGTTTCATTGTCCCTGATGCGCATCTTGATTGTTATCAGGACGAGGTCATTGCGATTCTGAACGTCTTGCAGAAAACAACTGATTTGATTAATACGCACCGGCGAGAAATCGTAAGAGAACTCGCGCCTTTTTTTGAAATCACACAGGTTGAATTGATCATGGCGATGCGGAAAAATCTTTATTCTATGAGTTTTGATAATCTTTTCCGAATCGGCGTGTTGGCATTTCGTGATTTTCTGTATGATGACGGTCAGATGTCCCGAAAGTTATCTGAACAGGAATTGTATGATACCTCTCTGCTCCAACAGGTAGACCCTTCGCTTATCCTTTTCGATGAGGAGGCTCTGTCGCAAGGTGTGACGGTTGTCGGAAAAGCGAACATCTATTATCGCAAAGATTTGACCCTTGCCGAAAGTGGACTGGATGTCCGTTTTCTTATCGCTGATGATTCGAAGGTGGTCAGGAGGTCATTAGCCCAAACCGTTGAAATTATTGGAGGGGAGGTCATCGGCGAAGCAGCAACGGGCCAGGAAGCGATCGATATCTTTCTTCAAAAACGTCCTAATTTTGTGACAATGGATCTTTCAATGCCTGGTATGAGCGGGGTTGATGCGATTAAAGATATTCTTCGCATCGCCCCTCAAACTCATATCATTGTCATCAGCGGTACCGATCTTCAAGAATTGCGGAACGAAGTGTTTGAGCTTGGTGTTGATATTTTTATTGTGAAGCCCTTTGCCCCCCTTTTGGTCGCTGAGATTATCGGTTTACTTTTATTGTAATGTTTTCAATCGGTTGGCTGGAGAAGAAGAAGTCAGGCCAAAACCTCTTATAAAAAACCCCCGCTTAAAAAGCGGGGGTTTGTGGGGCAGACTCACCTTAAAAATCGAAATCGTCGATATTCTTTTCGGTGAATTCTGTGGGCGGACCGAGTAAAATGATCGTATTCTCAGGAATGGTATATTCACCCAAACGGCCGGCAGTGAAGGTTTCGCCGGGTTCACCTTTAATTTCACCGGCAATAATTTTATGGGTGATCTGGGTAATGAGATACCCAAGATCAACAGGGTTCCACAGCAAGAAAGCGGGACAGGCGCCATTTTTTACGAATTTTCTCATCTGGTTTGGTGTTCCTAAGCCCGTAATAACCACTTTCCCGATTGCTCCGGCATCTTCAATCGCTCTGGCTCCAGCGGCCAGGCCAACGGTTGTCGGAGAAATGACGGCTTTCAGATTGGGATACGATTTCATGAGACTTTGCATTTTCTGATAACTCTTCGTATCATCGTCATCGCCATAGACGGTATCGACTAAGGTGATGTCTTTGTATTCAGGTTTTTTAATCTCTTCATTCATCCACTCAATCCAGGTCGTCTGGTTTGGCATGCCGGCAGCAGCACTGAGGATGGCGATTTCCCCTTTGTAATCGATCAGCTTTGCTGCGAGTGCAAGCTGTCCTCGTCCAATTCCTTCAGAGTTGGCCGGGTTTGCAAACACTTTGCGACCGCCTTCGCCGATCGTCGCATCGTAACTGGTCATTGCGATCCCCATTTTTATGGCCTTTTTCCCCACCGGAACCAGGGCATCGGGATCATTGGCTGAGACCATGATGCCATCGACTTTCTGAGCGATCAATGCGTTGATCATCTGAATCTGTTTGGTGGCATCAGCGTCAGAAGGCGCCTGATAAATCACTTCATCGCCTAATTCAGCAGCAGCTTCCTGCGCGCCTTTGTTACAGGCGTCAAAATAGGGATTCCCCAGGTTTTTCGGAAGATTCACAATTTTATAACCCGCTTCTGCAAAAGTTCCAAACGTAAGTACAAGTGTCAGACAGGCAATCAATAACATTGTTCCTTTTTTCATAGTAAGCTCCTTTCATGTTACGGTATTGAGAGAGTATGGCGATCTCCGCCACACCCACAGAGTTTGTACAGTTTATCATACTTCCCGACCCGATATGGCCTCTATCGTTCGTATTCCTTCGTATTCCAGAAATTCACCACCTCCTGATGGGATTGATGATTGGCAGTTGCTCTAACACAAATCGCCAATCGCCAATCATCAATCGCGACTTTCTATCGTTTGACAAATTTTCCGATGACATTCGGCAAAAGAATTGCGAAGATCAAAACCACTCCACTGACGATCTGTTGTACCTGTCCAGGCACCATTTTTAGTCCCATGCCCCATTCAATGATTCCAAGCAAAAAGACCGCCAGGATCGTCCCCCACATAGTTCCTTTGCCGCCTGCAATGTCAGTTCCACCGAGAACGACGGCGGTAATGACATGGAGTTCATACCCGGTTGCCACATCCGTTCGCGTGCTTCCAAATCTGGCCGCCATAATGATCGCAGCCAACGCTGCCATGAAACCGGAGAGCATATACAAAATCGTTTTCGTCCGTGTTACGTCGATACCCGCGTATCGACAGGCTTCTTCATTATTACCGATGGCGAACACGGTACGTCCGAAACTGGTTCGATGCAGGAGCAGAGCAAAAAGGATGGCGAAAACTGCAAACAGAATAAGTGAAAATGGAATCGGAGTTGAGCCGATATATCCTTGCCCCAGATAGGTGAAATATTCCGGATAGCCTTTGACCGGTACATCGCCAAGCATGGCGAAAGCCAGACCGCGATAGAGCGCATACGTACCTAGCGTCACGGCTAAGGGCGGCAACGTAATTTTCGTAATCATTTTCCCATTGAGCCATCCGCCCAACACTCCAATCCCCAAAGCCACAAGCGCACCGATCCAGATCGGAACGCCGTGTTTAAACAGCAAGGCCATCGTCGCCGACGACATCGCCAGGCCGGATGCTACAGAAAGATCAATGCCGCCGGTAATGATAATCATCGTCATCGCCAAAGCCATCAGCCCTTTTTCCATAAAATTAAATGTCATATCAAATAAATTGATGACATTGAGAAAATACGGCGATATACCGGTGTTGATGAGTCCTACAATCACGATAAGGAGAATCAACAGCCATTCCCATCGCAGAAAAAACCCAGAGAGAGAGAACGCTTTTTGTGATTGAATCGTCCCTGTTGGTACTTGAATCTGTGTGTGAGTATCCATAGTCGTTTTGTGCCTGTATTTAGATGTTACGGAATGAAATGAGCCGTTGTAAGCGTCGCGCGATAAGGGCATTGACAATCACCGCCCCCAGAATCGCAAGCCCTTGTACAGCTAATTGCCAAAATTCTGAAATATGCACGAGCGTCAGGGCATTTGCCAGAATCCCGATAAAGAGCGCTCCTAAGACTGTGCCGAGAATTGTGCCGGACCCCCCATAAATACTGGTTCCTCCAACAACGGCTGACGCGACGCTTTGCAGCTCAAAGCCCAATGCAGAGTTATTTTGCACCACGGAAAAACGCGCGGCCCATAACACTCCGGCAAAACCGGCCAGGGCTCCGGATAAGATATAGACGATAAACCGGGTTCGTTCCACTCGAAATCCCGAAATTTGGGCGGCTTTCAGATTGCTCCCAATCGCGTAAATCTGACGCCCGGTTCTGGTATATTTCATAAAATAGGAGAACACGATGGCCGTCAGGATGGCAAAGATAATAAGAGTCGGGATTCCGAAAATCCTCGTCCAGGCCAAACTGACAAACGCTTCTGTCACATCAGAGGCCCCAACCCAGCTTCCACCGCTCATGACAAATACAAGGCCGCGATAGATACTCATCGTCCCCAGCGTCACGATAATAGGCGGAACTTTTCCAAGTGTGATAAAAATGCCATTGAGTGAACCCAATAAGGCCCCCAAGGCAACTCCCAGCAAAACTATCAGAAGAATAGGTGTCTCAGGATGATCACGGACGGTCGTGCCGACGGTCATCGCGCAGAGCGCCAGCATTGAGGCGACTGAGAGATCGATCCCGGCAGTGATAATCACGATCGTCTGGGCAATCGCGACGATAATGAGCGCAGAGATGTCCATGCCGATATCCCGGATATTACCGGTTGTCAGAAAAACAGGCGCCCGGATAGTGACAAGGATGACCAGCACGACAATAACAAGAGCAATCCCACTTTCACGATGACTTGCAAAGAAAAAGAAAAGACCTTTACTGGACGATGGTTGTGTGTGCATGTTCATAGAGTATCCTTCGTGACAAGATTACAGCATTGTTCACAGGTGTATTTACCGAGCAACAGCTGCTGCCATAACATTTTCCTGGGTGGCTTCTCCACGCTGAAATTCTCCGGTCAACCGACCTTCGTGCATGACCAGTATTCGGTCGCTCATCCCAAGAATTTCCGGTAGTTCTGATGAGATCATCAGAATTGCTATCCCCTGATTCGCTAAATGATTCATCAATTGATGAATCGTGGCCTTTGTTCCGACATCGATTCCATGGGTTGGTTCATCAAGAATAAGAATCTTGGGCTGTGTTGCCAGCCATTTCCCCAGGACAATTTTTTGTTGATTCCCACCGGAAAGTTCCTGGACGTTTTGCCAAAGCCCGCTTGCCTTGACTTCAAAACGCTGAACAAACTCCAGGGCTGTCACCCGTTCTGCGTTCTGATCCATCCAGCCATGCGTTGTAAACTGCTCAAGTATTGGAAGCGTAATATTGTGTGTCAGATTCATGGGCAGGACGAGGCCGTGCTGTTGGCGATCTTCGGGGATATACGCGATCCCGAAGTCCATTGCTTTTTTTGGATTCTGAATCGCGACCTCTTTTCCGTCGATTTGAATCGTCCCACCATCAGCAGGTTCAACGCCAAAGATCGCCCGTGCCACCTCGGTGCGGCGTGCTCCGACAAGACCGGCTAAACCGAGGATTTCTCCACGGTGCAGCTCGAAGGAAATGTTGTGAAACAGCCCTTCTTTCTCCAGGTTATCAACCTTCAATACCACATCTGTAATTTTGGCGTCTTCTTTTGGAAACAGATCGTCTAATGTCCGACCGACCATCATTTGAATCAGATCATCTTCAGTAATCTCATGAAGGTCCTGAGTGCCGACATAATGTCCATCCCGAAGCACTGATACCCGGTCTGCGATTTCGAACAGCTCTTCTAAACGGTGGGAAATAAAAATAATCGCTGTCCCTCTCTTCCGCAATTGTCTCGTTATACGGAAGAGTTCTGCGGTTTCCCGCAAGGTTAAGGTCGAAGTTGGCTCATCCATGAGCAGCACTTTGGCGTTTACCGACAGGGCTTTCGCAATCTCTACCATCTGCTGCTCAGCAATACTTAATCCCAGTACTCGACTTTTCGGATTCAAGCCTACCTTTAAAGTCTGTAAAATCTCTGCTGATCGCTGATACATGAGATTCCAGTCCACCGCCTTTGTCCTTGGATTAATTGGCATGTGTCCCATAAAAATATTTTCAGCGATGTTCAGATCCGGAAACAGATTTAAGTCTTGATAAATTGCAGCAATCCCATGCTGTTGGGCGGACAGGGTGCTGTGAAACACTACCCGCTGCCCTTGAAAGAAAATTTGTCCTTTATTGGGTTGATGAATACCGGTAATGACTTTAACCAGGGTCGATTTCCCGGCACCATTTTCCCCGATAAGCGCATGGACTTCTCCTGGCAGAAGCTCAAAAGACACATCTGATAACGCATGAACCCCTGCAAAGGATTTGTAGATGTGCTCGAGCCGAAGAATTGTTTGTTGTGTGGTCTTGTTCATAAATTCCCTAAATATCACAGTCGTGTTCTTTCAAGGTGAAAGCGAGAAGGAGGAGTGCGCACTTGAGTGTGCTTTTCGCACGCTGAAGTGTGCACTCCTTCCCCCGCACGTATAACTTGAAAGGACAGTAGACATGATTCGGAAATTCACAACTGATCTTTTTCTGAATCATGTCTGTTTTTTAAAGAACCCTGATATATCTTTAAAAGATCGTTGATTTTTTTAATCAACCCGATTGACAGGTGATCACCGAGTATGTTTTGTGGTAAACATTTTCATAAAAAACTGTCCCGTTTGTCAAGAGAAATGGGCATTCCCGGCTTAGCCAAAGGGAAGGCCCCATCGTCTCTTACGCGTCGTCACGTTGAGTTGACCGTTGTACGACAATATTAAAGATCAACGCGATTAAGAGAATAACACCGCGCACAAGGTCTTTGACATAGATCGAGATGTCCATGAGGTCCAAACCTATCCCAAGCGAAGTCCAGATGCCTACGCCGATCAAGGTGTTCAACATACTGCCTTCCCCGCCGGTTAAAGACGTGCCCCCGAGCACCACTGCCGCAATGCCGTCAATCAGCTTTGAGTTCATGGTATTATCATACGCGACCCCCAGCCGTCCGATGCCCAACATGCCTCCAAATCCTGCGGTCAAACCAGCAATGGAAAATACAAATGTGACCACCAGACGGGTATTCACTCCCGAAACCCGGGCCGCTTCGCTATTGCCGCCAGTCATATAAATATACCGCCCGAAACGGGTATAGCGAAGTAAAAAGTGGGCGGCGATCATGACAATCGCTGCGCAGATGCAAATCCAGGGAACAACGCCAAGATTTTTATTGCCCAGGATCGAAAAAATTTCAGGGACAGAGAACACCGGGGTCGCATGGCTGGTATAGTGCGCCACCCCATAGACAATTTGGTACATAGCCAAGGTCGCCATAAAGGAGGGGACTCGGATATACGACGACACATAACCGTTTACCGAGCCAACTGCGACAGAGATGAGCAGACAAGCCAATACAACCCAGATCGTGGCAATCTCTTTGTCGGCCATCAACGCCATGCTCATCCCAACCATTGTTGCCACATTTGCAAAGGAGAGATCAATTTCCCCAAGCAGGAGCACCATGGTCACGCCGGTCGCCAGGATTGCCAGTAAAGAGGCTTGTTCAAGAATATTTTCAAGGTTTCTCAGGGTCAGGAAGTGATCTGTGACGATGCCGAAAAACACAATAAGAATAAACAGGGTAAAGAGTGGGGCGACGATACGGGCGCGCGGTTTCACCCACAGAATGATTGCAGAAAAAAAGCCTGAATTCACAAGTTGTGTAGTCATCATTACGTGAACTCGAATAGCTTGCCTCACGCAGTGAGCGATGTTTTCCGAGCCACAAGGAGGATTTGAGCGGGCATCGAACGTGGAACCGTCCCGTTGAAAATCCCCCCTGAGAGAAGGGGAAGCCACTCATCCTGCGTAAGGTGAGGCCATTAAGTCTGATTGTGACGTAATTGTTTTCGCGTATTTCGTGTGTTTCGTTGTTCCATCATGACGTTAACGCCATTAAGTCTGATTTTGACGTAGATGTGTTTTTTACCTCAGCAGTGATCTTTCCTCGTGAAAAAATTAAAACCCGATCACTTAAATCCAGAATCGTTTCAGGTTCCATCGAAATAACGATGCACGACAGTCCCTGGTGTTTGAGCGATTTGATAGATTGGACGATTTCGGCTTTGGCCCCAACATCAACCCCGCGAGTGGGCTCTTGCAAGATCATGACCTTCGGTGTGATGGTCAGCCATTTTGCCAAAGCCACTTTTTGCTGATTTCCTCCGCTCAGCGACGCTAAAGCCGCTGTCGGACCTGTTGTCTTGATCGCAAACTTTTGGATTTGACGGTTTGCCATCGAGAGCTCCTGGGGAATTTTTATCAGCCACCGAAGTTTGGGACCCAACACATGAGCGAGGTAAGGCAGCGAGATGTTTTTGAAGATTTCAAAGCGATGAAAAAGTGAGTTCACCCGATCTTCGGAAATATACGCAATGCCACGCTCTTTGATCGTGTGAGGACGTCCCTTTGGAATGAGTTTGCCATCCAGAAGGACACGCCCGAATTCATACTGTTTAAGCCCGAAAATGGCCTTTCCGATTTCCTCGTGCCCTGCGCCCAATAAACCATACAAGCCCAGAATCTCTCCTTGGCGAAGCTCAAAAGACACCTCGTCGAAATTTCCCGGTCTACTCAGTTTTTTGACTTCGAGCCGTACATCTGTTTCAGGAGATCGAAGTTCAACCGTCTCATCAGCTTCGCGCACCAAATCCCCTGCTCTGCCTCCGATCATCTGTTGAATAATCGTCTGTTTCGTCAGTCCGCTCAGATTGGTTAAGGTCTCGACTACCGTGCCATCCTTCAGGATGGTGATTGCGTCGGAAATTTCCATCACATCTTCTATAAAATGTGAGATAAAAATAATTGTATGTCCGCGTTCCTTCAATCTCCGCACCAAGGTGAACAGTTGTGTCGTCTCTGTATGAGAAAGAGACGAAGTCGGCTCATCCATGATAATGATGTGGGCGCCGGAAAAGATGACCTTTGCAATTTCGATCATCTGGCGAATGCTGAACGGCAGCAAACTTAACGGGAGGGTGACGTCAACCTCTATCCCCAGGTCTTTGAGATGCTTTTCAGCTTCCTGCCGCATCTTCTTCCAATCGACCACACCGAACCGATTCACGGGCTGCTTTCCCAGAAAGTTATTTTCAGCCACCGTCAAACACTCGATCACTGATAATTCCTGGTAAATCATACCGATTCCGTGGTCGGAAGCACCGGCAGTCCCCCCGAATTGCACCTTCGTTCCCCAGACCTTTAAATCGCCCAGGTAATCGGTTTGCGCCCCGGACAGGATTTTCATGAGCGTGCTCTTCCCTGCCCCATTTTCTCCGACTAAGCCACGGATTTCTCCCTGAACAACCGCAAAGTTGACATCTCTCAGTGCTGTCACACCGCCAAAGGTTTTGGTAATCCCGACCATTTCAACGGCCATCGAAGTGGTTGGTATCGTTTCAGACACGGCCAGCCTCCTGCGTAAAATCAGCCGAACCCTGCAATCCAGAAAGGCTCGGCTGGATAGGCATCTGCCACAGATTAAATCAGATAATGCTCGTTCGACCAGATGTAGCTATCAATCTCTTCTGGTTTTGAATCAACGGTCACCATGGGGCCATCGCATCTGATAAAGCTTGGAATATCGACTTTCTTCACTTTGTTCACGATGTGGAACCAGGCGGCCCAGAAGGCGTAACCGTGTACCCGGCATGCGGGATTAAAGACCGTAGCCTGAATGTGTCCTTTTTTCAATTCTCGCAGCGCGGGTGCCATCGCATCGACTCCGCCAAGGACCGTCTCATTTTCTCGTCCCACAGATTTTAACGCCGCATACGCTCCTAAGGCCATATCATCGTTATGGAAGAATCCAGCATCAATTTTCTCGTATTTGACCAGGAGACTGTCCCACACCTGGCGTGTCTTATCAACACTCCATTCACCAGGGGTTTCATCGACGACTTTAATATCCGGATATTTTGCGATCACCTCTTTGAAACCTTTCGCCCGTCCCTGCGCGCCGGTATGGCTCAACTGTCCCTGGGTGTGAACCACATTCCCTTTGTAGTTGATTTTTTTGCAGAGATATTCTGTCACGACTCTTCCCATGTGGACGTTATCCGGCTCAGTGAATGTCAGAATATCCAGGGTCGATAGGTCGGGAACGAGCAGCGTATCAATATCCACAATCACCACACCTTTACTGATCAATTCTTTCACAGGTTCGGTATAGGCCCCAATCGCTGCCGGATGGATAAACACCACATCATATTCGTCAGCTTTCGAGGCGATCAAGTCGATTTGAGAACGCTGTTTTCCGGAATCAGCCACTGCATCGTAAATGTCAAAATCAAAGCCCGTGAGTTTCCCAAGATGTTGAAAGGTTTCAGCCCCTTTT
>Ga0256845_1002941_pt1 | contig 11942 bp, 9 predicted proteins | sample RiftiametaG_FD_189101 | JGI IMG/M metagenome (GOLD analysis project Ga0256845, IMG submission 189101) | Tube worm associated microbial communities from hydrothermal vent at the East Pacific Rise, Pacific Ocean - Riftia | ecosystem: Host-associated > Annelida > Integument > Unclassified ... | reverse complement strand
TAGTTTTGTAGATTGCAAGATATTATAGGCAATGACTGGCTTAAATACATTCAATTCAAAGTTACCTTGTGATGCTGCAAAACCAACTGCTGCATCATTACCCATTACTTGAACGGCTACCATTGTTAAAGCTTCTGCTTGTGTAGGGTTTACTTTACCTGGCATAATAGATGAACCTGGCTCATTTGCAGGAATCTCTATCTCCCCTAGTCCACATCTAGGACCTGATGCTAACCATCTTACATCATTAGCTATTTTCATAAGGTTGGCGGCAAGTGCTTTAAGTGCTCCAGAGAGTACCACTTCTGCATCATGACCTGTCAGTGCATGGAATTTATTTGGCTGAGAAACAAATCCATAATCTTTACCCATAAAGCTGTTAAGTTGTGCGGCTACTCTTTGAGAAAACTCTGGGTGAGAGTTAAGTCCCGTTCCTACAGCCGTTCCACCAATAGCAAGCTCTCTACAGTATACAAGTGCATCGTTTAGTTGTTTGAGGTTAGTTTCTAACATCGCAACATAACCAGAAAGCTCTTGACCAAGTGTCAGTGGTGTTGCATCTTGTAAGTGTGTTCTACCTATTTTCACTACATCTGAGAATGCTTTTGCTTTTGTATCTAGTGTAGACTTTAGTTGATTTAGTGCAGGGATAAGGTTATCCATAACTGCTACAACTTCAGCGATACGCATACCTGTTGGGTAGGTATCGTTTGAACTTTGTCCCTTATTTACATCATCATTTGGATGAACAAGGTTCTCTTTTGTGAAGTCTCCACCAAGAATTTCTGTTGCTTTGTTAGCCACGACTTCATTCATGTTCATGTTTGACTGCGTACCTGAACCTGTTTGCCATACTACCAGTGGAAAGTTATCATCTAACTCACCAGAGAGTACAGTTTCACATGCCTTAGAAATAGCAGCCGTCTTTTCATCATCAAGACGTCCTAACTCTTGGTTGACTAAAGCACAAGCTTTTTTCAAGTTAGCAAAACCATAGACAACTTCTAAAGGCATTTTTTCATTACCTATTTCAAAGTTATGAATTGATCTTTGCGTTTGTGCTGCCCAATATTTATCGGCAGGGACTTTCATCTCTCCCATTGTGTCTTTTTCTATTCTAAATTCCATCGTATCATCCTTTTATAAAAAGCGACAAGTCGCTTGAGCTTTCTGCTGAAGAAGACTCAGCGGCAGCGTAGTATTTTGAGCTTTGCTCACAATGCGTTCTATTAATCGAAGAAGTTTTTTTCTTTAAGTACGTTAATCATACCTCTTACAGACTCAACACTTCTTGCAAATTTTCTCTTTTGGTTTTCACTTAAAGTCATTTCAAAAAGTTTTTCTACACCATTTGCACCCAATGCTACCGGTACACCAGAGACAACATCAGAGTGTCCATAGTGTCCATCAAGAAGTACTGCACAAGGGTGAATCTGTTTTGTATCTTTTAAGATTGCTTCTACCATAATCGCTGTAGATTTTGCAGGTGCATAGTATGCTGAACCCGTTTTTAAGTAACCAACGATTTCTGCTCCACCACCTTTAGTACGCTCAACAATTTCTAAAATCTCTTCTTCATCAAGTACATCAGTAAGAGGTACACCCGCAACTGTTGAGAACTTAGGAAGTGGTACCATATCATCACCATGTCCACCCATCACAGAAGCTCTAATTTGTCCTGCACCATAACCAATTTTTTCATGGATAAAGTGTGCCATTCTCGCTGAGTCTAAAATACCAGCCATACCAATGACTCTCTCTTTAGGGAAACCAGAAGCTTTAAGTGCTACATAAGTCATGACATCAAGAGGGTTAGAAACCATAATGATAATAGCATCTGGAGCATGTTCTTTTACATCTGCAACCACTTCTTTTGTAATCTCTGCATTAATCATAAGTAAATCATCTCTACTCATACCAGGGAGTCTTGGAGACCCTGCTGTAATCACAACCACATCAGAACCAGCCATATCAGAGGCTTCTTCTGCAACTGAAACCAAAGTATGCATACGTGCTGCATTTGCTGCTTGTGACATATCTAAAGCTTTACCTTTAGCTATCTCAATATTTCTATCACGTAGAACTATCTCGTGACATACACCTTTCATAGCAAGTGAATATGCTACTGTTGCTCCAACGTTTCCTGCACCGATAATCGATACTTTTTTACCTTTGTTCATTCTTTTCCTTTAAGTGAGAACTATAGGGGATCTCAAAGCAAAACATAAATCATAATGTTTGTTATCAATTATGCTTTGCGACAGTTGAGATTTACATCAACCCTATGTTAGTGTGAATAGTTATTTTTTATAGGGTGGGTATTCCTACCCACCACAAAGAAGTATGATTACTACTTAGATAGCATCAATAATCGCATTAAGTGTAGCAGATGGTCTCATCGCAGCTTCAGCTTTTGCATCATCTGGGTTAAAGTAACCACCAATATCTTGTGCTTTACCTTCAACTGCAAGAAGTTCAGCAATAATAGTGTCTTCTTTCTCTTTAAGTTCAGCAGCAACAGGTGCAAACTTAGCAGCTAGTTCAGCGTTTGCTCCCTTAGCCAATGCATCTGCCCAGTATTGAGCTACAAAGAAGTGAGATGCTTTATTGTCCGGCTCACAACATTTTCTTGAAGGTGCTTTGTTATTATCAAGGTAACCATCGTTTGCAACATCAAGTGCAGCTGTAAGAGCAGCAAGTTTTTCATCGTTGTGTTTGTTACCGATAAATCTTAATGACTCAGCAAGTGCCAAAAACTCACCTAGTGAATCCCATCTTAAGTGACCCTCTGCTAAAAATTGGTCAACGTGTTTTGGAGCAGATCCACCAGCACCAGTTTCGTAAAGACCACCACCTGCAAGTAAAGGTACAATAGAAAGCATTTTAGCAGATGTTCCAAGCTCTAAGATTGGGTACATATCTGTAAGGTGATCTCTAAGAACGTTACCTGTAACAGCAATAGTATTTTCACCTTTTCTTACTCTAGCATTTGTAAATCTAGTAGCCTCCGTAACATTCATAAATTGAATATCAAGACCATCTGTGTTTAAGTCAGCAAGGTAAGTTTTTGCTTTTTTAATCATTTCAGCATCATGTGCTCTGTTTTCATCTAACCAGAAGATAACAGGTACTTTTTCAATTTTACCACGCTCTACTGCTAGTCTTACCCAGTCTTTGATAGGAATGTCTTTAGCTCTAGACATTCTCCAAATATCACCAGCTTCACACTCGAATGACATTAACTCTGTACCATCTTCAGCAGTTACTGTAACAGTTCCAGCTTCAGCCAGTTCAAATGTAGTTGGGTGAGAACCATACTCTTCTGCTTTTTGTGCCATAAGACCAACGTTAGCCATTGAACCCATAGTTGTTACATCGTATTGACCGTTCTTCACACAGTCAGCTACCATCTCTTCGTGGAACATACCGTAAGTAGAATCAGGGATAACAGCAACACATTCAACTGCGTCACCATTTCTGTTCCACTGTTTACCACCTTCACGTACAACTACAGGCATAGAAGCATCAATAATTACATCGTTAGATGCGTTGAAGTTCGTTGTCCCTTTATCATAGTCAACCATTGCGATTTCTGGGTTATCAGACTCAACAACAGCTTGGAATGCTGCTTTAATTTCAGCTTCTAGTGCATGACCAGCAATTTTATTCTCTAAGTCAGACATACCTTGGTTTGGTTTGATGTTAAGTTCTGCAAATGTATCAGCATATTTTGTAAATACATCTTGAAAAAATACTGTAAACGCATGACCAAACATAATAGGGTCAGAGATTTTCATCATTGTAGCTTTAAGGTGGATTGACCATAAAACATTATTTGCTTTTGCATCTTCAATAGTCTTAGCAATGAATGTTTTAAGTTTTGCAACAGACATAAATGTACCATCTAAAACTTCTTTATCCATAGCATCAATTGTTGCTAATTCTTTACCATTTAAAGCAATAGTCACTTTTTGTGCTTTAGTCATAGTCACTGATTTTTCATTTCCTTGGAAATCTCCATCACCTGCCATGTGTGCAACATATGATTTTGCATTTTCTGGAAATGCTTTTAGTCTATGTGGGTTATTTTGTGCAAATTTCTTAACAGCTTTTGCTGCTCTTCTGTCTGAGTTTCCTTCTCTAAGTACTGGGTTAACTGCTGAACCTAGACAAGTGTTGTATTTTGCTCTAATTGCTTCTTCTTCAGCATTAGCTGGATTTTCAGGGAAATTTGGGATATCGTGACCTTGACCTTGAAGCTCAGCAATACAATCTTTAAGTTGACCAATAGATGCAGAGATATTTGGAAGTTTAATAATATTTCCATCTGCTTCAAGAACAACTTCTCCAAGTTTAGATAGTTCATCTTCTGCAAGACCCATAGCTGAAAGTACTCTACCTGCTAATGAGATATCTGAAGTTACAACTTCTACACCTGCAGCTTTAGTAAAAGCGTTTACGATTGGTAACAATGAATACGTAGCAAGTGCTGGTGCTTCATCAATTTTTGACCATATGATTTTTGGTAATGACATGATTATTCCTTAAATTTAATATATTTAGTAAAAAGATAATATCACTACTTCTGTTTAAGAGGATTTAAATGCTCTACTATCACATCTTATATTATCTATTTGTTTCTATATTACACAAGTAATATTGAGGTAATAGACTTAGCTTACAATTTGACTGTGCGAATAACTACTTCGTTACAAGAACTATGGGCGAGAAGCTCGTTTTAAAGGAAAAGAATGAAAATTATCATGACATTCATTGTAACAATGACGATTGCTACATTAGGACTTCACGCAAATACTCCACAAGTAGATAGTGAATTTACAGTAACACAAATTGCTCTTGATACTGCAGCTGAAAATGAAGCAGCAATTAATCAAGCTTTAGAGGCAATAGTAGAAGATCAAAACATATCAAATGAAGGAGGTGAAACTGAGAAATAATAGACAAAACATAACCCAGCATATGTATAAAGGTACGTTTTTTGAGATAAACTTCCTTCACACTATAAAATGTAATACTATAGAATTAATTATCAATACGTAGTCTCCCGATTCAACATTTATATTATCTCATTAAACAATACTTCCTCTCTACTACTCCAAAAAGAGAGGAAGCCTTATAAAATATATTCTGCAGGAAATCCAACGGGTATTGGATGATGCAATCTCACATACATATCTTCTCCCTTAATTTGACAGAGTTCATAAGGTACATAAAGATATCTTGCACCTATTTTTTTATCACGTTGACTTTTTTCTTCTAAATGTAATCGTATACCTATAGATATATTATCTACAAACTTTTCAGGGATCATAGTATCTACAGCCAATATCATAATATCAATATCACCCTTTTTTACACGTTTTGTTAAAAGATTTTCTAAAAGTGCATAACTTTCTATGGAGTCTTCTACTTCATTTTCATATACTTCTACTTCATGTGAGTCAGTTAGTAACATCAAAAAAGGTTGAAAATGTGTTGTTTTCTCTAATGCATTCTGTGCTTTATAAACTGCTTTTTCTAAGAGTTCTAATGCTTTGACATCTTCTTGTTCATCTTGATTATTCAACGTTCAAACTCTCTTCTAAATAAACACCTATCTCTTTAGCCTCTTCAAGAATCATTTCACTCACCTTAATCTTAGACTCTATAATCACATCTGCGAGTTTAGACTTAATATGTAATTCTAATGGACGTTTACCAGGGTGACGTTCCACCAAACACATTAACTCTTCTACAGTCTTAGCATCAGGCATAAGGTTGAGTGCCAGTATCAGTGGTGGCTGTTCTGGTTCAGGCACATGTTTTACCTCTTTTTCTACTTTTACTTTAGCTTTCTTGGCATCTTTTATGTTAGAGATTTTAAGTATATTCATACGGGTAAAGTCACCATCTTTGGTAATTTTAACTTTAAAGGCTATGGGCTTAGTAAGATCAAAGTCCTCTTCTAGCTCTTTTAAACGGTTTTCAAAGAGCATGAGTTCAATGTTCCCGTGTAAGTCCATAATGTTAGCTATCCCAAACTTATTACCCTTCTTAGAAATTTTCTCTGTAATATTTTCTATTTTTCCAATAAACATAGCTTGTGAGCCATCTGCTAGGTCATCTATCTCTGAGCTTAGTGTATAGTTTATCTCATCGAGTGTTTCACGGTATTTATCTAGTGGATGCCCTGAAACGTAGAAACCAAGAGACTCTTTTTCCATTTCCAAGATTTCCATAGGTTCAAACTCTTGCATATCTGAAAGTTCTAGTGTTACAGAAGTCATCTCTTCATCATCACCCCATAGAGAGTTGACAGCTTGTTTCTTAGCATCTCCAGCTTTTTTTGCCATATCTATAATGTCATCTATCTGTGACAATACTGCTTTACGTGAGTACCCAAAGCTATCAAAGGCACCAGCTTTTGCCAAAGTCTCTATGACCCTTTTATTAACCTTACTTGAATCTATACGTGAGACAAAATCAGAAATATCTTTGAACTCCTCATTACCTCTAGCTTCAATCATAGTATTAATCGCTATCTCCCCTGCACCTTTTAGTGCACCCATACCAAACATAACAACCTCTTCACCATCGATGTTACGTGCCTCAAATACAAGCCCCGATTTGTTGATGTCAGGTGGGAGAAGTTTCATCCCCATCTTTTTTACCTCATCGACGTACTTCACCACTTTGTCAGTATTGTTCTTTTCTAGCGTCAAGATAGCCGCCATGAACTCTGTAGGGTAGTAGAATTTTAAATATGAGGTATAAAAGGTAATCATTGCATACGCAGCTGAGTGAGATTTGTTAAAACCATATCCGGCAAATTTTACAATAAGGTCAAACAAATCAAAGGCTTTTTGTCTATCAAACCCTTTTGCAACTGCACCATCGGCAAATTCACCTTGAAGTTTATCCATCTCCTCTTTAATCTTCTTACCCATCGCACGTCTGACCAAGTCTGCCCCACCAAGGCTAAAGCCACCGATGGTCTGCACAATCTGCATAACTTGCTCTTGGTAAACAATAACTCCATACGTAGGCTTCAAAATAGGCTCAAGTTCAGGGAATGCATAAGTAATTTCTTGACGTCCATGTTTACGCTCAACAAAGTCATCTAGCATCCCAGACTCCATAGGTCCTGGGCGGTAAAGTGCGAGCATCGCAATAACATCTTCAAAACCATTTGGCTTAAGTTTTTTTGCCAAATCTTGCATACCTGCAGACTCTATCTGGAACAGTCCTAGTGTATCACCTTTCCCTATATACTCATACACAGCAGGATCTTCTATATTTTCTTCTACAAAGTTAATACGTTTTCCATATCGACGCTCTACAAGTTGCAGTGCCTCTTCTATAACCGTTAGTGTTTTAAGCCCAAGGAAGTCAAACTTAATGAGGTCTACATCTTCAACATATTTACCAGAGTACTGTGTTGCAAGCGTATCTAACCCTGTTGGTTTAAACAGTGGTGTCTTTTGCCAGAGTGGTTCGTTTGAGATAACCACACCCGCGGCATGCGTACCAGCATTACGATTTAATCCTTCAAGAGCCAAAGCGTACTCCCATGTACGTTTGGCTTGAGGATCAGACTCTAAAAGTGCAGCTATCTTTGGTTCTTTCTCATACGAGCCTTTGAGGTCAATACCCAGCTCATCAGGGATGAGTTTTGCCATCGCATCTGCCTTAGAATAAGGCATATCAAGCACACGTGCTACATCACGAATGACCCCTTTAGCAAGAAGCTTACCAAAGGTAATAATCTGTGCCACATTCACACGCCCATATTTGTCTACTACATAGTCGAGTATCTCTTGTCTACGTGCCTGACAAAAATCCATATCAATATCTGGCATACTTATACGCTCAGGGTTGAGAAATCTCTCAAAAAGTAAGCCATATGGCATAGGGTCGATATCGGTAATCTCTAATGAAAAGGCCACTAGTGACCCAGCTGCAGACCCTCTCCCTGGTCCTACAGGAATACCCTTTTTTTTAGCTGCATCTACGAATTCCCATACGATAAGCATATATCCAGGGAACTTCATAGAGTTAATGATATCCATCTCTACTTGCAGTCTATCTCTATACTCTTGGTGTTTTTCAGGAGGGACTATCTTAAGTCGTTTCTCTAGCCCTTTTTGTGAGAGATGGTTAAAGAGCAAGATATCATTTTCTAAAGAGTACTCCTCTTCATTAGGAAACACAAGCCCTTCATCTTTTCCTATTTGTTGGGCAAACTTAAAGTTAGGAGGTGTCGGGTCACCTAGCTTTATCTCTAGGTTACACTTATCTGCTATCTCTTGTGTGGCTTCTAGTGCTTCAGGAATGTCTGCAAAAAGCTCTGCCATCTGTTCTGGAGACTTTACATAAAACTCATGTACTGAATGTTTCAATCGATTGGGGTCATCATAGAGTTTGTTCATCGAGATACACATAAAAGCCTCTTGTGCATCTGCATCTTTTTGTTCTGTATAGTGCGTATCATTCGTAGCAACTATTTTGATGCCTGTCTCTTGTGAAATTTGTAGAATTTGTTTATCTATACGGTGCTGATCACCGATACCATGACGCATAAGTTCTAAGTAGAAGTCATCACCAAAAACCTCTTTGTATTTGAGTGCCACACGTTTGGCTTCATCATACCCTTTTGCTCCGAATTTTATGTTTCGGTCACTTAAGTTTAAATTCCAGTTGACTTCACCTTGCAGACATGCAGATGAACAGATAATACCTTCAGAATTTTCTTTCAGTAACTCCCAGTTGATACGTGGATAGTAGTAAAACCCTTTAATGTACGCTTGCGAACTCAATAACATAAGATTTTTGTATCCTACATCATTTTTAGCATATAAACAGAGGTGAAAACGCTGACGTACAGACTTATCATCAAGCTCATCTTGGTTATGCACATACGCTTCCATCCCAATGATAGGCTTGATACCCTCTTTACGCATCGTGTTATAAAAGTCAATCGTCCCAAACATATTACCATGGTCTGTCATTGCTACAGAAGTCATACCCAGCTCTTTTATCTTTTTGGCTAAGACTTTTATCTTGTTTGCACCATCTAGAAGTGAGTACTCTGTATGTAAATGTAGATGGGTAAATTGAGGTTTAGATTTTGGTTCTTCTGACATGATTGACCTTTGAAAATATTAGGGTTCTAATATAGCAAAGGTTAGGTGAATTTGGGTTGAAAATTATTTCGATTTGAGTACCCATAAAAGAAATAAACTACCTAAGGTAAGATTAACCCAACTCACCCCAGATGCAAACATCTCTTCCACCTTTGTAAACATCCAGCGTTGTGAAGCTATAGGTTCGGTAATACTATGTAAGTGCGCCCATGAGACTAGTTCACTTTGCCATATATATACAACTAACTCAGGAATAAAGAAAAAAAGTATAATTCCAGCAATCCCCCAAAAGTTTTTTTTAGGTTTTATACGAGTGACTGCTTCTTTAAACTTAGGGTCATGCTCCATTCTCTCTTGAATTTGTTTGATTTTTGCTTTCATATTAACAGTAGTCTAAGAGCATTCCATCTTTCACAGCTTGCATACTTTCAGTTCCTACAAGTCTTTCTACAATAGCCAATCCAAAACATACAGCAGTTCCAGGACCTCTTGATGTCATCACATTACCATCCGTTACTACTTTCATATCTTCTCTATATCCTGGATGGTCTATCTCATCTTTAGCTCCAGGGTAACACGTATAGTTATTACCAAGTACACCTGCTTTTTTAAGCACAAAAGGAGCAGCACACATGGCACCTATGATTTTGTCTGCTTTAAACTCTTTAACAAGTTCTATTATGCGTCTGTTTTCTGCCAAGGCATAGGTACCACCCCAACCACCAGGAAGCACCATCATATCAAAGTCTGCAGAGATCACATTTTTTAGGGAAGTATCTGCCTGTACTCCAATACCATTACCACCAACAACCACGCGTCCATGATGTAATTCATCTTCTATAAAAGCTACTCTAACCTCTATACCACCTCTACGCATTACATCTATGAGTGCAACTGCTTCAACCTCTTCAAAACCTTTTGCTAATGGTAACAATACACTTGCCATAGTACTCTCCTATATTTTATAGGAAGATTATAACACTTATTATCAAAATGTTGAAAGGTGTAGTGTGTTTGTGGAAGGGAAAATAGAATATTTTAAAAAAGCGATGTGTCTACACACCGCTCGAAAGAAAAGATATACAGAAGCTAACTAGTCTTTAATCACTACTTTTGCATACATACCAGGAAAGATATTATCTGATCCTCTGTCAAAACGTATACGCATTTTAATCTTATGAGTCATCGGGTTGGCATCTGGTACAATGGCATGAATAATACCTTTTGTTTTATAGTTAATAGATGGTATTTCTACAGGTACTCTTTTACCTACTTTTACTCTAGAAATAATACTTTCTGAAATAGAAACTTCTATCTCTAAATTTTCAGTATCTACAATCATTATAGTAAGCATACCTGGCATAATCATATCACCAACTTTGATATTTTTCTGTACAACCACACCATCAGATGGTGCTTTCATTTTAATATAGTTGTAGGTACTAGCCATCTGTTTTGCTTTAATATTTGCTTCTTTAACCATAATTTGCATAGATTCCAACATGGTTTCAATATTGGCTGCTTGAGCATCCAAATCTACCATATCGGCAATATCAATTTCATTGATTTTTTTATTTTTTGTTCGCGATCTTCTTACATTTACTTGACGTAACTTCTCACGCCAATACTCTACTACTATCTTTGATTGCTCTAACATCAAATCAGCTTGTGTTTTCATCATGTCAAACTCTGCTGATTCCATTTCATACAAATCATCTTCACGCTTCACTCTGTCACCAATACGGACATAAACCTTTTTAACATAGCCCATAAAACGACTACCTATCATTTTTTGTCCATCAGAGACAACAGTACCCGTAAGCGCAATATCACCTGCTTGTACAGCTACATTGAGTAATAATGCTACAATTATCGCTTTTTTCATATTATTTCCTACCACTTTCTCAAACTAATATGACATTTCATACATTCACGTGTAATTTTACTATACTCTTGAAGTGCTTGTACCGGATCACCATTTTCAAAACGCTTAATAATAATCTCTGATCTTTTTTCAATATTTTTTTGAATACGATGTGTCATAGCTGTATTATTATTCATCCATTTTTCATAAATATCTTTACTAGAAAGTTCAGCTTGTGTTGGACCTACTCTTACAATGGCTTTTTTCAAGTCTTCTGCACCAGCCTTTACAATATCTAGATTGTTATAAAAAAATCCAGCCTGAATATCTTGCATTGCTTGTGCCATTTTTTGCATATCTAAAATTCTATCTGCTTGAGTATAAGGCTCTCCATACACTAAATTCATTATTACTGCACAACCTACTAACACTTTTTTCATTTTTTATCCCTTTTCATTTCATCAAAAATACTGAAGAATATTATTAATTTTAATATCATGTATTGTATCAAATTCTCTCTAATATAGTTATTAGTAATTAATTATATTATCATTTTATCATTATTATATATTAAAATAAATCAATATTATTTCATGATGTAAATTTATACTACATATACATAAAAAATAATAATATTATATTTATTTTAAGTAATGTATTATATGATTACTGTTAATATCAATCATAAAAATTTATTAAAAGGATTCATAATTATGAAAAAATTAATTACAACAAGTGTTGCAGTTGCAGCATTATTAACAACAGCTCAAGCTGACTTCGACTTTGGAGATATGTTTAAAGATATGAAAGAAGCAGCTATTAGCATGAGTAAAGATGCTAAAGATTCTGTAGTAAGTATGAAAGATGGTGCCGTTGAAACATCAAAATCTGCAGAAAGAACAGTGACTAATGTAAGTAGTGATGCTAAAGATACT
>Ga0256845_1002940_pt1 | contig 11943 bp, 8 predicted proteins | sample RiftiametaG_FD_189101 | JGI IMG/M metagenome (GOLD analysis project Ga0256845, IMG submission 189101) | Tube worm associated microbial communities from hydrothermal vent at the East Pacific Rise, Pacific Ocean - Riftia | ecosystem: Host-associated > Annelida > Integument > Unclassified ... | reverse complement strand
GGTACAGGTGAAAAAGCAAAGGCTGAAGATACCGTAAAGGTTGAATATGTTGGGAAGCTGGTTAACAATACCGAATTTGACAGTACTACCAAACGCGGAGAACCTGCAGTTTTCAAAGTTGGACAGGTGATTAAGGGATGGAGTGAGGCGCTGCAGCTTATGAACGTCGGTTCAAAACTGCATCTGGTTATTCCGTCAGAACTTGCATATGGCGAGAAGGGCGCGGCTCCGGTAATTGAGCCAAATTCAGTTCTGGTCTTTGATGTTGAGTTGGTTTCAATAGAAAAAGAATAGCATTCCCAGGAATTTTGGCAAAAGGTCGATCAAATATATTTTGATCGACCTTTTTTTATTTATTAGCGATCGCTTTTGACAAGCAGGAATATTCCGGTCAGAGAGAAGGTGATATGAATACTTGTAGCTGCAATAATTGGTGAAACATATCCTGCAATTGCCAGTGATTGCAAGGCACCCCAAATTCCCCAGGCCATAAATGCAAGACCACAGCTGACCGGTATGGCAACGGACAAATCTCTTCCCCATTTCCGGTAGGAAATAAGTAAAATAGGCATGCCCAATAGAAGAAGAGGTATACCTAGGAAAATGTAAGAGATACGGCCAAGAAAATTTGTCCAGGCTTTTCTCTTTTCGTAATCCACTTTTTTTCTTGAAATCTCCTGATACAGGCTGGTGAGCGATTGTTCCGCTGATTTATTTATGGGAACGAGAAAATCTTCGGGGTGTTCCGGCAGGGTAAATTTTCTTGTTTGAAAATTGGTAATAGAGTAGTTGTTGTCGGATTTTATATGCTGTATTTGTCCCTGTTTCAGTATCCAGCTCTTTTCTTTTTGGTTCCAGTCGGCAAAATTCGCAGTTATCAGAGTTTGAATATTGTATTTATCGTCCCACTGTGAATATGAAAAATTTTGAAAGATATGTGACTTGGGGTCTGCCCAGCCAAATGAATAAAAACCGTTATGACCTTTGTAATAGTATCTGTTGTTTCGAAGTATTCCGAGAGGGACTTTGCCTTTGAGTTGTTCGTACCAGATGTTATTTGTCTGGGCGATGGTTGCGGGCAAAAGCCATTGAGCTGCGGCAAGGAAAAGAAAAGTGAAAAAAAACGATGTCAGGATAAGGGGGCGAAGTATAAGCCGCAAAGGTATTCCACCCGCTTTAAGGGCAGTGAGTTCGTTTGAATGGTTGAGAATACCGAGGGTTATGACGCAGGAGAGAAGGATAAAAATAGGCCCGAGTTGATCGACAACAAATGGAATTGTCAGAAAAAAATATTTCATTGCCAGGGCAACTGGTTTGCCACCATTGGTAAAGTCATCAAATTTCTCAAAAAAGTCCACAAGTAGATAAATGGACACGAATCCAGCATTAACGGTAAAAAAATATTTAATGTACTGGTTGAAAATATATCGGTTGAGCAGATTCACAACAAACCTCTAACTATTAGGAAGGCGCTAAAAGCGAAAAAAACGGTGACAGATAAAAAATCCCAGACCAACCATGGCCATACCAAGAATGTTGGATAACATAAGATATAAAAATGCGTGTACAGGTTCTCCAACTTTAAAAAATTGTACAGTCTCTCTGGCAAATGTCGAAAATGTAGTAAATCCGCCAAGAAAACCTGTAAAAAGAAAGAGTCTGAATTCATGGCTGATATGAACTCTATCGAAATAGTTCCAGAAAATTCCAATGAGAAAAGAACCTAGAAGATTAGCAGTCAGCGTTCCTAATGGGAAATTGGCGGGTGTTAATTTTTCTGCACCGATGCTGATTGCATAACGTGCCACGGCACCTATTCCACCCCCGGTGGCAACTGCAAATACACTTCCAATCACTGATCGCATCATATTCTGGCAGGTCCTCTTTTTTATTATCTCACTGTAGGTAACATTATCATTTCCAACCGTCAAGTTCATGATTGAGATGGATGAGCTATGGTTTGAAGCCCTTGCAATACAAACAATCACTGTGGTATACTCTCGGCTTGTGGTGATGTTACCAGGTTCGGAAACTACTTGTATTTTTAAGTCCCTGGTTGTATTGATCTCGGCCTGCAATAAAGAAAGCCGGGTTCAGTACCTTAGGAATTCTGTGTGTTTTTGAAAAGTCTTCTTGAGGCATCGGGTTGTTCTGTGTGGAATGTTTCCGCAAAGATAAGCAGAACATAAATTAACTGGAGGTGGTTGACTTTCGGAAAAGGTATTCGACTGCGTGTTCATTGACATCACGAGAGTGTTTGTCGAATGGATGTCGATTACATCCAGATGGAACTGTCGGAGAGAATATACCGACGGGTTTGTCTGGCTGGTGTAGTACCGATTGTCATCGTTACCATATATGGCTCGAAAGCGTAAAAATACTATTTGTCAACCGTGTAAACAAACCTATAAAAATACTGCTAGAGATCGTCTACATGCTTTCTGGGAGGTCTTTGAGAAAGAAGATGATGTTCTTGTTATAATAAATGCTGACCCCGACGCCTTGGCTACCGCTCTTGCGGTTAAAAAGCTGCTGCGGTATAGAGTAAAAAGTGTCACGATTACCCATCCCAATGAAATCAGGCGCCTCAACAATGTTGCCATGGTTGAGCGCTTGAAGATTCCATTAATAAGGCTCAAAAACATAAAAGTTGACGATTACAGTAAAAAAGTGATGGTAGACTCACAACCTGACCATCTGCCCTGTTTTGAAAAACTCAAGATTGATGCAATTATTGATCACCATCCCATGGGTGGAAAACTTGATGCTGAATTTGTCGATATTCGACCTGAATATGGTGCTACTGCAACAATGGCAGTCGAATATTTACGAGCTGCCGGCATGAAACCTTCGGTTGCCCTCGCGACTGCTCTTTTTTACGGGATAAAAGTTGATACCCATGATTTTGAACAAAAATCAGTGCTGGCCGATGGTATCTCATTTCGCTATCTTTTTAATATTGCTAACCGGGACCTGGTCCGCAAATTTGAATTGACTGACCTCAGGCGTTCGGAGCTTAAATATTTCACCATTGCCCTTGCTGAACTGAAATTTTCAAAAGGCAGGTATTACAGTCATATTGGTAGGGTGAGGAGTCCTGATGTATTGGTTATTGTAGCTGATTTTCTTAACCATGTGGGAGAGATTGACTGGGTTTTTGTTTCCGGAATCCACGGAGAAAAACTGGTTGTGATTTTTCGATGTGATGGCTATCGCAAAAGTGCCGGCAAACTCGCGGATCGTATATTTGGTTCGCTGGGCTCCGCAGGCGGACATAAAGGGGCTGCACGTGCCGAAGTTCCGTTGAAAAATCTTAACCTTGGCGAAAAAGAATTTACCTCCGATACTCTTAAGCGTTTTATCATGCGTCATATCTGATCCAGCAGACGATTCTTCTCTAACAATTGCATTGGTAATCTCGACTTCCCTGTTTCCGGGGTTGCCAATGTTTCTGATTTCTCTTACCATACAAAAAGAGTATTTGTAGTGGGCGGGTATAGAAGGAATTATAGTTATTCCTGACATATCTTACACGTTGGCCTTCTCTTTTTTAAGGTGGAAGCATGCTGAAACCTACCACATTGGCGATGATTCTGGCTGGTGGTCGGGTAGACGAACTTAATGTTCTTACCTATTATCGTCCGAAATCAGCGGTGCCGTTTGGCGGTGTCGGTCGGGTAATTGATTTTTCCTTAAGCAACTTGATGAATTCCGGTATTGAGCAGGTTGCCATTCTCAGTCAGTACAGAAGCTATTCTCTTATTAATCATATTGGTATTGGAGCCGCCTGGGATATGATCGGCCGTTACAGGCACGCATCGATTTTGCCGCCGTTTCAGGGGTTGGAATCTGGTGACTGGTATCGTGGTCCTGCCGATGCGATTTATAAAAACCTCGATTATGTTCAATATCACGACCCTGAAGAGATTCTTATTCTTTCCGGTGATCATATTTATACTATGAATTATCAGGACATGATTGATTATCATACGGAAAAGAATGCTGATCTTACCGTAGCCTTTACCAGGGTGCCCCTTGCAAATGCCAATAGATTTGGTGTGGCAAAACTGGATGATGAGGACGGAGCACGGGGAGGGCGGGTTGTTGATTATTGGGAAAAACCTGCTGATTCCAAATCTGACTGGGCATCGATGACGGTACTCTGTTTTAAACCGGAGGTTTTGTATAAGGCGCTGGCGAACAACCAGGAAGGCGGATCGTATCATTTTGGTAAAGATATTATACCTCTGCTGGTTGAACAAAATTACAGGGTGTATGGCTATAAATTCTGTGGGTATTGGGGCTATACCAGAACCATTAATGAATATTGGCAATCAAATATGGATATGCTTGGAGAAAAGCCTCTGATTGATCTGGAAAAATGGAAATTTCGTACAAACCTTGATCATCGAAATATTCGGGGCAATGAGCCCGCCTATTTTGCAGAGAATGCCAATGTCCACAACAGCCTGATCTATAATGGCTGTAAAGTGGATGGTACTGTGATAAATTCCATTCTTTTCCCTGGTGTTGTTGTTAAAAAAGATGCTGTGGTTGAGAACTCTGTCCTTTTCTTTCAAAATGTGGTTGGAGAAAAGTGCAGGTTGAATAAAGTTGTTTCTGATGTGAATACGACCTATGGAAAAAATGTGACGATTGGGCCGGATATCTGTACTAAAAAGACAGAGGTAACCGTTGTTGGCTGGAACAACAATATTCCGGCGGAAACCGTTATTGAAGCCGGAGCTACTGTATATCCCCGTATTGCCGAAGGCCTCTGGCCAGAGTGTGTCAAGAGCGGTGAGGTGTTGCGATGAGAAAATCGAAAGAAGCACTTGTTCTTCTGCTGGCTGGCGGTGTAGGCAGTCGTTTGAACATCCTTGTACAAAAACGTGCAAAGCCTGCAGTTCCTTTTGCAGGAATATATCGAATTATCGATTTCAGTCTCTCCAATGTGATGAATTCCGGCTTAAACAAGGTCGGTGTATTGACACAATATAAGCCATTGTCTCTTATGAATCATCTTGGTATGGGAGAGCCATGGGACTTTATTGGCAGGAGCAGGGGAGTAAAAATTCTGCCACCACGAACAGGGGAAAAAGAATCTGACTGGTATCAGGGCACAGCTGATGCGGTGAGAAGAAATATCGATTTTATCCAGGCAAATCCGGCGGATGAGGTAGTTATTCTCTCGGGAGATCATATCTACCATATGGATTTTGATGCGATGATTGCATACCATCGGTCAAAACAGGCGGATGTGACTGTTGCAATGATGGTGGTACCCAAAAGTGAAATTTATCAGTTTGGTGCCGGGATAACCGATGACAATGACCGCATTGTCGAATGGGAGGAAAAGCCGAAGATTCCACGAACAAATCTTGCTTCCATGGGAATCTATGTTTTTGATTACAAATATTTGCTTGCAACACTTGCCCGTGACAGGGCAGAAGTTGATTTTGGTATGCATATTCTCCCACGAGCCATAGAGTACGATAATGTTTTTGCCTATCCGTTTTATGGATATTGGCGTGATGTCGGCACTGTTCAGGCATATTGGCAGGCCAATATGGATGTGCTGCAAAAAGATAGCGGAATTTCACCCCAAAAATGGGAGATCCGCACAAATATTGAGGCTGAAGGGCGTACTTCTGACAGGGCACCAGCCCGATTCGGGCCTGACTGCACCCTCCATTGTTGTATGGTTTCCGCCGGTAGCACTATTGAGGGCTCAGTTATTAACTCGGTGCTTGCACCTGGCGTGGTTGTGGAAAAAGGTGCAGTCGTGCGGGACTCCATTCTATTTGAAGATTGTGTTATTAAAAAGGATGCCACTGTTGATCTTGCCATTCTTGACAAAAGAGTACATGTGGGAGAGGGTGCAATTGTGGGATCAGGTACGAACCATGATAAAGTCAACACTCTTAAGCCCAGCCATCTTTATTCAGGAATAACTCTTGTTGGCAAAGAAGCACGGGTTCCGGCCGGACAGATAATTGGAAGAAATTGTGTGATCGACAGCAATATAACAGAAGAATCATATCTGTCAAAAGAGGTTAAAGATGGAGAATCTCTGTTTGGAAAAGATGATACTCTTTAATCGTTATGTCTTTAGGCGAAAAAATATTGCGGTTTACGAAAACTCGAGTATTATTCCGCCTGATTGATTTTTCATTATAAACCCTCGTAGCTCAGGGGATAGAGCACAAGATTCCTAATCTTGGTGTCGCGCGTTCGAATCGCGCCGAGGGTACCAATGCCATGGAAAGGACTAACGAGTGATTTTTGCTTGCTAGTCCTTTTTTGGTTTTTTATCTTTTAGATAAGTCACTTCAAAAGCTTTGCAGGAACGGAATTCCTGAAGTCGGTTATTGAGAGAAAACGTTTCGTTCATGTCATAATGCTGGAAGATATCAAGGCCACGATCCAGAAGTATTTTCCACCCGTGATCGGTTATAATATGACGTGCATGGGCAGAACCTGTTTGATCAAAATCCCAGGTAAATCGTATTCCAGCAGTCTGTACGCTCAGTTGTATTTGGAACAGGAATTCTTTCTGTTGTTCTCCTTTAAACTCATCTTCAACCGTGATCAAGTGGACGTCAACAACATCATCGTCGGCTTTATATTTTGCTACCGTCTCTATGAGTTCCATCACATTTCGAACTTGATAAAAAAGACGAATATATGGATCGGTGATTGTGATCGTTTGTGTTCCTTGAAAATAAGGGCCGAATAGTTTGTCGAAACTGACCCCTCGTTGATTCTCTTGAAAAACGAGATGTTGTTCTTTGAGAACTTCTTGCGTTGTTGAGGTTGCCGGTTCTTCTCCATTAACATGGTCACTGGCGGCATCACTTTGATCCTCATCAGGTATCTGACCTTGATGATAATGTTGAGGATATTGTGTCTCTTCCAGCGTTTTAACGAAAATAGTCTCTGTGGTCCCAGTAGGGTTAAATCCAAAGCGCACAGGCTCATAGGTCTGATCAATCCTCATTAATTGATCCTTGACCCGTTTTCGCCCTTCAACGGCAAATTTCAATATCTCTTCAACTTCTTCATTGGTTGCGGTGCGATGGGGGAAAATAATTTTCATAAGACCACCGAAGGTCTTATTTATCGCATCCCGGTCTCTTGTGGATATGTCCGTTAATAAATCAAACTGTTCAGCATATAGATTTGAAAAATCATGGTTACGCAGAGTCCTTAATATCTCGGCAAGGTAATCAACGACAAACCCATAGCCTTCAGAGAACATTTCACCTCGGATGATATCAACTTCCCAGCCTGGCAGATAGAAATGAAGACGATCCAAAAATGCTGAATCGTGGAAAGAATCCGGTAACTCATCAAAGAGGTCGGTGTGCTTGAGCATGTAGGGAAGGGTGTGTTGGGTATTGCCAACGAATACCATTGAAGCCTCAGCTCCCAATGTCTCCACGCCACGAGAGAATGACTTATTAGCCATGTAGTTCTTCATGATGTCAACAAGAGCTTTATTGGACTTTTTTTGTTTACCGGCAAACTCATCAAAGGCAACAGCGTCCCAGTAACCTACCAGACCGAGCTTTCCATTGCTGTTGTTTACAAACAACTTAGGGACAGTTACTTCACCCCCGGATATCAAAATTCCATGTGGGGAAAACTCTGAGTATATATGTGACTTACCAGTACCTTTGGGGCCAAGCTCTATCAGATTATAATTCCGTTCACAAAAGGGTATTAAACGAGCAAGTTGAAGGAGTTTACTTCGTTTTCCAAACATCTCTGGATTGAAACCAATTGACTGCATGAGTATGTCAATCCATTCATCCGTTGAAAACTTTTTTCGTGACTCGATGTATGCATCGTAATCAAAGTGAGAAAGTTGAATGGGTTTGATTGACTCCATTATCCAAGGGCTGGCCTTCGGATCTTCCAGGTTCTCATATTCAAGTTCAGCAATACACCAGACCCCGCTGACTAAGAGTTTGGGGTGTTTTTTTATTGTATCCGAGGCAACCAACACTTTCTTAATACCGAGATTGGAGAAAGACGCTTCATAGGTTCCAGCTTTATCGTTCAAAGCAACACTGATCTTATCTATAACCTTATGCCGACCTTTTTCCTTGATGATGGATTTGACAAGGCCAGCTTCACTTCTGTGGACATAATGCTTTCTGAGAATCTCTTTAACGGTGTCAATGCCGCTCTTAATACTGGCTTCATCAGATGTGGCACAATATTGTCCAAGCAGATACTCAAGCACATAGGATGGAACAATTGCATTTCCTTTGACGATCTTAACGAGATCCTTGCGTACCACTAAACCAGGAAAATGCTCATTTATTTTGTTGTCGAGTGCACTCATATTTGTCCATCCTTAAAAATCAAAATCACTGGTAAACGATCTTCTCATGGTATAGATGGCTGTCTTATACTCACGGTAGTGGGAGGTGCCAGGTAACTTTTCATCTAAGCGGAGAGTTACATCTTGCCCATTGGCATCATCAGCTTTACGGCTCATAAGGAAACGAATCTGTACTTCCCGCTCTCTTGGGTTTTCAGAAGTAAGATCAAAAGGTAAATCGTGACTGTCTGAAATCAGTTGGCCATCTTTTGTGTATATTCCAGCACGCAGTACACGTGCCCGCATTTTACCGGTAACGGCTTCTGTTTGATAAAACGCCACAGATAACTGACCGGAAGTAATGACGGAAGTACCTGCCCGCAATATATCAATTCCAACGGAAGAGATGTCACTTTGTCGTTTTTTGTTAATCTTCAAAACAGGTATGACCAACTCCTGTAATGATGCACCACCATGGACAAATCGACTTCCAGATCCCTTTAACCGTAGGCGATTGATAGATTTTGGAATCTGTACTTCCATATCGCCCACAAGGCTAAGCTCCTCAGCTTTAAAGTGACGTAAGCTTGCGTGCTGTTGCAGTTTTTTGCCGAGTACAAATCGACGATCCTTATGGATGACTTCGCTCCCCTCTATTGCAACGTCCGTAAAGTCAGATTCCTCAATTGGCTTGTTTTGGTAAATAAAACCATGGTCACTTGTAACCAGAATATTTGAAGCATTAGCTGCAGTAATTTTTTTAATGAGTTTGACTATCTCAAGTAAGGTCTCTTCTACAGCCTCAAACACTCTGTCTTCAGATTCTTTCTTGTCCCCGGTTGCATCGATACGGTTATGAAATACATAAACCACATCATTGTCACGAAAGAGACTACGACACTCTTCTTTTGTGTATCCAAGAAAATCATCTGCTCTAACTGCTGTAGCATTGCCATTAACTGCATTGGAGAGGATCTTTGATCTATTTGCAGTTCCTTGTGTACTCACTCCATCAACAAAAATAGTTGATGAATCCTTAGCAAAGCTTATCTCCTTATTGGGTAGAAGAGATGCCATACCAAGTTGTGTGTAACTGGGCAGCATTCCGACAAGTGGTTCAATTTCCGCATCATAACGATCTTCTTTGCGAATCAACCCCAAGAGTTCTTCGCCAATTTCGAAGCGTAAGGCATCTGAAATAATAACAAAAACTTTTCGGTTCTTTTGAGGGTATGGTTTCACAAACCGCTCATAAAATCTTCTTTGAAGTGTGAATGGGTGACCAGTCCAACGTTCACATTTATCCACCACCTGCTGCCACCCGTCATTGAGCGGTAGTAAATAACTGTTGGTGTATAAATCTTCCACTTGTACCGATAACGCATCAAGCAGTGATGTCATTGCTGAGCGACGAACATGGTATATGAACTTCCTGTAGAGCTGGTCCAGTCGAAACCATGTGGTTGAATAAACCTCAAACCCGGAAGCAAGTGAAGGGATTTGCAGATCAACCTCATCCAGCATACCCATAAATCTGGCAGCATATTCTATTGCTTCGTAAATATTCTTATATTCATCGAACCAATGGCTCTGCCTTCTGGAGCGTAAAATTACAGCACATTCCCCAGCGCTGAGGGTTCGGTCAGCAACAGACTTCACCAGGCCACTGATAATCTTCTGGTCAATGAGTTTAAAATAATCAATATCTTGAATAGTGCGAAAATCCTTATTCTGAAGGTCTTGTTCGATGGATAGAATTTCGGCACAGTCGTCTGATAAAAATTCAAAAGCTTTGCGATGACGAATAGAGTCTTTCCATCTATGCAGAAAAACATTTGCTTCTGTTGTCAATGACGCCTGCTTGCCAACCTCAGCCTCATAACAGGATTTGAACAGTTCAATGACAAAATCCTGGACGCTGTGGGTCTCGGAAGTGTAACCAAAATGATGCAGAAGCAGCTCCCAAAGAAAAGAATCCAGGCTGCATTTTTTAATCAAATTAATCTTAGTTTGCCGCTCGGATGCAAGTTCTGCTAAAAGGCTTTCAAGAATCGAATCTACCCTGGCATCAGTCCCACAACAAACCGCCAGGAGCTTCACCTTTATGGCACTGGGAGTGTCTACAGGAGTTACGATTGTTTTTAACGTATCTAGTCGTTTTGCAACTTTGAAAAAAGATAGATGTTCTCGAACTAAATCGGCAAACTCTGGCCCCAGTGATAATTCACTCAAGAAAATTGATGCTTGATCTGTTCGGAATTCTCCATGGGAGAGCAAAACATCCAGCAGCCAGTTATCAAGATCCTCTGGTTGTGGGCCTTCACGGTAGAGCAGGAATTTATTGTCCGGCTCCTCACGAAGAATGCGGTGTTTTACATTAAACTCATTATTTACCAGCTCGATCTTGTTGATACCGGGAAGATCAAACGTTTCAAAATCAGTTCGTAATTCTTGTTCTGTGTCATACCAGAAGACAATTCGATGTTTGGTAAAGAGCTTTTTGAGTGGATCTTTTATATTCGCCATTTTCCCTGCGCTTTTTCACACTATTTTTTGTAACTATTCACTTGCTGCTGCCTGGAGTTCTTTTACCAGTCGATAAACAGTAGTGCCTGTCGTCAGAGGCCATTTATCACAGGAAGGGCAGTCTCTTCTCTCTGCCCGCCTAATAGCATTATCAATACCTGGTTTGATCTTATGCACTTCCACATGACTCTTGGTAAAGTCAGGGAGGTGTGTTTTTAAGCGAGTTTTTACATTGCCAGCATTAATGCCATTACCATCTTCAAAGTGGAGTAATATCCAATATTCAAACATCGGATTACTCAATGCCATTTTATAACCCTTGCCTTTACAGCCGTCGTACACTTGATTCAATTCTTGCTCTTCCCAGGTATCACGATCAATTACAATCCAGGCGGAGTCTTTTTTGCTAATATCGGCTTTTTTCAATCGATCCAAGACTTGTCCAGGTGATGTCTTTCGTTTGCTCTTTAGAAGGACGATCTGGACTGTTGAATGTTTACTATTGAACATTGAAAAATACAGAGGTTCAGTTTCCTGGCCTTCCGTGGCAACAACAAATCTTTTCCGATAGGGTCTGACAGGAGCTCTACGGTTAAAAGACCGTCTACTCTTAGCCATTAACAATCGCCTCGCTGTTTGCTTTCTTTGAAGAACCCCTAAAAAGAAGTTTGGGAACTCCGCCAAGTCTTCCCTGTAAATAGCTTTTTCTGATATCTTTATCCTTTCTAATGTCCTTATAATCGCTGAATGCGATTAGGTCAGAGCTGCCATCCTGATCCCTTTCTGCAACCCACATCTCGTCTCTGCGCAGCAGATCTTGATCCATAAGCAATGCATCATGGGTGGTAAAAAGCAGCTGAGACCGACTCTCTTCACTGCAACCGGAAAGATAGCTTTCTAATAATTGTCTGGTCAAAAGGGTATGTAAGCTTCTATCCAACTCATCAATGATGTAAATTCTGTTTACCCCTGGTTGAGAGATTGCGTTGAATGCCGGAAGCAGGTCGATCATCCTTAAAGTACCATCGGATTCATCTTTGAGTTCAAATTTTATCTCGTTTTGGTCACTATCGGTATGATAACTC
>Ga0256845_1002939_pt1 | contig 11945 bp, 14 predicted proteins | sample RiftiametaG_FD_189101 | JGI IMG/M metagenome (GOLD analysis project Ga0256845, IMG submission 189101) | Tube worm associated microbial communities from hydrothermal vent at the East Pacific Rise, Pacific Ocean - Riftia | ecosystem: Host-associated > Annelida > Integument > Unclassified ... | reverse complement strand
AAACAAAAGAGTCTCTCGTTTTCTGGGGGTTGTAGAAAGAATATTTTTTATATCGTGAATAAAGCCCATATCAAGCATCCTATCTGCCTCATCAAGAACAACAGTTGTTACAGTGATCGGTTTGAAATTTTTTCTTTTAATAAGGTCTAAAATTCGCCCAGGAGTTCCAATTACGAAATGATTATGTCGTTGCAATGCTTTAATTTGCGGTTGTATATTTACACCACCAACACATAATACTGAGTGTAATCTAAAACCATAAGAAAGCTTAAGAAACTCTTCTTCAATCTGCATTGCAAGTTCACGTGTTGGCGTAAGGATTAAAGTTTGCTTCCTGTTATTTTTAATTGTATTTTCGATTAGTGGAATAAGAAAAGCGGCGGTTTTACCTGTTCCTGTCTCAGCCAATCCAATGACATCACGATTATTTAAAATTTCTGGAATAATCTTATCCTGAATAGGGGACGGTGTAATTATTTTTAGTGTTGTAATATTTCGCGCCAATTTTTCATGGAGATTAAAATCTTCAAAGCTATTTGTAGCAGTATAAACCTCCTGCTTCACTTCTACAGGATTTGAATTAATAAATTGTGTCGGGTTAAAGGTTGGCATATTGCGACCTTTATTTCGACCACCGTTATTCCGTTTGTTTTTATTTTGACGCCCACCACCATTTCTATTATTTCTTGATGTAGAGTTTCTACGAGAGTAAGAATTAGAAGGCGATTGAGACCGTCTTGAGCCGGCATTATTCCGGTTTCTTGTTGTATTCATTATTTTACTAATATTTTAGGGCTGTGCAGGTATTAATTCAGACGACATTCAAGCAGAAGCGCTGCAGCTAGAGAGCCCTACACGAGTATTTCTAAAGCTTTTAGTAGAATAACACGTCGCTATTTATAAGTCAAATACTTATTTAAATTAGATTGTTAATATTCTGTTATAATAAACAACATTATGAAAATATTAGATGAGTTTAAAAAATTTGCAATAAAAGGAAATGTTGTTGATATGGGTGTTGGTATTATTATCGGAGGTGCTTTTGGGACAATCGTTTCTTCTTTTGTAAAAGATATTATAATGCCACCAATTGGTTTAATAACTGGTGGTGTAGATTTTTCAAATAAGGTTTGGATTCTTAAAAAAGAAACAGAGGTAGCCGAAGCAATCACCCTTAATTATGGAGCTTTTGTAAATAATATTTTAACTTTTGTCATTGTGGCGTTTGTATTGTTTTTAATAATTAAACAAATGAATAATCTGAAAGAGATTATGGGTAATGACGAGAAAGAAAAAGTAAAAAAAACAAAACCAAAAGCAGAAGAAGTGGTGCTTCTATCCGAGATCAGGGATATTTTGAAGAAAAATTAACCTTTCAAAACTTCTTCAACGATTGCTTTAACTACTTCACCATCAGCCTTACCTTTTAATCCCTTCATAACAGCTCCAATAAGCTGACCAAATTGCTCTGCCGATTCAATTCCCATTTCGTTTTTTTTCGCTAAAATATAGGTACGAACTTCATTATCATCCATCATTTTAGGTAGGTAAGACTCAATGATTTTTAATTCTTCCTCTTCTTTTTTAGCTAACTCTGTTCGTCCACCCTTGGTAAATTGTTCTATGGAATCTTTTCTTTGTTTGCTGGTGCGAGTAATAACCATTAGAGCTTCTTCATCGGACAGAGTATCCCGTGGTGTTCTTTTTGTCGCAACTAATTCGTTTGTAAAACCTGTAATAATCCCTCTCAAAACTTCTAACTTTAAAGAGTCTCTACTCTTCATTGCCTCCTTCATTTCTTCTCTTATTTTTTCTGTAATTGTCATATTGCTTTTAAGTATATCACTAACTAAATCTGGGTCAAAAATGCTATAATGTTTTCATATGGAAATTACTTTTTTAGTTGTGGTTATTTTATTGGGAATTATTAATGCATTTTTTTTGTATTTTTTGTGGAATAAGAAACCGCAAAAAGATAATAATGTTGCTCAAATCTTGCTTCAACAATTAAATGATTTAAGAAGTAATTTAGATCAAAAAATTGGCGCCTCTTCAAAAGAGGTAAGCGATTCTTTGAAATATCAAACTAAAGAAATAAGCGAATCTTTTAAGCACCAATCTGGACAGAATCAAAAAATTATTCGTGATATTACCGAACGACTAACCAAACTTGATGAGGCTAACAGTCGAGTTGTTGGATTGGGAGACAATATTAAAGAACTTCAGAATATTTTAAAGAATCCAAAACAGAGAGGTATTCTTGGTGAATATTTTTTGGAAACTCTTTTGAAAAACGCGATGCCACCAGGAAGTTACAAGATGCAATATAATCTAGGTAAAAACGAAGAGGGTAGTGGCGATGTGGTTGTTGATGCTGTTGTGTTTGTTAAGGAAAAAATTATTCCCGTTGATTCAAAATTTAGCTTAGAAAATTATAATCGCATGGCGGAAGAAAGGGATTCTGTCAGAAAAGCAGATCTTCAAAAAGTTTTTGTAAATGATTTAAAAGAGAGAATTAAAGAAACTTCTAAATACATTAAACCAGAAAAGGGAACTATGGAATTTGCTTTTATGTTTATTCCGCACGAAGCAATTTATTATGATTTATTAATAAATAAAATTGGAGATCCGACTGCGAAAGATAACGAGAATTTAATTGAAAGAGCTGCACGGCAATTTAAGGTTATCATTGTGTCCCCAACTTCATTTTTGGCATATTTGCAGACTGTATTGCAGGGGTTAAAAGCTCTTCAAATAGAAGAGGAAACAAAAGATATTATTAAAAATGTTACTAAGTTAGGAGCTCATATCTCTAGACAGGACGATTTTATGAATAAATTAGGTAAATCATTAGGGACAACAGTTAATCATTATGAGAAGGCGTATAAAGAACTTAAAAAAGTTGATAAGGATGTTGTTAAGATTTCTGGTAAGGGAGGAGGGGTTGAAGTGTTAAGTATTGAAAAACCTGAGGTGGAATAGTTTTTTAGTGCTTGCACACCCTTAAATATAGTGTAATATATCTTTCTACATGACAGAAAAAAAAGAAACAGCTAAATCAGAGAAAAAAAGCGATAAATACGCTGTTATTGCTACTGGAGGAAAACAGTATCTTGTTGAAGAAGGGCAAGTAGTTAAAATTGAAAAATTACCAGCTGAAGAGGTTTCGGAAAAAGGAGTAATTTCTTTTGATCAGGTTTTGATGCAAATTGATGGGGATAAGGTTTCAATCGGAACACCTATTATAAGTAAAGCCAAGGTTAGTGCAAAATTAGTTGAAGAGGGAAGAGCTAAAAAAATCAGTGTAATTAGATATAAATCTAAAAGCCGATACTTTAAAAAGAAAGGGCACCGACAGCCATATATGAAGGTTGAAATTACAAAAGTCTAGAATCTATTTTCAAGAGCGTTTTTAATAGTTTCCGTATCTGAATATTCTATTTCTGTTCCAGTTGAAAGACCTCGTCCAAGCATTTTTATTTTAATATTATATTTATCAGTAATAGCTTTTAATTCTCTATGGATTATCATTGCTGTATTTTCACCTTCAGGGTTTGCATTAAGAGCCAGAATAATTTCTTTTAAGTTATCTTTTTCCGCTCTTTCTCTAACAAGCGCTTGTAAGGCGTTCAGGCGAATTTTTTGATTAAAATTTTTCTCTAAAATTGGGATTGTTCCACCAAGGACAAAATATAATCCATCATAAGTTTCACTTTTTTCAATAGAGTCCAAATCAACATCATGTGCAACGACCATTAAAATATTTTTTTGGCGGTTTTTATCCGTACAGATTTTACAAACTCTACTATCGGAAGTATTGGAGAGATAAAATTTTTGACAGGACTGGCATATTTTTACACTGTTGGATAGGCTTGGAATCAAGCGAGATATCTTATCCAGATAATTTTTATTTTGACGCAGTAAATAATAGACAAATCTTTCAGCTTGTCTTGGTCCGACACCTGGGAATCTCCTGAATATTTCTATTAGCTCTTCAATAACAGTCATTATATTTATTTAAAATTCTTCTAGACTTCCACCATGTTGAGAATGGTCAAGGTCTTTAAAAGAAGATCTTTTCTCGTCAAAATAAAGATCAACTTTACCAGTTGGACCATTTCGATGCTTCTCAATTAAAATTTCAGCGATGTTGGTTTTCTCAGATTCTTCTTTGTATTTATCTTCACGATGAATAAACATAACCACATCAGCGTCTTGCTCAATTGATCCAGAATCTCTTAGGTCAGAAAGTCGTGGTTTTCCTCCCCGTTGTTCTACAGCTCGAGATAGTTGTGAAAGAGCAACAACGGGAACATCTAATTCTCTTGCTAAGCTTTTTAAAGAGCGAGAAATTTCAGTTATTTGTTGAACCAAATTATCATTATTCTTGTTTGTTGTCGGCATCATTAGTTGTAAATAATCTACAATAATAAGTCCGAGATTTTTTTCACTTTTTAATCTTCTTGCTGTTGAACGCATTGAGATAATGTTATTTCCAGGTTTATCTTCAACAAAAATAGGGGCTTCAGATAGAACCGCTAAAGAATCGCGAATTTTATCGAAATCTTTTTCATTGGTAAGTTTTCCAGTTCTAAGCTTCCACGAATCAACATTGGCTTGAGCTGATAACATTCTATCTATTAATTGCTGTGAACTCATTTCAAGAGAGAAAATTAGTGTTGGAGTTTTATTAATTATTGCCGTACTTCTTGCAATATCTAACGCAAGAGATGTTTTCCCCATTGAGGGTCTAGCAGCTAAAATTATTAAATCTGATTTTTGAAAACCTGCTAATTTATTATCAAGCCCACTAAAACCCGTTGGGACACCCCGAAGCTCATTTTTAGTTTTATGTAATTTATCTAATCTATCCCAAGCTTCGCTAAGAGTATCTTTTATTTCAACAAAGGTTTTTTTACTCTTACTGTTTGTTATTCGAAAAATCTTTTTTTCTGCCTCGTCTAAAATATATTCTAAATCATTAGCCTCATCATATCCGAGGTTACCAATTTCATCTGCAGCCTTAATTAAGTTTCTGGCGATTGATTTTTTTCTTACAATATCGGCGTAATGAGAAAAATTTGCAGAAGAGGGGACAGATTCTACTATTTCAGACAGATAACTTTTACCACCAATCTGATCTAATATCTTCTTCTCTTTTAAACGGCTAGCAAGTGAAACAAGATCAATTGGAATAGACTTTGAAAAAAGTTCAAAAATAGTTTCATAAATTTTTCGATTCCTGTCAGAATAAAAAGTTTCAGGGAAAATAGTGTCAATAATATCATTCATGGCTTCAGGACGAAGCATTACTGAACCGAGTAAAGCCATTTCACTTTCAGTACTTTGTGGGGGAATTTTAATATTTTTATTAGGCATATAGTTATTAATAGATTAACATAAAATTAAGATTAATAATTTCTAAATAATTTATAAAAAGTTAAAAAACTGGGGATAATGTTATAGAAGAATAAAAGACAGGAAATCCAATGAGAGGAAACTAGCAACTTATATTCTTTGGCTTCATACTGGAGAAAAAATTCTCGATTTTATGGTAGGTGTTATAGAATTATATTTTTTTTAGCTCAAAACCACCAGCTTTATCCAAAATTTCAAATCCCTCTTTTTTAATCTTTGCTCTTAGTTCATCTGCTTTTATAAAATTCTTTTCGTTGCGCGCTTGATTTCGCTTATTTGCCAAATCTAAGATAACAGGAGGTATATCATTGGTGGTTTTTTTAACTTTCGCAATTTGATTTTTTAGGTCAAGTCCAAATATTTTATCTGCCTCTAATAGAATAGATAATTTTTCTTCAGATTCGATAGTCTTATCTCTAATCATTTCCCATGTTGTAGCAATGGCCTCTGCTGTTCCCAAATCGTTTGTTAGCTCTTTTATTATTTTTTGTAAATAATTTTTAGCTGTATCAGATTTAATTTTACCAGCTTTTACTTCTGCAAACTTATTTATTATTTTTTTAAGGGCGACATCAGCAGCTCCTATTGCTTTATTTGTAAAATTAGTAAGGGTAGAGTAGTGAGAAGTCAAAAGCCAATATCTATAAGAAAGTGGGTTAATATCCATTTTTTCTATATCTTCAATATAGATTGTATTACCAAGAGATTTGGAAATTTTCTGCTTATTAAGCAGGATGTGGTTGTGGTGTAACCAATAATTAGCTTGAGCTTTTCCGTATGCGCCCTCAGATTGGGCAATTTCGTTATTATGATGAATAGGAATATGGTCAATACCGCCTGTGTGGATATCAAAAGGTTGCCCTAAATATTTTACTGACATCGCAGAACACTCTAGGTGCCAACCAGGGAAACCAATACCCCACGGAGAATTCCATTCTTGTTCACGATTCTCATCTTTTCTTGAAAATTTCCAAAGGGCAAAATCTGTTGGATTTTTTTTATTTGGATTAGCCTTAATGCGGGAGCCTTCTTGTAGTCCTTTAATGTCTATATTCCCTAATTTTCCGTACTTTTCGAATTTTGAAGTATCATAATAAATACCATCAGGAGTATTGTAAGTTAAGCCAACTTTCTCCAATTTTTTTATCAATTCAATTTGTTCTTTTATATGATCAGTAGCTTTTACAAATCTTATTGTTGAGGTATCAATATTAACTTTTTTAATACTGTCCATAAAATATTTTGTATATTTCAAAACAATTTCTGTAGCCTTTTGACCTTTTTCACGAGCAGATTTTTCTAATTTATCTTCACCCTCATCTGCATCAGAAGTTAAATGCCCAACATCAGTAATATTAATAACTTGGTTTACTTTATACCCCTGATAGACAAACAATCTTTTAAGTAAGTCTGCAAATATATAAGATCTTAAATTTCCAATATGAGCTTTATCATAAACAGTTGGTCCACAATTATACATACCAACTTCTCCTTTTTTGATTGATTTAAAAACTTCTTTTTTTCCAGACAATGTATTTTTTAAGAAAATATCCATATTTTATAACCATTTTTTAATGCGGAAGAGTAAGAATATACCACCAGCTAACAATAACATCAATGTTACAATAATGAGAAAATCAAAATTACTACCAAGAATTGGTGTATTTAGTGTATTCATCCCAAATATAGAAGCAACAAGAGACAATGGTAAAACAATAAAAGTTGTTGAAGTTAAAACAGTCATTATCTGATTCTGTTTTGTTGTTAGAAGAGAGTTATTAGTATTTCTAAGCTCTTCAAGGTATTCTTTAACAGCGTTCATCTCTGTTCTAACTTTATGATATTCTCCAAGAATTCCGTGAGAGTGGTAATCAAAACTAGGACCATAAAAGTTTTTACCCGCCCTCTTAAAAGATTCTAGAATCTCTTGGTGTAAATCGGTAGATTGTTTATAACCCAGTAAAACTCTATTAATCTTAGAGATTTCCCAAACCATTTGTTTTTCTTTTCCAGAAAAAATTTTTGTCTCAACATCGGTTAAAGTATCTCGAATAGTTTCCAATCTGTTTGTTAGAGTTTTATAAAGATGCTGAACCATATAAAAGAATATATATCCTGCATGCTCATAAGTTGTATTTTTGTGTAAAATAGTGGCAACTTCAAATGTTTTAGAAAACTCTAATAAGGCGTCAACAACTCTATATCTTGTCGTTATTATAAAATCTTTTCCGATTATAAAATCTACTTCTTCAATTCTATCTGAACTTTTTTTCTTATCAGCCTTATAGGTTATCGGAAAATGTAAAATTAAATAAATATAGTTATCGTGGTAATCAACTCTAGGTCGTAGAGTGGGGGACAGTAACTCATTTGCTATAAAAGGATCAATACTATATTTTTCTGCTAATTCCCTAACTTCTTTTTGTGTTGGATTTTCTAAGTCAATCCAAACTATTTTGTCATTTTTATATTTTTGAATCATTGAATTAATTTTAGCATGTTATTTGACCCAGTAAAAACTTTTTGAGATACTTAGACAAATGAAACCTTTTTTGAGAAATATAACATTTGCTGGTATCTCACTACTGACTGTGTTAGTTATTTTTGGTGGTGGTTTTATGATTGGTAGGGGAAATTCTTCAACCAGTATTCCGAATTATTTAAGTGGCGCAGTTAATGCAACTAACGAAGCTGATTTTGATATTTTTTGGGAAGTTTGGGATTTAATTAATGATCGTTTTATTTCAGCATCAACCACAAGCCAGGTTTCTGAACAAGATCGCGTTTATGGAGCAATCAGGGGGATGGTTAAATCGTTGGGTGATCCTTATACTGATTTTTTATTGCCAGTTGCGAATGCAAAATTTGAGGAATCTATTCACGGAGAGTTTTCTGGTGTTGGTATGGAGGTTGGAATTCGTGATGATTATTTGGTAGTTATTGCACCATTAAAAAATACCCCAGCAGAAAGAGCTGGCCTTAAATCTGATGATTTAATTTTGGCAATTGGAGGTGTTCCAACATTAGGGTTATCTATAGACGAGTCAGTCTCTCTAATTAGGGGGAAAATTGGAACTACTGTTGTTTTGACTGTTGAAAGAGGGGATAGTGGGGATGAAAATTCTGAAGTTTTTGATGTTGAAGTTGTTCGTGAAAATATTCATATACCAACCTTGGATACTCAAATTATAAATGGGGAGGTATTTGTGATTTCTTTATACAATTTTGGGGCAAGCTCATCTCTTGAATTTCGCCGAGCTCTTAGAGAATTTATTGTCTTCCACAAGAATAAATTAATTTTAGATTTGCGGGGAAATCCTGGAGGATATTTGGATACTGCGGTCGATATTGCTTCTTGGTTCTTACCAGCAGGACGAGTTGTCGTAATTCAAGACACTGGTAAGGAAGAAAAGACGTTTAGAAGTAGCGGTTATAATTTATTTAATGATGATTTGAAAATGGTTATTTTAGTAGATAGTGGTTCTGCCTCAGCTTCTGAAATATTAGCAGGGGCTCTTAAGTATCATAATGTTGCAAAAATTATGGGAACCAATACTTTTGGCAAGGGTTCTGTCCAAGAATTAATAACAATTACTCCAGAAACATCTCTCAAGGTGACTATCGCTCAATGGCTAACTCCTGGTGGTCAATCAATTTCAGATGGTGGACTGGCTCCAGATGTTGTTATTGATGAAACTCCAAATGACGAGATTGATTTGTATGATTTTCAAATGAAAACCGCTGTAGATTTTTTGACGGCTCAATAGATTGCCCTTAGTCAAATATTTGGTAACATATAAGTTGTTTTTGATAAATAAATTATGAAGGTTATTTTACTACAAAATGTGCCTAATTTAGGCCAAAAGGGCGATATTAAAGAGGTAAATAAGGGGTATGCACAAAACCTTCTTATTCCTCGTAAATTAGCAGAATTTGCTTCTAAAAATGTAGCAAATCAAATTTTACAGCAGAAGCAAGGACAACGATTAAGGTCGGAGAGTATTCAGAAAAAAGCAGAAGAGTTGGTGAAAAAGGTTTCTGATCAAAAATTTATCATAAAAGAAAAAGCAAATGAGAAGGGGCATTTATTTGCTCGGGTTCATCTGAAAGAAATTGCTGATGCTATTGGTGCAAAGCAAATTAATATAAGCGAAGACTGGATTAAATTAGAGAAACCAATTAAAGAAGTGGGGGAATTTAATGTCCCAGTTGAAGCTTATGGTTTTAGAGGTAGTGCAAAAATTATTGTTGAGGCTTTATAGGCAAAAGTATAAGTAAGAAAAGTTTAACCGCCAGAGTCTCTTTTGGTATTTTTAAAAACTAGTTAGTAATCCTTTTTAGATAACACTGACAACTTTTTTAATAACAACTTCATTATTAAATTTTGTCTTTTTTACATGAGAAAATTTAACAGTACCTTCCTTTAGAGCGAATAGAGTATGATCTTTTCCAACTTTCACATTTTTCCCCGCTATAATTTTAGTTCCTCTTTGACGAACTATAATACTGCCACTTTTAGCAATTTGCCCATCAGCAAGTTTAGTTCCAAGGTATTTTGGATTTGAATCTCTTAAGTTTCTAGTTGAACCTCCAGCTTTAACGTGTGACATATTACTTTAATTTAATAAAAATTTGATTTAAATTTAATTTCTTTTGATAATTTATATTCTGTGAGTTTAAAACAAATTACATTAAAAATCAAGTCTTTTAGAGAAAAAATTAATTGGAATGAAGTATTTTTAATTATAACCATCGTCTTAATAATTTGTTTGGCTTATGGTGTTGCATTAATCCAAAACATAGAAAAACCAGAAGAAGTTCAGATTATTAATGGCCTAGCTTTTGATTTTAGTGTAACAGATCAACAAAATAGGGAAGTCGGCGGCGGTAAAGTCATTGCCGCTTCAAAAAATGGTACTAAGTATTACTTCCTGCATTGTTCGGGTCTTTCTCGAATAAAAAAGGAGAATCTAGTTTATTTTGATAGTGAAAAAGAGGCGCAAAAAAATGGTTTTAAGTTAGCGAAAGGTTGTAAATAAGTTTAATTTTAAAAAAATTAAACTACAAATTAAACTGAATTTGTAGCTTGACAAAGATATTGCAATTATGATAGGATGATTTTTATCTCAAGCAGACGCTTGAGAATTTTTAGTTCTGGGTCTTGTCTAAACAAGATAGCTCGAGAACCTATGTTTTCTAATATGGTTGCATACATAGATTAAGATTAAAAATACTGCTTATCATAGAATTTGCAATAGGTGTGTCCTTGTTTTTAACAACAATTATAGGACAAACGACAGTAGAACCGTTCATTGAAACTAATTTATCAACTGAGTCAACACTAGCAATAGTGGAAACTCAAGAGATTAAAGAAGATAAAAAAACTACAATAGAAATTATTGAGGAGAGTTTTAAAGATGCTCCTATCCTAATTGAAGTAGCCCGTTGTGAGTCACAATTTAGACAATTTAATTCTGACGGACAGGTTTTAAGAGGGTTAGTTAATCGTTCTGATGTTGGTGTGATGCAAATTAATGAAAAGTATCACGCGGCGTCTGCGATCAAGCATAATTATGATATTTATTCTTTAGAAGGGAATCTTGGTTACGCAAGATATCTCTACGAAACACAAGGTACAAAACCTTGGACGCACTCAAAAAAGTGCTGGAATAAAATTCGTGAAGTTGCTTTCGCTAATTAGATTAAAGAAAAACCACTACGGACATAGTGGTTTTTCTTTAATTAAAATAATTTTTACTAAATTAAAACTATCTCTTACAAATCCCCTTTCGGATGGTGGGGAAGATAAGGTCTTTGAAGTTAGACTAAAAAAACACTGGTGACTAGTTAAATAGGATACAACCCATATTTAGATTTGAGAAAAATGACAGAAAGCGGGAAAAAATTCAGGTTTCATGGTTTGTATAAAAATATAAATTATCGTGGCATGTAAAGAATAATATAGTGTCGCACAAGATACCTTTTGCGACACTATATACAGTTTAAACTCAATTAATTAGCTATTTAACAGCTACTAGAAAAGATTTTTTATATTCTCAACAGCATCAACGCCGTTTCTTATCAGCTCTATTAGAAACTCAATAATAATTGTTATTATCCCCCACACAAAGAAGAAAACGTGTGATATATAATTCCATACAGTTGTTGGACTGTATCCAACCAATCCTGCGATAACCAAGATAACAATTAATAAAACTATTATTTGAATAAAACCTTTTTGATTATTTTCTGTAGAGTTCATATATAATACATTTTCTCTTTTTAACACTTTTATGTAAAGAGGACATGGTGGATAACGGCTTTCTGTTTAATTATGGCAAATACAACATTGGATCTAAGTAAGCATCTAAATCAGCAAAAGGACCCGTTGCGTCTGTAGCAGAACACCCTGTACCACTCTTGTAATCTCTATATCGACCAATTTCTACCCCCTGTGAGATATAAACACTTAAATGTAGGTGGGGTCCAGTACTTATCCCAGAATTACCAGAAAGACCTATAACTTG
>Ga0256845_1002938_pt1 | contig 11946 bp, 10 predicted proteins | sample RiftiametaG_FD_189101 | JGI IMG/M metagenome (GOLD analysis project Ga0256845, IMG submission 189101) | Tube worm associated microbial communities from hydrothermal vent at the East Pacific Rise, Pacific Ocean - Riftia | ecosystem: Host-associated > Annelida > Integument > Unclassified ... | reverse complement strand
CTCCCTTTAGCTGTAGGTTTTGGAGTAAAAAATAAAACCGACATCAATTATCTAAAAGGAAAAGCCGATATAGCAGTAATCGGATCTGAAACCATAAGAATTGTTGATAAAAAAGGTATAAAAGCAACTTTTGATTTTATTAAAAGCCTATCTTCATGAGAATTATTAATTTCTTAAAACTTGAAATTTTAATCAAATTAAGTCATAGTTAATAATCCATTAGTTCTAATATTATTAATATTATTTGCGAGGCTTTTAATGTTTATTCCATTAAAAACAAAAATAATTTTTCTCATAACCAGTATCCTTATTATCACGGCTGCCACTATTATTTATTTTACCAACAAGGATATAGGGAAAGCAATGCTGGATCAGCAGAGCATGTTATCAAAAAATGTTCTTTATTTGATAAATTTAAATATTAAAGGAAGTTATAATAATTTAGTTTCAGATAAAATAAATTCGGTATTGCGCTATAAAACCGTTCTAAAATCTCATACAGATTTGACCTTTAAAATGGTGCAGCAACAGATCCCCTATATTGAAAAGAAGAAATTATTGCCAGAAAATGCAAAAAAAATGATTATCAATCTGGTTAACAATTCCAATAATAATAAGCTTGGCGATCTTTTTATAGCTGATGCGAACTTGAAAATTATTGCCCATGCCCATTCTGACAAATTGAAGATTGGAAAGGATATAAGCAAATTTACTGATTTAAAAAAGAAAACTATTGCAGAGGCGCTTGCCCCATCATTTTTTGATGAAAGACCCATTATTAATGTGTATAACTGGACTGACTCTGATAATAAAGTATCAAAACAACTTGCCTGTTTTCGAAAATATAAAAGATGGGGCTGGGTCATCGGATCAATAATAAATATAGATGATATTGAAATCGAAGCTGCAAAAGAACTGGATAAAATAGTTGAAACACTGAAAGACACTTTTTCAGAAACCAAAATTGCTAAAACAGGGTTTGTTTTTCTTTTTGACCATAATAAAAATGTCCTTGCAATGACAAATGATAAGCTTAATATCAAATTTGCCACTGCTACTAATACATATACAGGCAATATCCTTTTAGATGACATGATTAAGGCTGTAAAAGGCGGTAGCGGGTCTTTATCATATAAAACTGATACAATAAACAACGATAATGATGAGATGATTGCCTATTTAAGCTTTTTTAAACCTCTTGGGTGGTATGTGGGCGTTACTGTCCCTGTTGCAGAGATTAAATCTCCTGCAAAAAAAATTGTATCCAAGCTGAGCTCTCTCATCGCCATAATTTTGTTTTGCAGTATAATTATTACAGGCTGGATTGTTTCCAGGATATCAAAGCCTTTGAATATTCTTTCAAATTATGTAAAGAAATTTTCTTCAACTGATTTCACAAAGGAAGATAAAGAAAAATCCTTGATTAATAAGCTTCAGGTTAAAAATAATGATGAGGTTGGAAGACTTGCTGAATCCTTTATTTTTATGCAAAAAGAATTGAGAACCAATATACGCGAATTAATAAAAACAACAGCAGTTAATGAACGTATTGAAGGAGAACTCAATATTGCAAAGGAGATTCAGCTTGGTATTCTGCCAAAAGTTTTTCCGCCGTTCCCAGACCAGAAAGAAATAGATATCTTTGCGTCAATCGAACCTGCAAAGGAAATCGGAGGGGATTTATATGATTTTTATTATGTTGGAGATGATAAATTTTGTTTTACAATAGGTGATGTTTCAGACAAAGGTGTTCCTGCAGCTCTTATGATGGTTATAACAAAAACTCTGATTAAATCTGCTGCCTCAAAACACAGCTCTCCTGCAGACATTATGATGGAAGTTAATAATGCCATAGAAGATGATAATCCAAGAACAATGTTTGTAACATTATTCATTGGTATTCTAGATATCAAAACAGGCAGGGTTACATATTCAAATGGCGGTCATAACCCTCCTGTGTTAATTAAAAATGATGGAAGTACAGAATATCTTAAAAAGATAAGCGGACCCGTGGTCGGGGCAGTGGGCAATATCCAGTATAAAGAACTTTTTATTGATTTGGAAAAAGGAGATGCTGTTTTCTTATATACTGATGGTGTGACAGAGGCAATGAACCTTGACAAACAATTTTATTCTGATAAAAGGCTGATAGAGAAAATCACAAAAAATGCATCTGCCTCTGCTGAGGATATTGTTACAGACATAAAATCCGACATAAAAAGATTTGTTGGCAAAGCTTCTCAATATGATGACATTGCCATGCTGATGATAAAATATAATGGAAGCAAATGAAACTTCGTACAAGAATCTTAATTGTTACTTTTTTTATTATCCTTTTTGTTCAGGGAATAAATTGTTTTTTGGAAATAGGTTTTTTATTTAACAATTTTGAAAAAAAAAGCATTAACAAATATATAATTGTAGGCAATGAGATAAAAAGAAAACTTGACAAATCATTAACCTTTGGAAAGCCCTTAACCCATATCAATTATAAACGCCTCATTGCCAGTATAATACCATCCGATGTCCATAATCTGCATGTTGCAGACGAAAAACAAACAATAGTCTATTCAAAAAATGAATTACAAGACAAAAAAAAATTTCCATTTTTTCAGGAATTAACACAACTAAAAACTTCTGAATTCTATCAGGTTTTTATTCCATTATCCAACAAATCAGAGGTGCTTGGTAATGTGATCATAATTATTCCAAATAAAAAAATTGTAGCAAAACTATCTGATCTTATTAAGAAATCCCTGATTAATTTTTTGATAATTGTTATAATTACTCTGCCAGTATTATTTGTTTTATTAACTATTTTTATTAATACACCTTATAATAATTTTATACATAGCCTTGAAAAGAACATGGCAAAAGAAAGATATGATAAACTCAATCAGAATAGAATTGATCTGTCTCATATATTTGACGTTGAAGCAAAAATAAAGGAAATTAGAAAAGGGGACTGGCTTTTGCCAGAAAATAAATCTCTGTATGACCCCTTTGTGTTTTTTGAAAAAAACTCAAACAATGCGCCTTTAAAAAATAAATTATTTAAAAAATTTCTAAACATGTTAAACACGAATTCATAACTCTCGGGGAAACACCCATGCAAAGTAAAACAATGATAATCATTATACTTTTGTTTGTCTGTCTTTCACATTTTTTATATATGTTTTTTAATGTAAAAATGTTCAGACATGAATATGAGAAACAGACATTGGAACAAATGCATGAGCTTGGTGAAATAGTTAATAAAGAAATCGAATATGCTTTACAATATAATATTCCCATAGAATCCTTGGGCGGAATGAATCCTTTTTTACAATCAATTTTGGATAGCACACCTGAACTTGCATACATAAAAGTGGTTAATGATAAGGAAGTCCTTTTTGAAGTTACAAGAAAGGGAAAGGGCATTAAAAAAATTAATATTCCAATTTTAGGAGCTAAAGAACAGAATGCCAGAATTTTACTTGGAATCAGCAATAATTTAAAAAAGCAGACAGGATCAATGGTGTTTGATCTATTAACAATAGTTTTAGCAGGTCTTATTATAACCTATGAAATAATAAGATTTTTTGCCTCAAAACTAATACGAATACCTTTTCTCGAATCCATCTACTCCTTAAACGCCATGGCAGACAATCTGAATCCATATTATTATGCACCTGTATCCATTGAACTTCGTCCCTTTCTTTTACAATTAAAAACAAAACTTACAACACGCATTGATCAGATAAATTGTCTGCTGACAAATCTCAATCATATTTCTGCAGAATTGTTTTCAAAAGTCTTTTATGGCAGAGAACTTATGTTTAATACAATCAAGGCACAGAGACATTCCCTGCAAAGCCTTATTACAAAAAAATATGAATTTAAAAAAATAGTGGATCCCTCCCATGTAAGACCCATTGTGTTTATTTTCTTTTTGTCGGCAAACCTCCAGTCAAGCTTTCTTCCTATTTTTTCAAAAGAATTATTATTGGAACCAAGTTTTCTTTCAGGGCTTTTTTCAGATGAGATTCTGATTGCTCTGCCCATTACCTGCTATATGATAACTGTTACAATTACAATGCTGTTACTTGGCTCCAGGGTGTTCCAAAAAATCCGGCATAACTATGCCATTATGTTAGGTACTTTGAGCACATCTGCAGGACTTATTGCCTGCGGGTTTTCCCAGAATATAATTCAATTGATTCTAGGACGGATTGTCTGTGCCATTGGTTTTGCATTTATTGTGATATACTGCAAAAAATATATTGTTGACAATTCCAATGAAAAAAACAGAGGAGTCCATCTTGCAGGCTTTACAGCAGCTTTTTCAGGCGGGCTTTTATGCAGTATTGTAATTGGAAGTATAATGGTGGATTATTTTTCCTACAGATTTGTATTTTTTGCAGCTGCCATAATGATACTTGTTATACTTTTTTTTGATTACATGATTCTATCAGATGATAAATCCTCAAGCATCAATATAATAGATGATAATTCCTTTGGTGTTGCCGACTTTATTAAAAACGGCATCCATGACACCAATCTGATTTGTATATTATCACATGGCATTCTAACCAGGATTACCTTTATTGGATTTTTTTATTATTCTCTGCCAATTATACTCAAACCTGATTTCTCCTATGCAGATATAGGTAGAATGATGATGTTCTATGGTATTCCAAGTATCCTCTTTGCAAGTTATTTAAATAAAAAACTTAAACAAAACAAATTTGTTATTGGATATATTAATATTATACTCGGTTTATTTTTTATTATGTTTAATCTTATGGCAACAGGGTCATTGGCCTTAAAAGCAAGTTCCATAATCATTTTATTGCTGGTTCTTGGCATCACCAATTCCATTACATTTCCAACACAATCTTCACTTTTATTGACAACAAAGACTGCAAAGATTGCTGGTACACGCACAACTCTTTCAGTATATAATTCATCAGAACGTATAGGTAGTGCCCTTGGTCCAATAATGTATGGCTTTTTTGCCTCGTATTATGGTATAAATAAAGCAGTTGTAATTGGTGGTCTGCTTTGTGTTGTTGGGAATGTTTTATTCCTATTGTTTTTTATTCCAGATCCCCAAACAAATAAAGTAACTGATTAAAGGAGAAAAAAATGAAAAAGTGTTACATGGTTATTCTAAATATCATCATCTGTTTATGTATTGTTAATATTTCTCCTTTATCAGCCGCTGAAAAAAAATTCAAAATACTGACTATTCAACATCAGACCTTTGCCCCCTACACTCTATCCCTAAAGGGATTTAAACAGGGAATACGATCTTCTGTACTATCAGATCAGATTTCTTTAAGAGAGTATAATGCAAAAACAAATTTAAAAAATTTGGATGCTTATATTAAAAAGCTGAAAAAAAGAAATGATATTGACCTGATTTTTTCCATTGGAACCCAGGCAACAAAACGCGTAGTTAAAAATATAACCCATATTCCTATAGTTTTCACAGACCTCGGAGCTCCTGAGTATTCAGGTATAATTACTGACTGGAAAAGCTCAAAAGCCAACTATACCGGAGTTGAGACTAAAAACTATGTCAGCCTTGGTATCAATTTGCTCCATGAACTTATTTCGTTTAAACGTATTGGAATGATTTATCTTAAAGGCGCTCCAAGTCATGAGGGCACGATACAGCAAATTGCAAGTTTGAGTAAAGACGCAGGATTTGGTTTTGAAACCAAAGGATTTGCTTATAGAGACAAGTTTGGGAAAAAATTATCAAACAAGCTTCTTAGAAAAGGTATTAAACAGGCTTTAAACGAAGTAGTCCCAAAGGTTGATGTCTTTTATGTCCAGATATCAAAAATATTTGATGTGAATTTTGATCTTTTCCTTGATATGTTTAAAAAATATAATATTCCCAGTGCTGGAGACCCCGTATATATTAAAAAAGGTCTTGTTATGGGTATTGGAAGGGATAAAGTACAATTTGGTGAACAATGTGCTGAATATAGCGTTAAAATCCTTCAAGGGACAAAGCCTGCTGCGCTTCCCATGGATGTCGGTAAAAAATTTGCCATTTTATTGAATATTAAAGCAGCATCCATTGTAGGATATAATCCTTCCATTGATATTTTAAGTGCTGCTGACGAAATATATAAAGAGGTTGAAACTAAAAAATAATCGGGTCTCCGTCCCAGGGATATTCTCGAATCAAATCCGGAATCCGCTGTTCAATGACTTGAACTGCATACTCCATTTTGGAACGCTCCAGAACTGCAAGTTTCCTTATATTTGCAGGGATGATTTTGTCTCTGCAAGTCTCTTGCGGAGTATAAAACTGATATCCCATTTCTTTCATAAAACCAGTTCTTGTTGCATGTTCAAAAACCGGGCTTAAAAGTGAATTAATATTGCATTCCAATGCAGCCTTGATACAATGATATCGTATAAGTTGATTAAAACCTCTTCTCCGATAAGTCTGCTTTGTTGCTGCTCTGCTGAAAACAAGAGCCGGGAAAGGTACTTCAATGGGCAAATCATACTCAATTGTTCTGGCAGCTTTTTGAGCATTGTCCACAACAATCAAAAGTATTGTCGCAATAGCGTTATCATCATTATTCCACACTCCAATTACAGGGCATGTTTTTTCTTTTTCGCCCCATTCTAAAAAATTTGAATTGACCAGTCTAAAGTCTTTTGAGCTTTGATATGCACTTATTCTGAGATCAGCAATCTGTTTACTGTCCTGTTCAGACGTAATACGAACATGTTTCATAAATGTTAATCAACCTTGAATTTTATCTAAATTACTACTGCAAGCGCAGATGAGTTTACCATATAAAACTAAATTCTATCACATTCAGACCCAAAAAAACAGATCCCGGAGGCACAAATGATATAAAAAATGAGTTTTGTTCCTGGAAATTATCGCTCTTTTTTATTAAAATATTTTTTGGTCTGTCATGCCCGGTTTTTGTAAAAATATCAGTTAAAGCCTCTTTAATACAGTCTTCAGGGCTTAAGCCTGAATTCTTCTTTTTTTCTTTAATATTAATAATTGATTCAATTATACGATTAAAAAACATTTGAAATTTTATTGAATCGCAGGATAATGCAGATTCTTTGGGGATAATAATAAAATCTTTTGCCCTTGGTCCCACAACAGCAGTTATGCCTGTTTCAGCAAGCTGAATTATTCTTTCGTCGGAAAAAAGTGCTGCGGCAGAGGATGTATCTTTTTGATCCTGATTAAACATTGGCAGATTTTCAAGATAATATTTGTCATATCTTGTAAACTTCATTGGCCATCCTGTATCATTAACAGCTTTTGCACATAAAGCACCAAATGCCCACACAGGCGATGCACCAAGGGGCTGGGTCTCAAATTCATTGGCATCTCTTACAGCAAAATCATTACATGTTGCAATAACCCATGATGCTCCTGCAAGTTTTTGTAATTTTTTAAATTTTACATAGGAGACATCTTCAAGATGATTTTTCAGGTATTGAAGTTTATCCAGCTGAATAAAATCGTCCAGCCTGAAAAACCCAGGGCTGATGCTTACACACACCGGAATCATCATCTCATCTGCAAATCCAATCACATTTTCAAGACGCTCAATGCATGGCAGGGTGTTGTCAAATTCAAGATCAATGAGAATAAGGTTTGGAATTTCATCCTGCGGCAATGCTTTAATCACATCTAACATCTGTTTAAGGCTGTTATCAGATATCGATGATATACTGACACTGAGTTTATTAAAACCTTTTATTTTAGCCTGTTTAACAAGGGTCTGAATACCCCTCCAGGCAGATTCTGTTTTTTTAAATTTAGAATTTGAAAAAATTTCCTGCATCAATGTCTTATCATTGCCCACAGATCCGGCAGGTTCATCCTGGTGACCTGAACTCATATCTGACGTATCAACCATGGATAAGATATTATCAATGGCAGTATCATTTTTATTATCTGTTTTTAAATTTTTTGGTTTCCCTGTGGGCAGGGTTTTAAAAAAAGAATTATTTTTTTTAATTGCTTCCGGTTTAAAATCTTTTATATTATCAAATTTAAGTGTTAATGCACCTTCAGAACATAGCTCAAGGGGTATTGGCACATATAAAACAGGAGCTATTGTTTTAACAGCTTCATCAATTGAATAAAGGTCAAGCTTGACAAAACCAGGCTTAAATTTTCCATCAGGCACTGGAGCAAAGGGTCCAAGAGCCAGTATTTTATATGCAGGGATATTGTCCGACATTTTATCATTCCTTTTGCTGTGAAAGGTTATGTTGCAGAGCTGCCTGGGCTTTTTGCAGGGCACCCTGCAATGTCTGCATCAATACATAGGCATTGGTTGTGGACATTACAATACGATTTGAAATACTTGCATGTTCCGGCATGGCTTTGTGATGATTGCCAAATTCTATTGTAACATCACCAACACCTGCGTATACATTAAAAATATCGCGATATACATATTCAAGATCAGGAGGAACATGGAATTTTATTTCAGGTTGTTTTATTTCTTCTTTTTTTTCTTTTGCCATTTTTCGCCCTTAATATTATATACTTTAAGATAAATATAAAACCTTGAACTGACCTGGAACAAGAGTCATACCACTTGCATTGGTCAAATTCTGCATTGTATTATCCAGCATTCTTGTAGCAGGCATTCCGCCTGTGAGAACTTTCATACTGCACCTGACATTACGGGCAGGACCCATCATGATCTGTGATGCCATACCGCCAAGGGCACCTACATTATCTCCCATACTTGTTGGTATTGTTGTACCCACATTATGTGAAGGCATAAACATGATTAAATGTTTCATTGATGCTGTTGGAGGAAGTCCCATAGCTTTTACTGCCATATTTGGATATGGAACAGGAACCATACCCACCGGAGGAGGTGCCGGTGTCCTGCACACATCAGGAAAAGCAATATCCATTCCCGGCATTGAACAATTTGCAAACATATAATACTCCTAAATATATTGGTTTATCCCATGAGGATTTTTTCCCCGTCAATTTTTGTACTGTTTTTACTATTCATGATTGTATGTTTTGAATCCATGGAGTAGAGTCCGTCAGTTTTCCGGGTCATTTGTCCGGATTTGACCATGTCATTGTCTTCTGTACTTCTGATATAGCCTTTAAATTTATTTATTACCTGTTTTGCCATTGTATTTATTAAATTACTGATAAAACTGACTCTTTTAAAATTTGCCTGGAGCTCTTCCCCCTTAGCAATAGTATTGCCATAGGAGATAATTGCCTCATTACTTTTGTGAATAGCATTTTTTGAAAACAGGTTGATTCCTTTTGAAGCAATGGTCACATTGTCTGTAGAATGCAGACCTATACTTCCCTGCCTGGTTTGTAAAATTGTATCAGAAGGAAAATTCATATTTATTTTTTGACTGCCTGGTCTTTCAATTATACCAAGGATATATATATTCCCATTGTTAATTTCTGAACAAATTATAATATCATTGACCTGCAGGTCAATCAGGCAGGAAAATGCCTTTTGGGCAGATTTAATATTCCCATCCAGATCAACCCTGATTTCATCGGTTTTCAGTGATACAACAACACCTGTTTTAATAACAGATTCATCGGTTTTATGCATTGGAATTAATTTGCCTGCCAGATTATTCATTTATTCCCTCCATTATTTTCCCCATTGTTCTGATTTTAATCTTTTTGGATCAGTGCCCCTTGCTATTGATTTGTTGGTGTCGGTCCATTTTGTATCTTCATCTTTAATCTCATGGAGATTTGTCATAAACAGATTTACACCAGTAAAGGATGATTTTTTAATATCACCATGGGATAAATCTGCATAGGTCAAATCTGCTCCATCAAAAACAGAGTTCATAGCTGACACACCTTCCAATTGCGCCTGATAAAGAAAAGCATTGGATAAATTACATTCTGTTAATACAGCATTCTGCATACTTGCCATTTTCATATTTGCATTAATAAAACTTGATCCTGCAAGCTTTGCCTCAAAAAAATTTGCAAGTTCAAGATATGCATTATCAAATTTTGATTTTTCCATTTCAGCCCACATAAATCCTCCCTGTTTAAGCCTTGTATCTGAAAAATCACATTCTGCAAGTACACTATTATGAAATTGCACCTGGGTTAAATCCATATTTGAAAAATCAATACCATTGAGTTCAGCGCCATGGAATAGTGAAAGATTTATTTTGGAATTTCTAAATATATTATTTTCAAATTCGCAATTAAAAAAAGTAGTCTTATATAAATTTGATCCTGACAAATCAGCATTTTTCATTTTGCAGGAGTTAAAAACAGCAATGTCGAGGTCAGATTCTGTAAAATTTGAGCTTTCAAGATCAGAATCTGTAAACAGACACATTTTACGTAAAACAGCCCTGAAAAAAACAGAATTTTTAAGATCTGAATTAATAAATTTTACAGCATTGGTATTTATTTCTCTGAAATCAGAATTTTCAAGATTACATTTAATAAAATTTGTTTCATTTAAATCTGCCTTACCAAAACAAGTGCCTTCCATGGCACAATCGTTAAAAACAGTTTCCCTGAGGTTTGTTTCACTAAAATCACAATTATTAAAGCAGGTGTTGCTGAAAATTCCGCCCGAGAGATCAATCCCTTTACAATCAACTCCTGAAAAATCTTTTTCATGGAAAAATTCACCTGATTTAACCTGTCTGGAGAGTTCTTCCCCTGTCATGATTTCAGCCATTATTCCGGTCTCCAATGTTCTATTAGAGTGCTGTCAAGGTTAGTATTCATAAAATCAGTTTTGGATATATTGGAGCGTAAAAAATCAACACCATGGAGGTTTGCCCCGGCAAAGGAAGCATTGGCAAGGTTCGCTCCTGCAAGGGAACCTTGATCAAGATTTATATTATTCAATTTTGCTCCTGTTAAATCTGCTTTTCTAAACTGAGCATTTTTAGCTCTGGAATCGGAAAAATCTGCTCCGGATAAATTGCTTTCACCAAAATATGCATTTTCAAGACTTGCAAGGGTAAAGTCACTATTTTTTAATTCCATATTCTGAAAATTTGCCTGGTTAAGACATGCTCCTTTAAAACTGAGATTTTCCAAAGAAAAATTATCTTTATCAATGCTTAGAAAACAAGCATTGGAAAGATCGCATTGTTCAAAACACACTTTATTTAATTTTGTATTTACAAAAGAACATTTCTCCATTTTGCTTCCTGAAAAATCACAATTATCAATCTTACAATTTAGAAAAATATTTGTATTAAGTTTACTTCTTAAAAATTTAGCTTTGGAAATACTTATTTCCATTAAAGTCAGCCCGGGCATATTAGTTTGATCAAAAATCGCATTATCTATTATCATCTCCAGGGATTCGATATCTTCAAGGTTGGCTTTGGAAAAATCCGCACTGGAAAAATTGCCTTTGGAAAGTTTTGCAGATTTAAAATCAGCCCTGGAAAAATTTGTTTTTAAGGCATGGACAGCCCCTATATTTGCTTTTTCAAAATTTGCTCCTGAAAAATCAGCTCCTTCTAAATTTGCCCTTACAAGTATGGCTTCTTTAAAATTCACATCTTTCAGGCTTGCACCTTTAAAATCAACCTGCTCAAGAAAGGCTCCGCTTAAATCGATTCCATCAAGGTTTTCCCCTGAAAGATCAATACATGCCCAATCCTGCCCTGATACATCTTCTCCGGTGGAAACAGCTGATAGAAAACGTTTTTTTATATCTTCCAAAGAATCTTTATGGGGAGATTCACCCTTATTCATAAAATGGGCACCCATAAGATAAGCTTGTTTAAAACCCTGTTCAGCTTTTTTTATACCCTTTTCCATCTGTTTTGTTAATGACTCCATCATTTCCTGGAGCTCTTTTTCAAGATTTTTTATGTAGTCATTATTGTCTTTTCCAGCTTTTTTCATTATCTGAATATTCTGCATCATTTCCATCATTTGCGGATTGATCACATCGG
>Ga0256845_1002937_pt1 | contig 11949 bp, 13 predicted proteins | sample RiftiametaG_FD_189101 | JGI IMG/M metagenome (GOLD analysis project Ga0256845, IMG submission 189101) | Tube worm associated microbial communities from hydrothermal vent at the East Pacific Rise, Pacific Ocean - Riftia | ecosystem: Host-associated > Annelida > Integument > Unclassified ... | reverse complement strand
CTTTTTTGGCGATTTGAGGAGGTAAAATAACACTATCCATCAGAACAGAAAAGTAGAATCTCTACTTTTCTCGTTCTGAAAAATATTATTATAAACTCAAATCTAAAAGTTGCATTTATTACTTGAATTCAGCCTATATATTATTAGTAATAAGTTCTAATGTGGTTTTATCTCAAAACAGTAAAAAGGAACTAAGACTTATTATAACAAAAAAAGACTCTGTAGACCCTGTTAGTAGTGTATCTAATGATTTTTACTATCCTACTAAGGTTAAATTAAAGAATGGGGGGATACAGAAAATAGCATTAAGACTTAATGAAATTGAGTACTTAGTTTACCAAGAATACAAAAGTAGCTTAAGGGATACCGTACAATTTAATGGGAAAATACTTGTTAGTAGTAGTGTAGGTGTGTTATATGTTAATTCCCTGATAAAGACCAAAAAGACAAGAGGAAAAAAACGAAAGATTAAATTTGTTTTTCAATCAAAATTAAAAAACAAAACTTAGGAAGTGTTGTATTATTAGACGAATCGATTTCTACAAGAGAGTTAGCTTACTTTTTCATGAAAAACAAAAAGTATATTACGTTTAAATACGGATTCATCCATTCAAGCAGGTCTTATCGAAGAGAAAAAACAAAAAATGTAAAAATTCAAAATGAAAGTTATGACAGGTCTGCTAAAAGAGTAAATCAATTGATTAGAAAAAAAGAAGCTATTGTTTTTAAAGATTTAGACCCTAAATATATTCAAACATATTACTATAAAATCGAGCGTCAAAATGGAGATTCCCTTATTTTGGAAGTAAAGGATTAAAAAAAAAAAAATCGACCAGCACCTAGGTGGCTGCGTAAATGATTAGTAGTTTCTGATGTTATATCTGTTCCTTTGTTAAGTATTCACCTGCCTTACCTTGTAAGTAATTTACGCATTAGGTTTATTAAAACAGGAATTCTGGGCTATAGATGGTAAAGAAAAATACGCTGAATTAGGTTTGGATTTCTTACAGCTTGGTAGTAAGTTCTTGCACGGTCATTAGCAGGAAGTCTAAGCTTTTTTTATAGTCTAAAGACTCGTATTCTAGGCCTATTTTTTTAATGTTTTGATAGTAAAAGCTTAAGTTTCTGTAATAGTTTTTTTCTAATTGTACCATAGCAGATTTCTCACCTATTTTACTGATTAAAAACCATTTTTCAATTAATCGTGCCACTCTTCCGTTACCGTCTTGCAATGGGTGAATCTTCACAAAAACTAAATGTAATAATGCTGCGTAGTAAAATACTTCAAAAGAATCTAATTTACTCTCTTTCAGTAGGTTGATGTCGTGAAATAATTTTTCTAACTCTTGCTTTACAATATTGGGGTTGGATGCTATATATTCAATTTTGTCTTCGGGATTAATAACAAACATCGGGTTTGTTCGTATCAATCCTTGCTGGCTTTTAGGTAAAAAATTAGTACTCAAAATAGAGTGAGCTTGTCGAACGTTTTTTAAGTTTAACTCTTGCTCATCAATAAAATTATAGGCTAAATACAAATCATCAGCCTTGCGAGTGTAGTTGGGCTTGAATTTAACTTTTAAAAATTTATGTTTAAAATAGCTGTCAAAATCGATGTCTTCCCCTTCTATTTTGGAAGAATAGACAGATGATACTGACTTATAAAATTGAAAATAATCGACTGGAACATTATCTTGTTTTACTTGTGAAAGTATAATAGAAGGTGCTTTTTTTACAATTTCCTTGTATTTTGGAAGTAGTTCGGATGTGAGTATTTTAAAATCCATTCGTCATTAATTCAATGGCTAAATGCATAACTAATGATGTTAGCTCCCATTTGTAAAGCTTTTGTTCTGATTTCTTCGGGATCTCCGTGTACAGATTGGTCTTCCCAGCCATTGCCGAGGTCACATTCGTAAGAATAAAAACAAATTAACTTCCCTTCGTAAAATAAACCAAAACCTTGTGGGGATTTTCCGTCATGCTCATGAACTTTGGGTAGTCCGTTATCAAAATTGTACTTTTGATGATAGATTTGATGAGAAAAAGGGAGTTCTATAAAGTTTAATGCAGGAAATACTTTTTTCATTTCTATGCGGATATATTGGTCTAATCCATAATTATCGTCTATATGTAAAAAACCACCAGACATTAAGTATTCTCTTAAATTTTGAGCTTCTTCAGTAGAAAAATGTACATTCCCATGTCCTGTCATGTGGATAAATGGGTAGTTCATTATTTTATTACTTCCTACTTCTACTACATCTTCTTGAGGGGATAGGTGAGTGCGTAGGTTTTTATTGCAAAATGAGATAAGGTTTGGGAGAGATGTTTTGTTGGCGTACCAGTCACCTCCGCCGTTGTATTTGAGCTTAGCTATTTTTAATTCTTTTGTATTGCTTCCGCTAAATAAAAAACTAACGAATACTAATGCGTATATATAATATTTTTTCATTATCGATTAACTAGGTTTGCTTCCATACAGGCGTATAATCCTGCTGTTTCGGTTCTTAGTCGGTGTTTGCCTAAAGAGATAGCTTGAAAATCATTTTCTTTAGCTAGGTCTATTTCAGTGTTATCAAAATCACCTTCTGGACCTATTATAATAGTAAATCCATCAATATTATTTTTGTGATTAGTAATATAGTTTATTTTTCCCTCTGTTTGATTAGCGATAAGTTTTATGCCTTTTTTTGGTTTTTTGATAAAGTCAGAAAATCGTTCGATAGTGTTAATTTTAGGTAAATAGTATTTATGAGATTGTTTCATTGCTGAAATGGCAATACGTACAATACGTTCTGTTTTTATTTGTTTACGCTCAGATTGTTTGGTGATGATAAAAGAGATTTCAGAAATTCCGATTTCTACTGCTTTTTCTACAAACCACTCTATCCGGTCTATGTTTTTGGTAGGGGATATTGCAATATGTATATAGGGCAGTTTGTCGTGGGTTACTTTATTAACGATATTCACAAGACATTTTTTAGGATTAGCGTCTTTAATTTTACAAAAGAAACTATTTCCCTTTCCGTCAATGATCTCTACGTCATCACCTTGTTGCATTCTCAATACTTTGATACAGTGTTTTGACTCCTCTACTGAGAGAGTTGTATTTTGTTCAATATCAGGTTTATAGAATAACCTCATTTATCGTTGCAAGCCACTTAGTTTTATTTTTGTTAAGATTTGTTTGGTATAAAGAGGGAAGTCTCCTTTCATCATCCATTCGTAATAGCCAGGCTCTCGTTGTAGGATTTCCTTCACAGGTTTCCCTCTATGTTTACCAAAGTTAAATACTTCTATATTGTCATCATTAAATATTATTCTTCCTGCCAAATCAGCTAATTTAGCGATGGTGTGCTGATGAATATGAGGAACGCTATTTTTGACGGGGACAATCGTTTCTCCTTTTTTGTTCTCGATTTCTTCCCCATCATATTTTTCTAATTGCCCTTTAAATACTTCATAAGTAGCAATGGTATCTGCCAAAGCACTGTGTGCATTTTCTAATTTTTTACCACAATAAAACTTATACGCAGCACTCAGTGTACGAGGCTCCATCATAAAAAAAATCTTCTGAGCATCCACTATTTTTCTGTTTTCTAGCTCAAAATCCTTATCTGCACGTAGGTACTCTTCTGCTAATAAAGGAATGTCAAATTGTACTAAATTATAACCACCTAAGTCACAACCTCTAAAGAAATCATCAACTTCCTTTATCACATCTTTAAAAGTAGGAGCATTAGCCACATCTTTATCATAAATCCCATGTATCATACTTGACTCTACCGATATTGGTATAGTTGGGTTGATGAGCAATCTTTTTTCTTCTTCTTTCCCGTCTGGGTGAATTTTAAGGATGGCAATTTCTACGATTCTATCCTTAGAGATGTTGATTCCAGTAGTTTCTAAATCAAAAAAGGCTAATGGTTTTTGCAAATGTAGTTTCATAGTAGAGGTTGGGTTGTCGTGTTTTTCTTAAAGAGATATAAATATATATATAAAAGTACAAATTTTAAAATTTAGAGTTTTATAGGATGCTAAAATTTTTTCAAAAAAAGGAAGGTGAAACCTATTTAGATGATTTTAATTAGGAAAGAACTTTTTATCTTTGCTCTTTGTTGTAAATAAAATAACAGATTATGATAGAAATCACCGATAAAGCATTTGATAACTTACTGAAATTCAGAGATGACGAAGGGAAAACTGACAAACATCATGTGCGTGTAAGTGTAAAAGGTGGTGGATGTTCAGGTTTGATGTATGACCTGTCATTTGATGAGGAAGTAGGAGATGGTGATCAAGTAGTTGAAGACAAAGGAATTAAGGTATTGGTAGATAAAAAAAGTTTGTTATACCTAATTGGTACTACTTTAGATTTTTCGGACGGGCTTAATGGTAAAGGTTTTCAGTTTATTAATCCTAATGCCGCTCGTACTTGTGGCTGTGGAGAGAGTTTTTCTATTTAAAAAAAGACTTTACTTCCTATTTCTAGGACTGTGATGTCTCATAAGGTATTGATGATTAGAGTTTTCGACATAAATAAATCCAAGTCCCAAATACTAGGTTCTAAGTAAAATCCGATTTTTTTTATTCGTTTGTTATAAGCTTCCGTTCGTCCTATAAGTCCATATCTTATAGAGGTATTTCACCAATACCTAATCAAAGCAATTGTTATGGTGTCAGTTTTTTTATGAATACAAGAATGAATTGGTTTATGTTTTCTTGATTAATATTCTTGGTAAGCACTGTATTCAAACTTTTGGCAGGATTGGATGAATAGCGACAATTATTACCTAGTATTTGAATTATACTGTCGTGTTTTAAGATGAAAAAATGCTATGATTTGGTAGTGGGCTATAATGTAGCTTGGATTAAAGTTTTATTTTGATGATACCTCAATCATTCGCTCTACTTCACCGATGATGTCGTCTATATGTTCTAGCCCAACAGACATACGGATAAGCCCAGGTACAATGCCTACTTTCTGTTGCTCTTCGCTAGTCATTTTGGAATGAGTAGTAGAGGCAGGGTGAGTAATAATGGTACGGGTATCACCAAGGTTTACACCGTGTGTTAGCCAATCGTTTGCATTCAAAAAATTCTTTCCTTGCTCAATTCCACCTTTTAGTACAAAAGACACAATTCCACCTCCTGCTCGCATTTGTTTCTTTGCAAGTTCGTATTGCGGATGACTAGGTAAGTATGGGTAGTGCACCTTTTTTACTAGCGGGTTTTTTTCTAATTTTTCAGCTAAAGCTAATGCATTTTCGCAGTGTTTGTCCATCCTTACGGGTAAAGTTTCAAGGCTTTTGGAAAGTATCCAAGAGTTAAAAGGCGATATAGATGGTCCTGTGTGACGGCAAAAGTATTTTATTTTTTCTGTGATTTCTTTATTGGCTAAAATCGCTCCTCCCATAGCTCTACCTTGTCCATCTATAAATTTGGTAGCCGAGTGCACGATAATGTCAGCACCTAGCTGAGCGGGGTTTTGTAAATAGGGTGTAGGAAAACAATTGTCTACGTTAAGCAAGACTCCTCTTTTCTTGCAGATATTAGCGATTTTTTGAATGTCTACAAGGTCTAGTGCTGGGTTGGAAGGTGTTTCGATTACTAACATTTTGGTGTTCAACTTAAACTTTGACTCCCAATTATCTTGGTCTAAAATATCGAGTAAATCTGATTCAATACCCCATTTACCCAGTATGTTGTCGCTGATCTGGATAGTAGACCCAAATACAGATTGGCAAATCAATACATGGTCTCCAGAGGCAAGTATTGCTGCCATACTTGCAAAGATTGCTGCCATACCTGTTGCGGTTGCAAAGCCTGCTTCTGTGCCTTCTAGTAGGCAAAGTTTTTCTATAAATTCGGCTGTGTTAGGGTTAGAGTACCTCCCATAAATATTGCCTTCAATTTCTTCATCAAATAGACCTTTGGCATGCTCAGCACTGTCAAACATATAACTAGAAGTCATAAACAAAGGGGTAGAATGCTCTTTGTGTTGCGTTCGCTCTGTTTGGGTACGTATGGCCTTAGTTTCAAAATTGTTAGAGTCCTTCATTTAATCAAGGTTTATGGTCTTGTCGTTCAAGATTAGTTGGTAATTGATGTTAGCAGTTTTTTCCATTATTTTGCTTACAGAACAGTATTTGTCCATAGAAAGTTTGGTAGCTCTTACTGCTTTTTTCTCATCAATATCTCCATTAATACGAAAGCTTACTAAAATAGTTACGAATAATGACGGTGTATTTTCAGTGTCTCGCTCGGCATTTACATCTACATCATAACTTGTGATAGTTTGTTTTTGTTTTTTAAGAATACTTATTATATCCATAGAAGAACATCCCGCTAATCCCATTAATAATAGTTGCATCGGGCGAACGCCTAAATCTTCACCTCCAATGGTTGGTGAGCCATCTATATCAATAATGTTTCCGTCTTCATTGCTAGCTCTAAAGTGAACCGCTTCGTTTATTCTGTGGAGTGTAATTTTCATATCTCGCAATTTATTTTATTTTATTTAGAAATCAAAAGGAATTTAATGAGCAAGATTGCTTATAATCTATTGTTTATCATAAAATTGATTGAAAAAATGTAAATTGCGAGATATGAAATTTAGCGAATACTCTATATCTGGAGATGTAAAACGAAATATCACTAAGCTAGGTTGGACTAGACCTACTGATATTCAGTTCAAAACTATCCCTCACATTCTCAAAAAAGAAGATCTATTGGCAATTGCACAGACAGGTACTGGTAAGACAGCTGCTTTTGCGATTCCGATTATTAGTTTCATTAATGAGCAGAAAAGAAAAAACACTAATACTAAGGCAGTCAAATGCTTGGTAATGGTACCTACTCGTGAGCTATCTATCCAAATAGCGGATGTGTTTAAGAAACTTGCAAAAGGTACTAAAGTCAAAATATTTGGTTTGTATGGTGGGGTAGAGCAAGAGAGACAGATTCAACAGTTAGAAACAGGTATCGATATATTGATATCTACCCCAGGTAGGATGTTTGACTTAATTGCCCAAGGTTATATAGACCTAAGTGAAGTGAAAACTTTGGTACTGGATGAAGCAGATCATATGTTGGCTTTAGGTTTTATAAAAGATATAGAGGATGTTATCCGTAAAATTCCTAAATATCACCAGACTTTGTTTTTTTCAGCTACAATTAATCCTAAGATAAAAAAATTGGCTTATTCATTGGTGAATGGTGCTGCAATTCGGATTCAGATTGCTCCTAAAGACCCTGTTTCTAAAAATATAGAGCATAGTGTTGCTTTTGTAGAAATGGATGATAAACGTTTCTTTTTGGAACGCATTATTACTCAATACAATACATATAAAATATTAATCTTTGTAAGAACCAAAGTAAGAGCAGAACGTGTGGCTGCCGCAATGGCAAGGGTCAATATTGATGCACTTACCATTCATGGTGGTAAAGAACAAAAGGATAGGATAGAGGTATTAGCAGCTTTTAAAGGAAATAATGCTAATATACTCATCGCTACAGATGTTACAGCTCGTGGTATTGATATCCCAGATGTAGATATGGTCGTTAATTATGACATACCCGATGTCTCGGAAAACTATGTACACCGTGTAGGACGTACAGGGCGCGGTACGAAAAGAGGAGTGGCTATTTCTTTTTGTAGTGAAGAAGAAAAAGAATTACTAGATGATATTCAAGGTTTTTTGGGAACTCCGATTGAGATTAGTGTTTTAGAAAGAGATGAATACCAAGAAACGCTAGATTTATCGATAGATAAGTCAGCTAGAGATTGGAAAAAACTCTTACAGGAGGAGGAGGATTTTTCCCCTCCTAAAAAGAAAAAAAGAATAAAAAAAAGAAAATGAAATACACTTATCTTTAAAATAATACTTCTTATCTAAAAAAATAGTAGTTTTATAAATTATAGTTTTGTAACTTGTAGAACTATTAAGTCTATTTATTTTAAATAAACCCATTACACTATGCAGTTAAATGTCTTTTTATCTCAAAAAAAACATAAAGTGATTTTCACAAAAAAATCATCTTTGAACATGCTTTTTGCAGTTCTTTTGTTATGTTTTACTTTACAATCAAATGCCCAAAATAAGAATGTTACACTATTAGGAAAGCTTAACCCTCATGCTAGTACAGGATACAATGATATTTGGGGCTACGTGACTCCAACAGGAGAGGAATATGCTCTTTTAGGCGTTAAAAATGGGATGAGTGTCATTGATATTAACGACCTTAACAATATTAATGAAGTTGCCTTTTTTTCTGGCAGTAATAGTGTATGGTGGGACATGAAAGTGTATAAAACATATGCCTATGCTGTAAATGAAAGTGGGGGTGGAATGATGATTGTAGATTTATCACCTTTACCAAATGGTGTTCCAGTTAAGGTGAAGAATTTCACTGATTTTAGCACTTCTCATAATGTTTTTATTGACGAGCCTACTTCTAGATTGTATGTAGAATCTAAAGGACAAAAAAAGGTGGTTTGTTACGACATCACTGATCCTATTAACCCAGTTCAGATTAGTAGTTTCTCACCAGAATGTCATGATTTTTGGGCAGAGGGAGATTTTTGCTGGGTAAGTGAAGGTAATCGTAAAAGAGTTGTTAAATATAATGTATTAACGGGAGCTACAGTGTCTTCTTTTAATTTTCAGGGTGGGGGTTATGTTCATAATAACTGGCCTACAGAGGATAGGAAATATATGATAACTACAGAAGAAACCTCTGGAAAGAAGTTGAGAATGTGGGATGTTTCAGATGAAAACAATATTACTGAAGTTGATCAAATTATTGGTGCGAGTGATGTGGCACACAATGCCTTTATTCATGGTGATTTTGCTTATATCTCTCACTACGCTTCGGGATTAGAGATTTTTGATGTCTCTGACCCAACTAATATGGTGGCTGCAGGGAACTATGATACTCATACTGCTACTAGTGGTATGACTGGATGTTGGGGGGTTTATCCATTTTTTCCTTCAGGAAAAATTATAGCAGCAGATGTTAAGACAGGGTTATGGATTTTTGATTTTGAAGGAGATAAAAACCCACCTAAAGCAGGATTTTCTGCATCTAAAACAATTATATGTAAAGGGAGTGATGTTAATTTTTCTGATAAATCATCAGGGAATCCTCAATCGTGGGAATGGTCATTTGAAGGAGGAGTACCAGCTACTTCTACAAATGAAAATCCTACAGTAGCATATAGCACAACTGGAGTGTTTAAAGTAACATTAAAAGTAGTCAATCAATATGGTGATGATACAAAAGAACAAACATCTTATATTTCGGTTAATCAATTAGATTCTCCAATACTTACATTGGGTTCTGTTTGCTCACCAGGTGGGGATGTTACCCTTTCGGCATCAACTACACAAGTTGGTACTACTGTTCATTGGTTTGATACTCAAACGAGTACAACTCCTTTGTTTGTAGGTAGTCCGTTTATTACAAATATATCAGCTTCTACAGTGTTTTATGCACAAACGATAAACGGTGAATCAACAGGTTATGTTGGTCTTTCATCACCTTCAGGGTCAGGGGGAACTCATTCGGGAAATCAATATAATATTTTTGATGCTCATGTTGATTTAACAATCAAAACAGTATTAGTGAAAGCTTTTGGGTCAGGGGATAGAATTTTTGAATTGAAAAATTCTTCTGGAACTGTTATTCAATCAAAAACAGTAAACCTTCCTGATGGAGAGAGTAATGTCACTCTAGATTTTGTAGTACCAACAGGTAATGATTATCAATTGGGGGTTGGTAAGATTAATGATGCTGATGCTTCGTTGTTTAGAAATAAAAATGTTACTTCTTATCCATTTGTTCTTAATAATGTTTTAACAATAAAAAAGAGTACGGCAAATGGAAATAGTGCGAAAAAATATTATTATTACTGTTATAACTGGGAAATAGTAACTGGTGGTGGCGGTTGTTCAAGTGAGAAAATCCCTGCTGAAGCAAGTGTGAAAATTTGCTTAGGAGTAGACAATATTGACGAATCAAATGAAATTAATAGGTTAGTAGTTTATCCTAATCCTTCTCGAGGGAAAGTTTATGTAGAGTCTAAAGTAGAGTCAGGTAAGATTATAATACTAGATAATACTGGAAAAGTAATAGAACAAAGAGGTGTGAATTTGAAAACAGAATCATTTCATCTGTCATCAGGGTTTTATATCGTTGAGTTAACAACGGAAGAGAGTACACTTAGAACCAAGTTAGTAGTAGAGTAATATTTTATATTAAAACAGAAAATGATAAAGAGGTTTGAACCATTCAAACTTTTTTATCATTTTCTGTTTTATTGTAGTATGCAAGTTTAATAAATAAATGAAAATAGTATGAATTTTAAAATTAATTATTTTTCGTTATTTCTTTTTTTTATAGGTTCATTTTATTCATGTAAGCCAGCAGTTGATGATACAATTGTTGACGATGATAAAAACACCCCAATTAAAATTATTGATTGCTCTTCTATTGAGGAAGATGAAGCACCAAATTATGATTGTGTTTTGGATAATCATGCTGCAGAAACTCAATATGATGATATTTTTCATACGCTATTGTTGGCTCTTACTCAAGTTGAAGATAGTACAAAAGCTCGCAATTTTTCTGCCAGAGGTGTATTACATCCAGCAGACTGTTGGAGTAGTCTCGAGTATGATACGATAAATAAAACGATTATAGTTCATTATGATAGTGCTTATTGCCAAGAAGATGAGCAACTTAGAATGGGTGAAATTAATGTTTCTTATACAGGTTATATTAAAGAGGTAGGTACTGTTATAGTAGGGACACCAGTAGCATTTTATGTTGGTGGAAATTTAAAAAGAAAAAAAATAGATGGCGTAATTACAATCACTAATATGGGATTAAATAGTGCGGGAAAGTATGTGTATGAGTATAAGGTGAAAGATGGAAAGGTTGCTTTTGATGATGATGGGACAATCTCTTGGGAAACAACTAGATACTGGGTTTGGGAAAAAGGAGAAGAGACTAAAAAAAATTATTGGGATGATGTTTTCACTGTTTATGGTAGTGCTAAAGGAGTCACTCGTAGCGGAAAGAATTTTGAAGTAATTTGTGATAAAGATACACCTCAATATTATGATTCAAAGTCAAATTGTTTTTACTTATTTAATTCTAAAATGGCTATTAGGGGAATATTAAATTTTAAGTTAGACAATGAACCTGATTTAACTTTAGATTATGGTTCACAAGCAGATTCTTGCGATAGAAAAGTGAGTGTGTCTAGGTGTAATGGACACACCCATGATTTAACCATTATTCAGTAATTTAACCCCCTCAGGTATGATTTTTTTATACTGTCATCCGAGTAAAAAACAGAGAATTTAAGCAAGTTTGAAATCATCTTGAAATCATCCAATTTATTAAAAGGGCTTCACCGATGGTGAAGCCCTTTATTTTTCCGAAATTGTTGTTACTACGCAATCACTTCGTTATGCATACTACTAAAAAATCTGGACATCTTGTTTTTTCTCAACTTCTTTCTATGATTCCAAAGAAAATCATAGACCAATCAGTTATAGAGTTTGACTCCGATAAATACTATAAAACAATGACCACTTATAAGCAGTTTGTGTTCATTCTCTATGGCGTACTAAGCCGATGTCATTCTTTAAATAACCTTTGTAAATGCTTGATGTTTTTACATATCTGTCCGAAAGTTTTTGAAAATCATTCTCATTTACATGTAACAGTCACATAATTAAGTTGTTAATTCTATATTCTAGCTAAAAAAGCCCTTAATTATATTATCGAGAGTTTAGGTTTAGACTCATTTGAAGACCGTTGCAAAACCCTTGTAGTCAATTCTCTCTTTTTATATCCGTTATTTTTACCCCAAGTGAGTTAATAATAGTATGACCTTATCGGTTAAATAGCGTGATTAAATGAGTTTTACCTCAT
>Ga0256845_1002935_pt1 | contig 11951 bp, 7 predicted proteins | sample RiftiametaG_FD_189101 | JGI IMG/M metagenome (GOLD analysis project Ga0256845, IMG submission 189101) | Tube worm associated microbial communities from hydrothermal vent at the East Pacific Rise, Pacific Ocean - Riftia | ecosystem: Host-associated > Annelida > Integument > Unclassified ... | reverse complement strand
GACGGAGATCCAGGCGACCGTCGGTGAGCATCGCTTGGTCGTCGACCGCCTCGGCCCGGTGTCCCTGGGCTTTCAGATCGGCGTGGTGGTTCGGCAGGCCACCCCGATCTGTAAGAGCCTGCGCCGCTTGCTTCGGCAGATCGATCGTAGCTTTCGCAAGACTCTGGCCAAGCAGGCCCAACAGGCGAGCGCCGCGGGCGAGAGCCCCGGGGGACGGCCGGCTCCGACCGCGGGTCCCGGCTTTCAGCGCGTAGCGATCTGAGGTCAGCCAGCCAGGTCAGCCAGTCAGGTCAGGGCGATGACCGAAACAGCCGGCTCTGCACACGCAGAGTCGGCTGTTTCGTCACTGTGATCGGCGCGTCGTGGTCCGCGCTGTGACTCGATTCAGGGGGTCTTGAAGTCGAGATCGAGGTCGATCGCGTGGCGGGTCCCAACCGAGTCGATACGCGTGATCTCGGAGAGCTCCTCCGACGCGCAAGGCAGGGGAGCGACGACCATTCGCGTGCCATCGGCGAGCAGTTCGACGGCTGCCTGGATCTCGGCGGAGTCCTGGCCGAAGTCGAAGTCGATGGCCTGCGCGCTGCTGAAGTATTCGGCCTCGCGCCCACCCTTCGTGGTCCACCAGGACTCGGTGCCGTTCTTGAACAGGAGGCCGATCAAGACCTCAGCGCTGTCTTCTTCGTCCGCGGCCGGACCCTCGAAGTCCCAGGCCGTGAGCGCCCGGATCTGGTTGTAGGTCTTGCTCCAGCTCCAGTCCGAGACCCAAGTCGGCGAGCAGTAGCTCATGTAGTCGAAGGTCCCGGTCGGGCTGAACAACTTGAACTGGCGGATGCCGAAGCCCCACACGCCGATGATGCCGTTCTCGTGGGGGTAGCTCGGGTCTGTGCCGGCCGCTCCGCCACCTATACAGAAGGTGTGGGGGCGGCCTTGGTTGTGGCCGAGCTCGTGTACGAAGGTCCCGTAGGAGTAGGAGTCTCCATCGAGCCAGACGCCCGAGGAGACCCGTTGATAGGCCGCGTCTTTGGTCGGAGGGGGCGTCCCTGGGGCGATACCCGCGGCACCGTCGATGCCGCCCCCACACACATTGATCAGCGCGTAGTAGTAGACGTTGGGGGAGGCCCCGTCGGTGATTCGCTGCTCCTGGAGCGGAGCCCAGAGCTGGGAGAGGCTGGTGAGCGCAGCGTTGACGACGATCGGCGAGCTGCGCCTGAAATCGAATTTGACGTCATGGACGGGGTTGTGCTCGTGGAGCAGGTCGATGAACTCCTGCTCTTCGGCCACGGTCAGGGTCGAGGTGTCGGTGGTGCAGCCGGGCGTGTTGTATTGGACCGGGATGAACACGACCTTGAGCTCCGCGGGCTCGGGCTGAATGCCGATCTGCTGCGGACCGGCGCTGGGCGCCTGTGTGACGGTGGTGGATTCACGGATGTGGGCGGAGGCTTCGCCGTCTTCGAGCAGGGAGATCTGAAACTGGACACCCGGTGGAAATTCTTCGGCCAGGAGCGCGAACCAAAAGTTTCGCTCGATGTCTCCCGCGAACGAGGGGCCTTCGACGAGTTTTGGGTCGGTGAACGTTTTGGTCGTGCCGTCGGCGTAGATGAGCTCGAGTCGGGCCGTGATCTCTCGGGGCTCCCAGTCCTCAGGGATCTCCCAAAACGCGCGGAGCAAAGTGTCCCGATTTGCGACGACGTAGGTGTTGCGGTCGGCCGGGCCGACCCACTCTCCGTTGTTGACGATGGGTACGTCGACGCCCTGGTTCGTGACCACGAGGGTCAGAGCGATGTCTCCACGGGCGGTCACCAGCCCCTGCCCGCTGCCGCCCGTGTCTTGGTCGTCGCTGGTCTCCTCGCCGATGTCCTCGCCGATGTCCCCGCTGGTCGTCGGGTTCGGGGACGGGCTGTTCTCGATGGTGCACGCGGCCATCGGCACGAGCAGGACGAGAGGAATAAACAGAGCTTTAGACCAATCGCGCGAAAGAAGGGTGGGGGACCGCGTCCACATGGCGTCTACGATACATCGAGTGGGTCGGTGCTGGTGCCGATCTTCAGGGCATGCGTGCATCGCGCGGCACGGGGCTCCCCGCAAAACCACCGCTGCGGTGGGCGGTGGTGAGGGTCGATGAAGATGGCCACTGGGCGAGTGACGGGGACTGCGGGCGAGTTCGCGGTCGGCGCGGTGCCAGGACGGGACGCCACAACTGCGTGCTTCGACGCGATGAGATCTCACTCGCGCGAGCCGCTGCTCAGTCGGGGCACAGGGCTGCTTCGCGGGCCGCCGTTTGTTCGTCCCCATCGATGGTGGCGAGCGCCGCGAGGTCGCAGTGGAGGCCGGGGATGAAAGGGTTCTTCCGGACGGCGCGGCTCAGGGCGGCACGGGCCCCGACGTCGTCACCGGAGAGTCGTCGCGCCCGCCCCTCGGCGGCCGCGATGTTGGCGTCTTCAGGGTCGTCCTCCCCGGCCGAGATCAGCAGGGGGAGCGCGCGGGCGGGTTGATCGAGGTCGAGGTAGAGCTCGCCCAATCGGCGCGCGAGCTTGGGATCTCGGCGCACGCTCGGGTCTGCGCTGCGGGCCTTCTCGTACTCGATCACGGCGGCCTCGGGGTGCCCGCGGAGGGTCAGGAGCACCCCCAGTCGGGCGTGTTTGTGGGCTGCCCCGCCGCCGAGGTGCGAGAACACGTCGCCGCTCAGGCTCGGGTCTGCGGACTCGGGGTCTTCGGACTCGGACTCGGACTCGCGAAACGCGACCCCGCGGTGTGCCGAGGTGGACCCACGGCGCGCGTGTGTGCGGGTCGCCATGGTCCGGCGCCAATGCTCGAAGAAACGCTCGAATTCTTGACCCCAGGTGTTGGCGAACGCCGCCTTGGCATCTACGCCGAGCGCGACTTGGTCCATGAAGTCGGCCATGCCCTCACGGCCGCGCTCCTCCTCGAGCAGACCGAGCATAGTCTCCGCCTCGGCGTAGGCGAGGGCGGCCATCTCTTGGCTCGGGAGCATGGCGATCGAGGGGTGCATCTGCTCGAGGGTCACCAGCGTGTCGTTGGTGAGGGCCTCGCTCAACAGGGCGCGGACCGAGGGGGTCAGCTCGCTACGTCCATCGGGGCGCCAGCGGCTCTCCATGAGCTTGGCCATGCCCTCTTGCATCCACACTGGCGCGTTGTTCTGGGTCCGCATGCTCAGCAGGTAGTGCACGTACTCGTGGATGGCGGTGTCGAGCCAGCCGTAGCCGTAGAACATGACCCGGGGCGTGACCATCATGATCCGCCGGTACTTGCAGATACCGACCGTGCCCGTGGTGTAGATGTTGTCCAGGGTCAGGGGAGTGACCAGCGCGAGCTTCCCGGGCTCGTCGTAGAACTCGAAGCGGATCGGATCTTTGGGGCGGACACCGATGTCCTCCCCGAGCTGCTCGTAGGCGGAGGCCATGGCCTCGAACAGATAGGGCGCGAGCAGGGCGTCCTTGGGATCGGCGAACACCGCCTCGAAGCGGCCGTCTTCACTCGTGAGCGTGAGGGCCTCGCCCAGGGCCAGCTGGGCCCCGCGTGCGACCTCGAGGTAGTGTCGCGCTTGATTGGCGGTCGGGTCATCCTCGGCGGCGGTGGCGAAGCTAGCGACGACCCCTGCCAGGACCCCCTCGGCGTCTTCGTAGCGGGCCTCGTAGACCGCCAGAACACCCTCGGCGAGTTCGTGGTCCGGGCCCGGGGGGAGAGCCGTGAGGGCGACCTTCGCACCCTCGAGGTCCCAGGCGTCGACTCGCTCCATGAACCAGCTCAGGCCGGTGCTGATCGGGCGGGCTGTGCGGGTCGAGACCTGGGCCTCACCCGCATCGTCGGACGGTGGTGCGGCCGTGGCCGTCTCAGGCCCGAGCGCAAGGGCGAGGCCGGCGAGGGCGAGGAGCCGCAGCCAGGCGGGCCCGCGGGCCCTCGCCCCTCCGGGCTGTCGTCGATCTCGTCCGAGCTCCGGCCGGCCAGGGAGGGCGTCCCCGTGGGTATCCTTGGCGCGCGTCATCGGAGCAGAGCCTCATAGTAGCGCTTTGTGTCGTCGTCGAAGCTGTCTCGATCGCCCTCGCGCATGGCTTCGACGACCTGATCGCGCAGCGAGCGGTCGCGCTCGGCCTCCGTCGAAGACTCGCCTCCGCTGGCGCTGGCCGGCGGAGGGGCGCTGTCGCGGAGGCTGTCGATGGCCCGCTGGATTCCACGCCAGGCCCGCTGCTCGCCCCCGATCGCGCGTTCGAGGGCGGCCTCGCCGAGCGCGTCGCGGGCGTCTCGCATCCCTTGGTCCGCCGCCCGCATGCCGGCCTGACCTGGCTCGGGGAGCACCGCCGCCGCGGGGTCGTCCAGGAGTCGCTCCGCGCGTTCACGCAGGGTCTGCTGGCGCTTGTCGAGGGCCTCGAAGCGGGCGCCTTCCTCCGGGCTCAGGACCTCGCTGGCGTCGGGGAGGGGCTCGCGCAGGGCCCCGCTCATCTGTGCGGCATCACGGGCGAGGGCGTCGAGGCGCGAGCGTTCGGCGCTGTCCTCGGCCGCACCCGCGCCGGCCCGCTCGAGCGCCGCCGCGGCCTGTCGAGCAGCCTCGAACAGGGCCAGGGCCCCGGCCTCGCCCGCGTCGTCCTCAGTCGCCACCTCGAGCGCTTGCAGGGCCTCGCGGGCGTCGTCCCAGGCTCCTCGCCCCTCCCTCGAGAGGTTGGCGTCGTTGATGTCCTCGAGGGCCTCGCGCAGCTTCTTTGCCCTGGTCTTGGCGCGCTCGGTCTGGGCTGAATCGGTGCGCTGACCAGAGACCTCCTCCCGCCAGCGCTCGCGCAGTCGCTGGGTCTCGCCGCGCAGGCCGGTCTGCTCGTCCTGAAGCCTGCTGAGTTCACGCAGCATCTTCATGCGGTCCCGGTCTTCCTTCGAGAGCGCCGGCACCTCGGCCTCACTCGCGCTCTTTTGGAAGCTGTCGCGCATCTCTCGGATCGCCTCGAGGCCCTCCCTGGCCTGTTCGAGGGCCCCCTCGATGTCGCCCCGGCGAAGCTGCTCGAGGAGGGCCTGGCTCTTCATGCGGGCCGCCATGGCCTTGAACGCGTCGACGTTCATCCACGCGTCGCCGACCTCCTTGCGAAGCTGAGCGCGGGCCTCTTGAAGCCGGCGCATATCCTCACGGATCCGCTGCTCGAGCTGCTCGATCTGCGGCCGCACAGACTCGTCGCCGGCCGCGAGCTGCTCGAGCTTCTCGACCAGTTTTTGCTGGGAGACCTGGAGTCGCGCGGTCAGGGTCTCGACCCGCGCGATGATCTGGCCGTCGACCAGATCGTCGAGGCGAATTACCTCGTCCTCGAGTTGGGACAGGGCGCGCTGATTGTGTTTGCCGAGCTTGCGCAGGGCGGTCTTTGCCGCGCGGTTGAAGGTGTCTCGCTCGGCCTTCGAGGCGCCGAGGCGCAGCCGGTCCGGGGCGTCTTCGAGGCGCTCACTCTCCTCGCGGTAGAGCTCGAGCAGGCGGCTGTGGATTCCCGCGAGCATCTCGACGTCGCGCTCGGCGACCATCGTGTCCATCGCCAGGGCATCGACCGCGCTGGCGAGCATGGTCAACAGGCCGGCCGAGGCGTCGGCGAGACCGCGGGCATCGGAGAGCTTGCCCGGGAGGTCGTCCGGGTCGTCGAGGGCAGTGAAGGCTTCGGTGGTCAAACGCTCGGCCAGGAGGTCGACCGCCGTATCCCGGATGGTCTGGAGGTCCGCGATGTTGTCGGCGTGCTCGGCCTCTTCGTCATGGATGACCAGTGGTTGGTGCGCCGAGGCGGCGACCTTGCCCGGCCCGTCGACGAGGGGCACCAGGCCCAAGCCCGGGTCGTTGTCGCGGACCTCGACCCAGTAGCTGACCTCCCCGCGGTCGTCGAAGGGGATCGCGGCGAGATCCCAACTGATCCGGTGGCGCCAATTTTGGATTCCGCTCCCGGGGGCGTCGCCGGCCGACAACCGGGCCTGCTGGCGATCGTCGTCGGGTCCGTACTCGTAGACGAGTTCGGCCTCTACGACGCCGAAGTCGTCTTTTGCAGTGAAACGCAGATCGATGCTGTCGGTCTCGCTGGCCTCTCGCTGCCACTGTGGCAGGGGGAGGAGTTCGACCTGCGGTGGGGCGTCGGCCTCGATCTCGAGACGCATGGGGGCAGAGCGGTGCTGGGCGACCAACAGGCCCTGCGGATCGGCGCTCGTGTCGGCGTCGTCGAGCAGCACGACGATCCAGGTCCCGCTGCCGCGAACGGTGACCGAGCCCCGCCAGCGGCTGCCGGGCTTGCGCGGGTTCCGACTCGGCCCCCCGTCTTCTGTCTCGTCGGCATCGGCATCGGCATCGGCATCGGGCACGAGATCGACGATCTCCGGAGGTGGTGCCGCTGCGAGCTCTCGCGCGTCGTAGATCAGGACCACCCGGACGGCCTCCGCGGCCTGGCTGGCCTCCATGTCGAAGTGCAGCACGGTGCCCGCGGGGACGCGCAAGCTGCCGCTGGGATTGGGGACCCGACGCGGTGCTCTGTGGGTGTACGCGGGGTAGTCGAGCGTGAGCTCGAGCGAGGTCCACACGGGTTGAGCAGGGGGCGGCGGCCGGTCGTTTCGCAGGGCCAGCATGCGCTCGAGGCCGAGCTGGGCGCGAGGGTCTCGGAGCAGCCCGAACACAGAGGTGGCGGCCAGCAGCAGGATCCCGACTCGGGGCAGCCAGCGGGGTTTGGACAGCGCGAGCCGAGGATCGAGGTCGAGGGTGAGGACCCCGATGCGCCGGCGGTAGGCCGCAGCCAGGGCTGGAGAGGACCCTGTCGTCGAGGTGGTCGTCGAGGTGGTCGTCGAGGTGGTCTCCGGGTTGTCCTCGAGCTCCGTCCAGAGCTCCGCGGCGCCGAGGATCTCGAAGCGCAGGCTCTCGTCGAGACGGCGTTCGCTGGGGGTCGGGCGCTCACGCAGGGGCCCGGAGGTCGCGGCGATCGAGCGGGCGACTCTCAGCGGGGTGCCGAGAGCCGCCCGCCGCAGGGAGAAGTGTTGGACCAGCGCCGTACCTCCGACCAGGACCCCGACCGATATCGTCAAGGTCGCGCCCAGATCTCCGCGCAGGGTCGTCGCCGCGATGGTGACCCCGAACACCAGGAGGGCGAGGAGCACCGCCGTGACCACCAGTGCCAAGCTGAGCGCTCCCCGACGTCGCGCCACCGTCCGAACGGAGCGCAGGTAGTCGTGGAGCAGATCGGAGGAGGAGGGCATGGCGCACTCGCGGTATACCCGTGATAGCGCGTGGATACACTCGGCGCAGCGAGCGTGACCGATGTCTGGCCGCGACCTGATCGATGGTAGATCGGCGCGTCGACTGATAGAGTCACGCCTGGCTATGGCTCTGCCTCCACTGCCGCGAACCAGCTCGGAACGGATCATGTGGAGCGTCGTCGAGGAACACCTCGATGACGCTGAGTTCTTGTTTCAGCGCTGGGAGGCGGCCCTCGACGCGCCCGATGAATCTCTCGCGCAGCTGGCCAAGGGGGTCGAGCCCCGTCTGCTCGCCCACCTCGACGGTCTCGTACATGGAGGCATCCCTGTGGTCGAGCGGCTCCTGTTTCCCGCCCTGCGCGAGTCTGGGGTCGACGGTGCGTTTGATGAGCAGGCTCGGCGCTGCGCTGCGGCCCTGGCGATCTTGAGGCAACCGGTGCCCGGCACCGAGCGCTTGATCGCGGCGGCCTCCGAGGACCTCTCGCCCGAGTCCGCCGCTCCCCTGCACCGGGCGATGCAGCTCTGGGATCGACCCGGGTCCGACCGGGCCCTGTGGGCGGCGAGCCTGCGGACCCAGGCCGGATCGTGGCCCGCGTGGCTGCGGACCTTCGCGGTTCGCGGTCAGCCGGCCGACGAAAATATGGTCAACTATTGCCTCCGCGGGGAGGAGCCCTCGGTGTTGGCGGCCCTGTCTGTGGTCCCCGATATGGCTGCGAGTGTCGGGGGACGGGTCCTCGACGTCCTCGACTACTTTTTTTCCAACGACTCGGCGGCCGTCCGGGTCGCGGCCCTCGAGTCCGCGCTCCAACTGGGCAGCGCCAGAGCGTGGGGGCTGTGTCGGGAGTGGTTCGCCTCCCCGGGGGCGCCGGCCCGCATCGTCGACATCATTGCGATGGTCGGGGGAGCCAGCGATCATCGTCAACTCGTCGACTCGGTCGCCAAGGGGCACGTCGACGAGGCCCGGGTCTGGGCTCTGGGCCACAGCGGCCGCCCGCGCGCAGCCCAGCTGTGTGTCGCACTGTTGACCCACGAGAACGAACGCATTGTCCGGCTGGCCTTCGAGGCTTTTTGCGCGATCACGGGGCTCTCGCCCGAGACGGCTGGAGTCAGCGTGGCCGAGCGCAGGCCGGGGACTCGGGACCTCGCAGATCCCTACGGTGAGTACGCCACCGAGGAGCGCGCTAAAGACGAGGCGGCCGACGCCGACCCGAGCTTGGACCCGACCGTTCTGCAGTTGCCCATGCCCGAGGTGGAGGCCGTGGTGGCGTGGTGGGAGCGCGCGCGCCCGCACTTCGACCCGAGCCGGCGCTATCTCTACGGGAAGATGTCGACCCCGGAGATCATGCATGCTGCCTATGTGTACGGGTCGAGCCGTCGTCGCCATTTGCTAGGGAGCGAGCTTCGCCTCCGGGCGCGCTCGCGGGTTCAGCCGAGCACCCGGGCCTTCGGGGCTCGCCAACTGCGTCAACTCCGGGAGCTTCGTACGCTCCGTTCACGGGCCGAGCTCCGCGTCGACCCTCAGCGCGGCTACCTCGAGATCTAGGTCTGACGATGGGTCCTATCGAGAACCTCACAACGTTTGGGCTGGGTGCCCTCCCCAATGTCGATCGCCACGGTGAGGAGATCGCCGTCATCGGTCTCGCCGCTCACTTCGAGATGCCGGGGCCGGGGCGCCCGGGGGCGGCTGGCGACCTGATAGCCGTCGCCGAGCAAGCTCCACCGCACTGGGGTGACGTGTACTGGGAGGACGCCTACCCTCACCTCGAGCTGGGCACGCTCCGCTATGAAGGGCAGGGGGCCTTCGCTCGCCCTGGTACGGACGTCTACCTCAACGGGTCGGCCTGGGCCCCGGGCGGTGTGGCGACCACGGCGATGGACGTCGCCATGATGGTCGGCGGCGTTCGACAATACGCACGTGTATTCGGGGATCGGATCTGGGTTCGCTCGGTCTCCGAGGTCGTGCCCTCCGACCCCACCAACTTTCGTCGGATCCCGCTGCGTTGGGAGCGAGCCTTCGGGGGGGGGAATGTGGAGGCGGGGGGGCGCGGCTTCGAGCCCCGAAATCCAGCCGGGGTCGGGCTCTATGAGTCCATGGGCGCGGCGACCGATCGGCCCCTCCCCAACATCGAAGATCCGCGCGGGCTCCTGTCGCGCCTCGGCGCTCGTGTGCGCCCGGTGGGCTTCGGCGCGACGGGCCGACACTGGCTCCCGAGGGCGAGCTTCGCGGGGACCTACGACGAGGCCTGGAAGCGGGAGCGGGCCCCCCTGTGGCCCGACGACCTCGACGAACGGTTTTTTATGGCAGCCGCGCCGGAGCTGTGCGCTGCACCCCACCTCGGGGGCGGAGAGCCGGTCGTGCTCCAAGGGATGCACCCCGCCGGTGAGATCCGGTTTTCGCTCCCGACCCTGAGGTTGTCCTGCAAGTCTGTATTCCGGTCCGGGGCGACACGTACGACCATGAGCTTGGACGCCGTCATCTTGGAGCCGGACCTGGCTCGGTTCACCATGGTGTATCGAGCGATCTTGACCTTGGGTCGAGCGGGCGCCGAGCACCGCTACTCGGTGGTTCGCGCTCTCGAGGACTGGGAGGCCGCACCCGCCCCGGCGCGGGCGCAGCCGGGGGGGAGTCGGCGATGACCGAAGCGCAGCAGCCGATCGCGCTCGTGGGCGCCGGAGTTTGTACTTCTTTGGGCTTCGACGCCGAGAGCTCGCTGGCCGGGGTCGAGGCGGGCCTCTCTCGGATGGTCAACCTCGAGCCCTTCGGCCCCGATCAGCCGGTCGTCGCGGCCGAGTTCGAGATCTTCAAGGGCGACATCCCCCGGGGCCGTCGGATCAGTTGGATGGTGGCCACTGCCTACCTCGACCTGGTGCGCAGGTTTCCGAGCTGGCAGCGCGTCGATCTGCCCTTGGTCATGGTCGGACCCGAGCCCGCGGCGGACCACGATATCGAGCGTGGGTTTATGATGAGCGCGCTGCGGGAGCTCTCCGACACGATGTTGCCGCGACCCGGCGGTGATTTTTGGTTGGCGGGGGGGCGAGGCGGATGGTTCGCTGGGCTTCGCCACGCGATGGAGTTGCTCGAGGCGGGAGAGCCTCTCGTCGCCCTGGGCGCTGTCGACAGCGACTGTGACTCGCGCTCGCTCCAACGTCTGCACAAGCGCAACGCGCTGCTGGGCGAGCACAACCCCGACGGCCGCATCCCCGGGGAGGCCGCGGCATTTTTGCTGCTCGCGCGCCGGGATGTACCCCGCCAGATCGCTGCCCGCCCGTGGGCCTGGATCCGCGATTGCCACGTCGACGCCGAGCAGCGGCACCTCATGCAGCCACACTCGACCAAGGGAGAGGGCCTCGCCCGGCTCTATAGGAAGTTGCGGGAGGCCAACCCGAATTGGCGCGCGGACGCGATCGACTCGGCCCAGCCCAGTGGCACGCACTGGGCCCGCAGCTTTCAGATGGCCTATCTGCGCAACGCCGAGATCATGCCCGAGCCGCTCACTGTTCGGGGGGTCGGTGACGCGCTCGGAGATTGCGGTGCGGCCACGCCCGCCCTGCTGACCGCGTTCGCCGGGTTGCGCTTCTCTCGAGGTGACGAGGCTCGACGGGTGCTGCTCTACGGCGAGTCCGACGACGGGGGAATGGGGGCCTGCCTTTTGGAGGCCGGTGAACCGAGCAAAGAGGGCGCACGGATCGTGGCCCGGAGGGAGTCGCAGCCATGACCAGCGTGTTCGCCAACGGTCTATCCATCATCCACAAGGGCGATGGCCTGACCCACACCTGTCCGGTACCCGACGTGTGCAAGACGCCTTCCCCCGCGGGGCCGGTGCCCATCCCCTATGTCAATGTGGCGGTGGGAGCGGAGCTCGTGGACGGGAGCAGCTCCGTGAACGTCGAGGGCAACCCGGTCGCTCTCGAGTCGTCGAACATCCCGTCGAGCAGCGGGGACGAAGCCGGCAGCGCGGGCGGTGTGATCTCGTCAAAAAACAAGGGCAAGCTGACCTGGAGTACGGCGAGCCCAAACGTGAAGTTCGACGGCAAGGGGGTGGTGCGGTTCAGCGATGTCGCGCAGCACAACGGCAATACGGGCAACACCTTCACCCTCGCCATGGGCACGCCCTACCTGAGCTACCCAGGGAGCAGCAACGACGAGTCGTGCCCGAACTGCGGGAAGCCCATGTCCGAACACGAACCCTACGAGATATCGGAGGGTCCAGAGAGCCGAGAGGAGGCGGACAAGTGGGGCAAAACCCTCGAGAAGGGAGCGACGCCCACAGAAGATGGCAGCCGGGATCTGAGCGGCCCCAAACAAGGTATGGCAGGTGTCTTGATCTCCGAGTGCCCCGGCCCACCCGAGCATACGGACGTCTACGTCGCGGTCGCCGGCAAGCCGACCGGACGCAGCGCCTTCAAAGGCTGGGCCGACTTGGCAGCCGGCGCCCCTGGTGTGACCGCGGCACAGCCGAGCGCGAGTGTCTCGTCGACGGGTGATCCAGTGACCGTGAAAACCGCTCGCGGTAAGGACATCCAGATCACAAAACCATCGAACGGAAAACACCCGCCCATGCAGTGTGCGGCTCAGAAGCTCGTTCAGGCCGCGCTCGAAAACGGATGTAAGCCCACCCAGATGACCGAGGTGTTCGTGTCGGGGGGGGAAAAACACTCCGAGGAATCTTGCGCCACCTGCAGGGACAACCTCGCGCGTATGCTGTGTCCCAACCCGGGGAGTGACGAATGAGCGAGCAAGC
>Ga0256845_1002934_pt1 | contig 11956 bp, 10 predicted proteins | sample RiftiametaG_FD_189101 | JGI IMG/M metagenome (GOLD analysis project Ga0256845, IMG submission 189101) | Tube worm associated microbial communities from hydrothermal vent at the East Pacific Rise, Pacific Ocean - Riftia | ecosystem: Host-associated > Annelida > Integument > Unclassified ... | reverse complement strand
GCAAAACATTTATAAAGACGCGCTTTTAACAATCGGCCCTGTTATTGAAGATGGATTTTACTATGACATAGACATGCCTCCAATATCTGAAGATGATTTTCAATCAGTAGAAACTGAAATGAAGAACATTATCAAAGAGAAAAAAACTTTTCAACGCATTGTTGTTTCCAAAAAAGAGGCGTTGGAAATTTTTAAAGAGAATATCTATAAAGTTGAAATTATTAATGAGCTTGAAGAAGATCAGGAGATAACTCTTTATAAGCAGGGTGCATTTACTGATTTGTGCCGGGGTCCCCATATTCCCCATACAGGAATGATAAAAGGGTTTAAATTGATGAAAATTTCCGGTGCTTACTGGAGGGCTGACCAGGCAAAGCAGCAACTTCAAAGGTTATATGGCACCTCTTTTTTCGATAAAAAAGCCCTGAAAAAACATATAAACCTGATTGAAGAAGCTAAAAAAAGAGATCATAGAAAAATCGGCACCCAACTTGATCTTTTCAGCTTCCATGAAGAAGCCGCAGGCATGGCTTTTTTCCACGCAAAAGGCATGGAAATCTGGAACGAGCTTTTATCCTATTGGAGAGAAGAGCATAAGATGGCAGGATATGTTGAAACAAAGACTCCAATAATGCTCAACCGAAAGCTTTGGGAACAGAGCGGACATTGGGAAAACTACAGAGAAAACATGTATACTTCAGTTATTGACGATGAAGAGTATGCAATCAAGCCCATGAACTGCCCCGGTGGAATGCTGCTTTACAAAACAAAATCTCACTCCTACAGAGATTTGCCCCTGAGAGCAGGAGAAGTAGGTCTTGTCCACAGACATGAATTGAGCGGAGCTCTGTCAGGACTTTTCAGAGTCCGGGCATTTCACCAGGATGATGCTCATATTTTCATGACTCCCGATCAAATCGAGGACGAAATAATTGGAGTCTTGGAACTTACAGACAGGCTTTACAGCAAATTTGGACTGGGATTTAACTTAGAACTCTCCACCAGACCCAAAAAATCCATTGGAACAGATAAACAGTGGGACGAGGCAACAGGTGGTCTTTGCTCAGCACTTGATAAATATGGTAAAAAATATGTCATCAATGAAGGAGATGGTGCATTTTATGGTCCGAAAATCGACTCCCACATAACTGATGCCCTTGGCAGAACATGGCAATGCGGGACTATCCAGCTTGACATGTCCCTTCCTGAACGCTTTGATTTAACATACAAAGATCAAAATAATGAAAAATGCAGACCTGTGATGATTCACAGAACAATTTTTGGCTCCGTTGAAAGATTTTTGGGAAATTTAGTTGAACATTTTGCAGGCAAGTTTCCTCTATGGCTTGCACCTGTTCAAGCAATACTCCTGCCTGTTAATGATGAACTTTTACCCTATGCTAAAAAAGTTCAACAGGATTTTTTTAAAAATAAAATCAAATGTGAAGTTGATTCAAGTAATGAGAGATTAAAAAAGAAAATAAGGTTTGCCCAGGTAAATTATATCCCCTTGATAATTACTCTGGGTGAAAAAGAGAAAGAGTCAAATACACTTTCAGTACGGACACTTGACGGTAAAGTAAGAATGGGTGTTAAAGCTGAAGACTTTTTTAAGAAAATAACTGATCACATCAATGCGAGAAATCTTGGACAAGATATACTATGATTTTTCCCATCTGTCTATTTTGTCAAATGCTGCTTTAGCCGCGTCAAACAATTCGCCCAGGGGCATTGGTTTTTTAAAATAATCTTCAAAACCTGCCTCTTTGCAATCAGCAAGTTCAAAGTCAGAGGCGTAGCCTGTAACAGCTATACAAATTGCTGTTGGATTTTTTTCCAAAATTTCCCGGCACAATTTAATGCCGCTCATTCCCGGAAGATTTAAATCCAGAAACATGACAGCTATTGATTCAGTTTCAAGAAGTTCAAGTGCCTGTTCACCACTTTCAGCAGCAATAACTTCATAGCCCTGTGTAGAGAGAGCAGATTCATATAACGTACGAATAGATTCTTCATCATCAACAACAAGAATCCGTCTTTTTGCCATACAAAACCTCTTCCACGAAAGAACTAAAATTTAATAATTATCAACTTAATATTTTTCCTTAAAAAAAGCAAGGTTTACATATATAAAAAAATCTAATATACTATATTAATAAGATAATTATTTGCAAATTACCATATAAAAATTCACAAACTGAACCCTTGAATAAGGAGAACTTATGGATTTTAAAGATCTCGCTTCAAACCTTGGTTTTGATGAAGAGGACTTTAATGAACTTCTTCACGTTTTTCTAATGACGTCATTTTCTGATATTGAAAAAATAAGTATTGGGCTTAAAGAGGAAAGCAGAGAAAAAATTGCTCAAGCAGCTCACTCCATAAAAGGAGCTGCTTCAAATTTAGGGCTGGATGATATTGCTTTAACATCAAAAGATATGGAGATGACTGCAAAAGATGCTAATGTAACTGATTTCAGTGGGTTTCGTAATAAAATTGATTTTATTAGTAAAGAGCTTAAAAAAATAGAGAACGCTATAAAAACTGATTAGAGGCATTTATAAATGGATGAAGCACGAATCTTCACAGTTCTTGCAGTTGATGATAATCTGTTAAATCTTAAACTCATTGAAAAATCCCTTGAAAAAGAAGGATACAAGGTAATTTGTGCAAAAGATGGTACTGAAGGAAGAGAACTTGCAGAAAAAGAGAAACCAGACCTTATTCTTCTCGATGTTCAAATGCCCGGAGAGACAGGATTTGAGGTAATACAACATCTTAAAGACAATACAGAAACAAGTATGATCCCAGTAATTTTTTTAACAGGCGTGAGCGAAGTTGATGCTAAACTCAAAGGTTTTAACCTGGGGGCAGTTGATTATATCATTAAACCGTTTCACCCCCTTGAAGTCCTTGCCAGGGTGAGGATTCATCTAAAATTATCCATTGCAACCAATTCACTGATCTCAGACCAGGCCCAAAAGCTTAATCAGGTAACTGAAGCACAAACTTCCATGCTGCCAACGCCGGAAGATTTTCCCCATGCCTGTTTTGGAGTATACTATAAAGCGATGCAGGAGGCTGGAGGAGATTTCTACGATATTTTACAAATTTCCAATAATATAACTGGTTATTTCCTGGCAGACTTTTCAGGACATGATATTGAAACAAGCTATATGACAGCGTCGGTCAAGGCACTTCTGGCACAGAACTGCACTCCAATATATTCACCATCTGAATCCATAAAAATGATTAATGATGTCCTTGTGCAAATCCTTCCTGGAGGAAAATATCTCACAGCATGTTATATGCACATCAATCGCGGCACAAAAAAAATGACTCTGATAAATGCTGGTCATCCACCTGTTGTGCATATCCCTTATAAAGGGGAAACCTCTCTTTTAAAATCCCGGGGAGATATTCTGGGTATGTTTAAGGATGCCCAGTTTGGAATGCTGAACATTGATATATCAAAAAGAGATAAATTTATTATATTTTCAGATGGACTGGTTGAATCAGCAGTAGATAAGACAACATGGGTTTCAGGTACCCAAAGCCTTCTGCCGCAATTTGAAAAAATGAGAAACATCCCATATAAAGAGATTCCTGAGACACTGATCAGACAAATTTTTCCTGAAAATGCAGTCATGGAAGATGACATTGCAGTACTCTGCGTGGAAATCTAACTTCTTTCCAATATTTAGAAAATATGGTCAAAAACTCAATACTCAGCAATTAATTTTACTTTAATTTGTCCTGCTTACTCCAATGGCAATGTTAAAACAGTGGTCTCCTATTTTTTCAAAATGGGATAACATGGAGATATAAAGGACTCCTGCATCAACTGAACATTGGTCATTTCTAAGCCTTGTAATATGTTTTTCACGCATCTCTTCACGCATTTGATCAATTGTATCCTCATTTGCTGCTGCGTTGTTGAAAAATTTATCATCTTTTTCATGAAGGTTTACCAGCACCAGATCAATAAATTTATAAGCTTCACCTGCAATGCTGACCAGATCATTTTTTGCATTATCACTGAGTACCAGGTCATCTTCATATATTGTCTCAAGGGTTTGTGAAATTCTTTCAATGGAATCACCTATACGTTCAATATTGTTAGTAATTCTCATCATCTCAGAGATTTCCTTGGCTACGCTTTCATTAACATCACCCTGGTACATTTTTGTTAAAAACTTGATAATGCTTTTTTGCATGGCATCAATATGATCTTCTATGGCTTCTCTTTCACCAAGTCTGTCATCATCCCTGATTCGCAGACAATCTGAAACTTTTTTTAAGGCATCTTTAGTAAATTCACCCATTTTTATTACTTCACCTTTTACCTCAACAAGGGCACCAATGGGTGAATCAAGAAGGACTTCATCAAATTCAGGAAGTCTGTATCTCTCTTGTGCTTTCTTGCCTTCCGGGAAAATAAACATCACAAATTTGACAAGTTGGGGTAAGAATATAAGAAAAATCAAAGCATTGACAATATTAAAAACAGTGTGCCCATTGGCAATATATCTTGCAATATTGACTGAATCGCCATTTACAATTTTATCAACAGCACCTGCTCCGCCAATTGTCCCGGTCATAAATAGAATAAATTTAAGAAAAAGAGGGAAAATAATAACCATGATACATACGCCGATCACATTAAATGCCGTGTGACTCATTGCTGTTCTTTTTGCCTCAAGATTGGAAGAGCCTAAGGTTGCAAGCCAGGCAGTAACTGTAGTGCCGATATTTTCTCCCAGAACAAGTGCCATTGCAGTGGGGAACGCTATAATGCCCTGCATTGCAAGGGTCATGGTAAGGCCTATTGTTGCAGATGATGATTGAACTATGACAGTCACAAGTGCGCCCATGCCAATGCAAAGCAAAATTCCGCCAAAGCTGTCAGTTGCAAATCTTGAAAAAAAAGCTATAAATTCCGGATCACCTTTTATGGGCCCAAGACCATGTTTCATAACTGTCATTCCATAAAAAAGAATGCCAAAGCCAAGAACAATATCTCCAAAATATCTTGTTTTTCGTTTTTTTGCAAAAAACTTCATGGGGACACCTATGGCAATTGCCGGCAGAGCAATGGAAGATAATTTAAAGGCGATCATTTGTGCAGTAATAGTTGTACCAATATTTGCACCCAAAATAATACCTGTTGCCTGGGTAAGATTCATTATACCAGCAGTAACAAACCCTATTAACATAACTGTAGTTGCAGAAGAAGATTGAATAACAGCAGTAACACCTGCTCCTGTTGCACAACCTAGAATTCTGTTGGATGAGACTGCTTCAAGGACTTTTTTAATTTTTTGCCCTGCTATTAATTGGAGGCCATCGGTCATAGTTTTCATACCTAGAATAAAAAGACCAAGCCCACCAAGTGTTTGCGCTAAAATTTCTATTAAATTCATTTTAATCCCATATATTTGTTAATAAAAGTATAATCTTACCCTAACAAAAACTGAACAATTAATATATTAAAATGAAGAATATTTCAATAGTTGCAATGAAAAATCTAAAAACTCGCCATAGTTATAACTAATTGAAATTAAAACGAATATTTCCCTAATTATCTTTACATAATTTCCTAATACAATTCTAACAAAACTTCTCTATTATCAACCATGATTTTTGGGATTAATCCAAGATTAAAATTAAGTTAATTAAAATTAAAATAAGAGGATCAAAATGAAACAATTGAAAAAATTATTAATCTGTCTCCTGTTTATACTGTTTATAACTACACCACTTATGGCAAAAGAGCTGACACTGAAAGGCTCAACAACTGTTCTACCCATTGCTCAAAAGTGTGCTGAAGCATACATGGCTGAGCATTCTGATGTTAAAATAACTCTTTCCGGCGGCGGGTCTGGAAATGGTATCAAAGCTATTATTGACAATACAGCAGACATTGGGAACTGCTCAAGATTCATTAAAACAAAAGAGGTGGACAATGCCCATGCAAAGGGAGTATATCCTGTGCCATTCAGGATTGCATTGGATTGCATTGCCCCTATTCTCAGCTCTTCAAATAAGGTTTCAAACCTCAGCATGGATCAATTGAAAAATATTTACCTTGGTAATATTACAAACTGGAAAGATGTTGGGGGCAAAGATGGAAAAATTGTTGTAATCTCCAGAGACAGCTCTTCTGGAACATTCGGGGTATGGAAAAAACTTGTTATGCATAAAAAAAGAGTTACACCAAGAGCCCTGGTTCTTCCTTCAAACGGTGCCATTGTCCAAGCAGTTGCCAAAACTCCCAATGCAATTGGATATATCGGGCTTGGGTATATGACCCAGGAGATAAAGGCAGTTTCAGTTGACAATATTAAACCTTCCCAAGAGAATACTGTAAATGGATCTTTTCCCATTGCAAGACCTCTGTTCATGTTCACAAACAGCTGGCCAAAAGGAGATACAATGGGTTTTATCTCTTTTGTTCTGTCAAAAAAAGGTCAGGAACTTGTTAAAGAAGCAGGTTCCATACCTCTTTTCTAAAATCAGGAACATAAATTGATACAGATAAAAACAGAAAAAAAAGTGCAATTCATATTTCTATGCATTGCACTTTTCTCCATCACCCTATTGATGTTGATCATGTTGTTTCTTGTTATGGAAGGAGTCCCGCTATTTGAAAATGTCTCTGTAAAAGAGTTTATCTTTGGTAAATTCTGGTATCCCACTGATGATGACCCGGGATTTGGAATTTTTCCTCTGATTATGGGCTCTCTTTCAATTACAGCCTTTGCAGGAGTTGTTGCCATACCCTTAGGGGTTATGACAGCAGTATATCTTGCTGAAATTGCAGGTCAGAAAACTGCTGAAATTGTAAAACCCATTGTGGAGCTCATGGCAAGTATGCCTTCGGTTGTAATCGGGTTTTTCGGGATGGTGGTTGTATCGCCTTTTTTGCAGGAATTGTTTGGTATTCCCGTTGGTTTAAATCTGTTTAATGCAGGCTTAATGCTCTCGTTCATGGCAATTCCAACCATTTGCAGCATATCTGAAGATGCCATATTCAGTGTGCCTTCAGCTCTTAAAGAGGGGTCTTACGCATTGGGTGCAACCCACCTTGAAACTATCATAAATATAACAATTCCTGCATCACTTTCCGGGATAACAACCGGTGTAATTCTGGGATTATCAAGGGCAATTGGAGAGACAATGGTTGTGCTGATGGTTGCAGGAGGTGCTGCAATAACTCCGGTATCGCTATTTGATCCTGTACGTCCCATGCCTGGGACCATTGCTGCTGAAATGGGTGAAGCACCATATCAAAGTGAACATTACCAGGCACTGTTTGCCATTGGTATAGTATTATTTATTTTTACCCTGGGCTTTAATCTCACAGCAGATTTTATCTCCAGTAAATATAAACATAATAAAGGGTATACTTAAATTATGCTGCAGACAACATCTTTAAAAAGAAAGATTGTGCAAAATCTGGTTTTTACCATGTTTAATGCTTCTGCCATGCTGAATGGTGTTATTCTTGCGATAATCATATATTTTATGATCACCAATGGATTAAAGGCAATATCCATTGATTTTTTAATCAAACCTCCCACTGACTCCATGACAAAAGGCGGTATTCTACCATGTATCATGGGAACATTCTATTTGTGCGCGATTACTATAATGACAGCTCTGCCCATTGGAGTGGCCTCGGCAATATATCTAAATGAATATGCAACAAGGGGAAAACTCATAAGAGTTATCAGAATGGGCATTAATAATCTTGCAGGGGTTCCTTCCATTGTATTTGGACTTTTCGGGTTTGCATTTTTCTGTATTGTTTTAAACATTGGAGTTTCAATGCTGGCAGGCGGTCTTACTCTTGGTGTGATGACTTTGCCTGTGATTATTGCATCTTCAGAAGAAGCTTTAAAAACAGTTCCTGACTCTTACAGGCAAGCTTCCCTTGCCATGGGTGCAACAAAATGGCAGACAATTTATAAAATAGTTCTTCCCGCAGCTTTTCCCGGCATTATAACAGGTGCTATTCTCGGTCTGTCCCGTGCAGCAGGGGAAACAGCACCAATCATGTATACAGGTGCTGTATTTTTCAGTCCCCAGATGCCGAATTCTCCCTTTGATGCAGTGATGGCATTGCCATATCATATATATGTACTTGCAACAGCAGGAACAAATATTGCAGAAACAAGACACCTGCAGTATGGAACTGCTCTTGTCCTAATAGCCCTGGTATTTACCATGAATTTGATGGCAATAATAATAAGATCCCGCATTAGAAAGAAAATAAAAACTTAAACTTACAGGTAAACATTAATGGCGCAAAACATAAAAATGAGCACACAGAACCTTGATTTTTTCTATGATAAATTCCAGGCTCTGCATGATATATCCCTTGATTTTCCTGAATATAAAGCAACGGCTCTCATAGGCCCTTCAGGATGTGGCAAGAGCACTTACCTGAAGTGTTTAAACCGCATGAATGATCTTATATTAAAGACCAGAGTAGAGGGAAAAGTAAAACTGAATAATGAATTGATCTATGACAGCAATGTTGATGTTGTGAATTTGAGGCGAAAAGTGGGCATGGTATTTCAAAAACCCAATCCATTTTTAAAAACTATCTTTGAAAACATTGCCTATGGTCTTAAAATAAATGGTTTAAAAGACAAAAGTAAAATAACCGAAATTGTTGAGGCAAGCCTTAAGCAAGCTGCCATATGGGACGAAGTAAAAGACAGATTAAATCAAAACGCCATGGAACTCTCCGGGGGTCAGCAGCAGAGATTATGCATAGCAAGGGCATTGGCTGTGGACCCTGAAGTGTTGCTGATGGATGAACCAGCATCAGCCCTTGACCCCATTGCAACCCAGAAAATTGAAGAGCTGATTAACAAGCTTAAACTAAAGCTTACCATAATAATAGTTACCCACAATATGCAGCAGGCAGCAAGGGTATCTGACCGAACTGCTTTTTTTTACATGGGGAAACTTATTGAAGTCAATGATACTGACACTCTTTTTACCAACCCTGGTTTAAAGCAGACAGAAGATTACATAACCGGAAGATTTGGATAGGAAATAGTATGAATACATACCTTCAAAAAGAAGTTGATAAGATCAAAAAAGAGATTCTATCCCTGGGTGCTCTTATTGAGGAGAGGTTTAAAGAGTCTGCCAGGGCAGTGAAAACAAACAATATTGAGCTTGCAAGATTCATTATTGAAAAGGATGTTGAAATTGATACAAGGGAGATAGAAATCGAAGAAGAGTGCCTTAAGCTTCTGGCTTTGTATCAGCCTGTTGCCATTGATTTAAGATTCATTGTTGCAATAATAAAAATCAACAATGATCTTGAAAGAATCGGAGATCTTTGTGCAAATATTTCACAAAGACTCTTAACTGCCTCTGACAACTTCCCTCTAAGTTATAATTACGACTACACTTTCATGTCTGAAAAAACTGCAAAAATGTTCAAAATGAGCCTTGATTCACTTGTAACACTAGATATTGACACAGCATATCAAGTGCTTGTCATGGATGAAGATATAAACCATATGAGGAATGAAGCATTTGGGAAGATGAAGAGTGCCATAAAAAAAGATCCTGAAAATGTTGGAAATATTATTAATATATATCTCATCTCAAGGCATATCGAAAGAGTTGGAGATCATATAACAAACATAGCAGAAGAGGTGATTCACCTTGTGGAGGGTGAAATAATAAGACATAAAAAATTGTAATATATGTTTTAAATTTTGATTATGGTACCTTGGAATTGTAAATTTAATTGAATGGTGATTTAAAATAATGTCAAAAGAAAAAATACTGATTGTGGATGATGAGGAAGATATCCTTGAGCTTGTAAAATTCAATCTTGCAAGGGAAGGGTATAGAACAATGCTTGCCCAAACCGGAGAAAAAGCATTGGATATACTTTTGAACAATAAGATTGATCTCATAATTCTTGATTTGATGCTGCCTGGAATTGATGGGCTTGAGGTAACAAGAACAATAAGAAATGATTCTGAAAACCAGAATATCCCCATTATCATGCTGACTGCCAAGGGAGATGAGAGCGATATAGTTACAGGACTTGAACTTGGTGCCAATGATTATATGCCAAAGCCCTTCAGCCCCAAAGAGCTTATTGCCAGAATAAGAAATATTTTCAGAAGAGAGAAAAAACTCCTTGAGGCAAAAACAAAAAAAATAATACTTGAGCAGGATTTGACAATAGACCACGATAAACATTTAGTTACCCTTAAAAATAATATTATTGATCTTACACCTTCTGAATTTCAACTTCTTTCCATGCTTGTCAATAAAAAGGGGTGGGTATTCACACGGGGGCAGATCATTGATGCAATCCACGGTGAGAACTATGCAGTTACTGAAAGAAGTATTGATGTTGTGGTTGTAGGATTGAGAAAAAAACTCAAAACCTATGGTGAAAAAATTAAAACCATAAGAGGGGTTGGTTATAAATATGTTTAAAAGCAAAAAACTTATATGGCAGATATTCCCTTCCTTTTTAATAATTACCCTTGTTTCACTCACAATTGCAACCTGGTACTCATCTTTTTTTTTTAAAACTTTTTTAATTGAAAACATTGAAAAAGATTTAACCATAAGATTAAAACTTGCTGAAAATCAATTATCCAAACTTCCGTTTGCACCTGTCAATGAGAAACAGATAAAAAATTTAAATAAAATATTAACAAAACTAAGCTCAGATGCTGATATCAGACTTACAATAATTTTAGCCTCAGGTAGAGTAATAGCAGATTCCAACGTTGACATTACTGAACTTGAAAATCACAGAACCCGCCCTGAAATAAAATTAGCATTAAAAGGAGAAAAAGGTGTTTCCATAAGATACAGCAGTACGCTTAGTCAAAATATGATGTATATTGCATCCCCTTTTTACAAGGAAAACAAAATTATAGCTGTTATAAGGGCTTCACTTTCAATTGCAACCATTGATAACAAGATAAAATCCATTCAAAACGATATTTTCTTAGCCCTTGCCATGACCATATTAGTAGCAGCCGTAGCAAGCCTTTATCTCTCAAGACGTATTACTCGTCCCCTGGAAGAGATGAAAACAGGTGCGAAAAATTTTGCCGGGGGCAATCTTAAAAAACGGCTGGCGATTCCTGACTCTGAGGAACTTGGAGAACTTGCATTAACCATGAACAATATGGCAGCCAACCTCAATAATAAAATAGAGGCTGTTAAGAATAGAAAAAATGAACTTGAAACAATCTATTCAAGTATGGAAGAGGGGGTTATTGCCCTGGATAACAATGAAAAAATCATCACCCTGAACAAAGCTGGAGCTGAAATATTTGATTTTCCAATATCAATGCTGGAACAGAACAATATCTATGAGGTCTCAAGGGACCTTGCCCTGCAAGATTTTTTCAAAAAGGCTCTGTCAACACATGGACCTTGCGAAAAAATTCTGACCTTTACAAAAACGCGGGAATACACTCTTAATATACATTCAAAGGCAATGTATAATTCAAATAATAAGCGCATGGGCACACTCATTATCTTCCATGATATTACAAAAATAAAACTTTTGGAAAATATGCACAAAAACTTTGCTGCAAATGTATCCCATGAGCTTAAAACACCACTAACTGCCATAAAGGGCTTTGTTGAAACACTGCAAAACATGGAATTCGGGCAGGACTTTGAAAAAACAGAGGAATTTTTACACATTATTGACAAAAATGTTGTAAGGATGACTGCTATTATCAATGATCTTTTATCCCTTGCAAAACTTGAAAGGATGGCAAATAACAACATAGTTTTTGAATCCCATGATATTATTCAAATAATAGACAAGGCAATCAAAGAGTGCAAGAACAACTCCAGCATAAAGCAGATAACAATACAGAAGAGCTGCCCTGATACACTCATGGTACCTGTTGACCCTGTCTTAATCGAACAGACAATC
>Ga0256845_1002933_pt1 | contig 11956 bp, 9 predicted proteins | sample RiftiametaG_FD_189101 | JGI IMG/M metagenome (GOLD analysis project Ga0256845, IMG submission 189101) | Tube worm associated microbial communities from hydrothermal vent at the East Pacific Rise, Pacific Ocean - Riftia | ecosystem: Host-associated > Annelida > Integument > Unclassified ... | reverse complement strand
AAAAACAAAAAGGAAAATATATTTTGTTAAGATTAATACAAATAAATTAAACAGCAAAAAACAAGAAATAGAAACTGTTGTTGCCGAAAACCCAAAAGAAAGCCCTAAACCTACACAAAAAATATATTTTGTTAAAATAAATGCAAATAATTTACTGTCGAAATCAAAAACAGAAGAAAAACCAAAATTGCAAAAACCCAAAGAGACCGTTGTTTTAGACCCTGAACTTGCAAAATTAATACAGCCACCGATTGCCAGCTATTATAATATTGAAGATGAAATTACAAAAAAAGAAAAACCAATATCTCCAAGTACAGAAATGGGTTTTGCCGATTGGTTAAAATATGTAGAAAATAGAAGCAAACAAGTTGAAAAAACTTCTACAAATAGTTTAATAGATAAGTTTATTTCTGAAAATCCGAGCATTTCTATCAATATAGAAGATAGTGTTGATACAACAAAAGAAGAAAAAGCATTAGAAAAAAACAAAGAAGATAGTTTTGTAACCGAAACATTAGCAAATATTTACATCAAACAAAAGCACTACGATAAAGCAATTTTAGCTATGAAAAAATTAAGTTTGAAATATCCACAAAAAAATAGTTACTTTGCAAATCGTATTAACGAGATTAAAAATTTAATAAAAGGATAAAGAGATGTATTACGTATTTTCAGTATTAATTGTAATTGTAGCCATATTATTAGTATTAATAGTAATGGTGCAAAATTCAAAAGGTGGTGGTTTAGCAGCTAATTTTTCTTCGTCGAACCAAGCAATGGGTGTAAGAAAAACAACTGATTTTCTTGAAAAAGCAACTTGGACACTTGCAATTGCGTTGTTAGTGTTTTCTATAGGAGCTAGTTTGTCAATTGGTGGCGGAAATAAAACTGAGATTGATAATGGTGCTGTTGAAGACAAGGTAGTAAATGAAAATATTCCTGCCAAGAATTTAAATTTACCAACAATGCAGAATAGTCAACAACCGCAAGCACAACCCAAACAAAAACCAGCAGAATAAAATTATTTAAAACCACCTTTAAAGGTGGTTTTTTTATACCTTTATGTTTTTATATATGCAAATAAAAACAAAAGCAATAGTATTAAAATATATAAAATATACTGACAACAGTATTATTGCACATCTTTTCACTCAAAATTCTGGAAAACAAAGCTTTATTATAAAAGGAGTAAGGAGCAAAAAATCTAAAATAAAAATAAATCTGTTTCAGCCATTTTCAATTCTTGAAATTGAAACAATTCAAAAATCAAAAAATAATATCTATTCTATTAAAGAAGCTAAACCCGCAATTGTTTTAAATAACATAAGCACCGATATAACAAAAAGTAGTATAGTTTTTTTTATTACAGAAATAATTAATAAAATACTTAAAGACGAAGAACCCGACAATGATTTATATAATTTTATAGAAGATTTTATCATTAACTTAGAAGAGGCTGAAAACATAAATAATTTTCATTTAATATTTTTGATACGATTAACATCATTTTTAGGATTTTTACCTAATATTGATAAAATTAAAACAGAATTTAATAAACGCTATTCATTTGACTACACTACTGTTTTTGAAACAATATTAAAAACAAAAGATTATAAAATAGAGCTTTATGGTATAAACAAAACAAACAGAGCCGAGCTTCTGCAACTTATTTTAAACTATTACAGCTTACATATTCCAAATTTTGGAGAAATAAAATCATTAAGTATTTTGCAAGAAGTATTTAGTTAAGTAATTTAGCAAAAAAAAATTATGTCAGTAGAAATTAGAGAAGTAAGCACAAAAGACGATATAAAACAATTTGTAAAGCTTCCTTTTGAAATATATAAAAATAATAAATTTTGGGCTCCCCCAATTATTGCCGACGAGCAAAAAGCACTAAACAAAAAAACTAATCCCGCCTTCGATTTTTGTGATGCAAAGTTCTTTCTTGCATTTAAAAATGGAATATGTTTAGGCAGAATTGGAGCTATAATCAATAAATTATACAATACAAAAACAGGTAAAAAATACGGTAGAATTAATCGTTTCGAGTTTTTTGACGATTCAGAGGTAAGCTCAGCTCTTATCGAAAAAGCAATAGCTTGGTTTAAAACAGAAGGAATGGAGATTGTGCACGGACCTCTAGGCTTTACAAACTTAGACACACAAGGCTTGTTAATAGACGGCTTCGATTATTTGCAATCCATAGCCTCAGTTTATCATCTCGATTATTATAAAAACCATTTCGAAAAAATGGGCTTCGAAAAAGAAAACGATTGGGTAGAATTTCGTTTAACCATTGGCGAACAAGCTACTAAAAAAGCCACTCGTGGGGCAAGCTTAATTACAAAAAGATTTGGCTTCGAGGTATTAAAATTTAACTCAACTAAAGAACTAGAACCATACGGAAAAGAAGTATTTAAAATATTAAACGAAGCTTTTCAAGATTTACCATACGTTACAAAATTTAACGATAAAATGATAGAACTTTATGCCGAAAAATATTTTAAAATATTAGACCCTAAGTATGTTCGTTTAATTAAAGATGGCGAAAAATTAATTGCCTTTGTTGTTGGTATGCCTTCCTTGTCGGAAGCTATGCAAAAAGCAAACGGCAAACTTTTTCCTTTCGGATTTTGGCACATAATGAAAGCCATAAAAAAGCCAAATGTTATTGATACTCTTTTAACAGGAGTATTGCCAGAATATCATAGCAAAGGAGCAGCAGTTATTTTGTATGCCGAATTACAAAACGAAATGCTAAACAACGGATTAAATACCATTGAAACTACAGGTATTTTTGAAGATAACAACGCAGTAATTTCTAACTGGAAAAACTACGAACATATTCAGCATAAACGCCGTAGGTGCTATACAAAAAACATATAATATCAAATAACGTATTATGAAAATATTACTGAAAAGCTAATTTGCAGAAGTGTATATTAAATCTTTCTAACATCTTGTTAATATTTTTAATAACGAAACATTAAACTTTAATATTTTTAGAATTACATTTGCGAAAAATAAATTAAAATATAAATAATATGAAGTTTTTTATTGATACTGCAAATCTTGAGCAAATTAAAGAAGGTCAAGATATGGGTATACTTGATGGAGTTACAACAAACCCATCATTAATGGCTAAAGAAGGCATTAAAGGAGAAGAAAATATATTAAATCATTACAAATCTATTTGCGAAATTGTTGATGGAGATGTTAGTGCAGAGGTAATTGCAACAGACTACAAAGGAATGATTAAAGAAGGTAAAGCATTAGCAGCTTTGCACCCTCAAATTGTTGTAAAAGTTCCTGTTACAGAAAACGGTATAAAAGCAATAAAATATCTTTCATCTAAAAATATTAGAACAAATTGCACCCTAATTTTTTCTGCCGGACAAGCTTTATTAGCAGCAAAAGCAGGAGCAACTTATGTTTCTCCTTTTATTGGTAGATTAGACGATAACTCAACCGATGGAATAGATTTAATTGCTCAAATTGTAGATATCTTCAATTTTTATGGATACGAAACAGAAGTATTAGCTGCGTCAATTCGTCACACAATGCATATTATCAGATGTTTAGAAGTTGGTGCAGATGTTGCTACATGTCCACTATCTGCAATTAAAGGTTTATTAAATCACCCTTTAACCGATATTGGTTTAGAAAAATTCTTATCCGATTATAATAAACTAAACGGATAGATAGTTTTAGAATCATCATATTAAGCGTCATTGTGAGCCGAAGGCGTAACAATCTGTCAAACTGAATAGACACGCTATCACTTGCAATGACGGTTTTTACACACCAATTGTTTTTTAGATTATGTTTATCAAGTTATACGAAGAAAATCCAAATCAAAGGCATATCCAACAAATTGTTGATGTGCTAAAATCGGGAGGTATTATTATATATCCCACCGATACTGTTTATGGTTTGGGTTGCGATATAACTAAACCAAAAGCTGTAGAAAAAATAGCACAGCTCAGAGGAATAAAGCTAAGTAAAGCCAATTTCTCTTTCATTTGTCAAGATTTAAGTCATTTGTCATCTTACTCGTTACCTCTTGATAATAACGTGTTTAAAATGCTGAAAAGAAATCTCCCCGGACCTTTCACATTTATTCTAAAAGCAAACAATAATGTTCCAAAACTTTTTAAAAGCAATAAAAAAACAATTGGAATTAGAGTGCCAAATAACAATATCATCAGAAATATTGTTGAGGAATTGGGCAATCCAATTCTAACAACTTCAATCTACGACGAAGATAATAACGAGTATATTACCGATCCGGAAATAATTAACGATGTTTACAACCAAAAGGTTGATATTATAATTGATGGCGGATACAGCGAAAACAAAGCATCAACTGTGGTTGATTGCAGTGGCGATGAAATTGTTATTATTCGTGCGGGTAAGGGCGAGTTGTTGTAGAGTTCTATTTGTTTAAAAGTTTTTTAGCATAATTAAGGTTTTGTTTTGCATTTTTGTGTTGTGGATTTAATAATAATGCTTTATTAAAACACTCTATTGCGTGCTCAAAATCTTCCTTTTTACCATAATCAATACCTAAATTACTGTAATAATTAGCAAGTTTATTAAACTCAATATTTAAGTTTTTAGTTTCTGACGAATAATTGTTTTGTAAAAAATTATAATCGTTTATTGCATTTCTTAAGCTATCTGAATATAAATAAGCAATTGCTCTAACAGAATACGAATTGTAGTTATTTTTCTTTAATTCAATAGATTTATTGCAATCGGCAATTACTTTAGCATATTTTTTTTGCTGAAAAAGAAGTTTAGCTCTGTTTAAATAAAAGTTTGAATTTTTGGGCATTATTTCTATTGCTTCATTAAAATAGCGAAGCCCCTCGTCTAATTTATTCTGCATAGATAACACTCCGCCTAAGTTTGAGTATGCTTTAGCATAATTCTGGTGAGATTTAATTGTTAATTTAAAAAACTTCTCAGCATTTTGTAAATCCCTATTTCGCATATACGAATTTCCTAAACTATTTGTAATGATAAAAGAATTAGGATATTTTTTATATGCATCAAGAAATAGACTAATATCGTTTTGCCAAATTATACTTCGGTTAAATGTTAATACAGACATAATAATTAAATAAATTATTACTGTGTATTTTGCAATATTTTTATTTTTGAGTTTGTTTAACAATAGAGCAATTAATAAATAAATTCCGATTGAAGATAAATAAGCATATCTATCAGAAAAAACAGCTTCGGTATTATGTAAGAATATCTGTAAAATAAAAACTATATTAAACACAAAAAAAGAAAAAGCAAATATCATTTCTTTCTTTTTTTTAATTATAAAATATATGGTTAAAGCTATAAGAGCCAATACAAACACCACATAAACCCAATAAGTAACAAGCACTGAATTTGTTTCAGGATAAGGGTAAAATACTGAAAGTTTATAAGGAATAATTGATTTTACTATATATTGAGTAAAAGAATACGACGAAAATAATATTTGTTCACCAATTGAATAAATATCTTTTCTTACTCCATAAAAATCTCTTTGAGCATAAATATTTAGTATTCCCATAATAAATGATATTGCAAAAAATGGGATTTTCTCTAAAATTAGTTTGATGTTAAATAATTTTCTGTTTTGTAAATAATCTACAACTATTAAAACCAAAGGAAACGAAGCTGCCATACCTTTAGATAATATCGATAAAGAAAAAATAAATAATGATAAAACGTAATATTTATGTTTTGAAAATGTTAGATATTTTAAATAAAAAATTAAAGATAACAGATAAAATGCTGTGTATAAAACATCTTTTCTTTCTGTAATCCACGCAACAGATTCTACATGAATTGGAGCTAAGGCAAATAAAGATGCTGTAATTAAAGCTATTTCTTTATTTTGGATAATATATTTTTTGAATAAAATATAAACAAGACTAACATTTATTAAATGTAAGATTATATTATTTAAATGATATAACCAAGGATTTAGTTCAACAACAGAATATTCTATAGCCCAAGTTAAATTAGTAATTGGATTATATAAGCCATAGTAATAACTAAAAAAAATAGTTTTAATATTATTTAATGATAACGAGGTTAAACTCTGATTGTTTAAAATATATGTATCATCGTCCCAATGTAGAAAAATACCTTTTATTGATGGAGCAAAAACAATAAAAGTTGTCACTAAAATAACAACTAAATACTTGTGTTTAATAATAAATTCTTTAATCTTATCCATTAAAGTGGTTTAAAAAATAACCATGCTAAAGTAACAATTATTTATTTTATTTTAATACTTTTGATGATATTATGACCATGACCCCAGAAATATCGATAATTATTCCCTTATACAATGAAGAACACAATGTAGAATTGTTAATTAATAGAACAATTGATACAATTAATAAGCTAAACGTAGAATCAGAAATTATATGTATTGACGATGGTAGTTCTGATAATACATTAAGCAAATTATTAGATTTACAAAAAACTTCTTCTATTATTAAGATAATTCAATTATCAAGAAATTTTGGGCATCAAGCTGCATATATTGCCGGACTAAAAGAAAGTAAAGCCAAATATACAGTTATGATAGATGGCGATTTACAAGACCCCCCCGAATTAATTGCAGAATTATATAATAAAATAATATTAGATAAACTAGATATTGTTTATGCTAAAAGAAATAAACGTGAAGAAAAGTTCTTGAAACATTTGTTAATACAAATATTTCATAAATTATTTTCTAATATTACAAGCGTAAAAGCTCCTGCAAATGTTGGGAATTTTTCAATAATTAAACGTAATGCTTTAGATGCACTATTATCGCTACCCGAGAAAAATATTTATTTGCCAGGTCTAAGATTTTACATTGGATTTAAACAAGGTTTTGTAGAATATAACAGAAGTGATAGAAAAGCTGATGAATCATTAAGTACAACAAAACTTTTTAAACTAGCTTTTGATGCAATATTCTCTTTCTCAAAAATACCTATTAAAATATCATTAATAATTGGAACTATAGGAATCTTATTTTCTTTTATAGGAGGTATAATTGTAATTTACAAAAAAATTATTGGTGTAGCAATTACCGGTTGGACATCTGAAATGTTAGTGCTTTTCTTTTTTGGAAGTGTTCAATTATTCTTTTTAGGAATTTTAGGAGAATATGTTTTTAGAATATTTATTGAAACCAAAGACAGACCATTATATTTTATAAAGAAAAAATATAATTAGTGTGTAAATTGCTGAATGCAACCTTTTTGCACTTAGAAATGTCTGTTTAGTATATTAAGATAAATATTCTAAAAACAAAATAAATAACTAAATAAAATATTATGAAAAAGTTTACATTAACAATTGGCTTAGTTGTAATTGCAGCTTTTGTATATGGACAAAGAAATACTAAACCAAAAGCGTTTATTACAGAGCCAATAAATACAACAAAAAAACTAATGTTGAAACAAGGTAAAGAAAATCTAAATGCCACTTATGTTTGGGAAGAAGAATTTACAGATTCAATTGCAACAGGTGTTAACGGCTTGCCAGATGGTTGGGCTTATACACCAAATGACACTAATATTAATAATCAGTGGCAATGGAAAGGTGGTTTTATTGGTACTGTATGGCTGGGAACTCCTGTTACAATAGAAGAAACTTTCTATACTAATTCTGCAACTGTTCCTGCAACTAATCCTACTTTATTTTTTAACTTTTTTAATTCTTTCTATTTTAGTATTGAAAATGGACAAGATAGTTTATATGTAGAGTATGAATCTAATGGTGATGGCAACTGGCATTGGTTATGGAGTAACAGAAACGAAACTGCACTTGTAGCTTCAGGTGTAAATTATCCTTATTCTAGTTGGGACGAGCATATGGCTCGTATTCAATTACCTGCAACTACAATTAACCAACCAATTAAATTTAGGGTAACAGCAAGTAGAACAAATGGATATAGTCAGTATGTAGAAAGTATGGCTTTAGGCTCTTTAGCTAATGATGATGTAGAAATGATAGCAAATGCATGTTTAAACACCTATGTAGCCGACAACGATACTACATATTTTGATGGCCTTTATCAATTATTACCTATAACATTAAAGAAAAATTTTGTTTACAATATGGCGGCTGTAAAAAATTATGGAGTTAACTCAGCTACAAATTTAGTTTACACTGCTACATTTAAAGATTCTAATGGAAACTTAATTGCAGAAAAAGATACCAATATGATGCTTTTAGGTTCCGATTTAACAAATACTTATGATATTGATACGTTTAAATGTGGAGGTTTTGATAATATTGATGCTGTTACTGTAGGGACTTATACATTAGAAACAAATGTTACATACGATAATGCTGATGAAGATACTTTAAATAATTATTTTTCAATGGATATTACTTATGCTGGATCAGGGGGTTCAGGAGGTGTAATAGAAACAACAGCTTCATTAGCAAGAAATACTAAAATTACAGGGGAGTTAGGCGTTCATCAGTATTCTGGTAGTAATGATGGTGACCAAATTGGGATTTCTTTTCATGTAAGTGAACAATGTGTTATTGGTGGAGCAATAATTCCTTTAGGACTTGGAACAACTGATGAAACAGGATTTACTGTAGAATTATATGCTTCAAATATAGCAGGTACTGCATGGGAGCAAATGGGTCGTTCTAATGATATTTGCACTTCTGCTGCAGATGCAGGAACCTCTATATCTGTAGATTTATGGAATTCGTTATCTTTATATCCTCAAGTAGATTATATGTTGGTTTGTGCTGCTCACTTTACTCCTAATGTATCAAAAATATATTTTTCAACATACGATGGATATAAAGATTTTTCTAATAAATCGTTGCTTTACGAACCGGCTACTGCATTATGTATTGGTGGAACTTGGTCTTATATTACAGAAGTTCCTTGCTTTACATTGATTGTAGGGGGTTTTACAAACTCAGTTAATGAAACTTCTTTAGAAAATACTGTTAAAGTATATCCAAATCCAACGGAAAATATATTGCATATTGATAATATAAATGGTGCAAAAATAGAAATTTACAATATGCTTGGTAACATAGTTTATATTAACGATAAGGCAAGTGATTTTAACACAGTTGATTTGTCAAATTATGCAAAAGGAACGTATTTAGTAAGAGTTTATTCTGAAACAGGCATAGTTGTAAAGAAAATTAATTTAGTAGAATAAAAGTTAATTCCTTATATCCGCAGGTTTAGTTTTAAAATATTAATAGTCAAGGCTTCACTATTTAAATTAAAGAGAAACTGATTAATGTTTAATAACTTATAAACTAACAAAGTGAAACCCTGCCTTGCGAATTTTAGGTAATTCTTAAAATTATTTTTTATTTTTTGGTTTTCTTAGTTTTTTATAAAGCCAAAAAAGAGCAAATAAAAAATGCCCAATTACTAAAACTAGAACAATGTATAAGGTGATTTTATAATCCATACTTCAAATACAAAAATACTATTTCTATTTGTAGGATACAAGCTTTTTAAAAAAATTAAAAAGCAAACACGTGAATATAAGATGTCAGTAAAAAATACTAAAAACAGATATTTTTCATTAAAAAAATTTTAAAATAAAAAAAAATGTTTATCTTTGTTATTTAAGTAATAAATGTTTAACTAAATTTATATTTTTATGAGAAGACTTACACTAACAATCGCATTAGTATCTATAGTTGCTTTTGCGTTCGGACAAAGAAATGCTAAACAACAAGCATTTTCTTTAACTCCTTCAACTACTGCCAAAAAATTAATGCAGTTACCAGGAGAGAAAAGTACAAACGCCAGTTATGTTTGGGAAGAAGAATTTACAGATTCAATTGCAACAGGTGTTAACGGCTTGCCAGATGGTTGGGCTTACACACCAAACGATGCTGATCTTAATAATCAATGGCAATGGAAAAAGGGTTATATTGGAATGGTTTGGACAGTTCCTGTTACATTAGAGGAAACTTTTGAGACACATTCTGCAACTGTTCCTGCAACTAATCCTACTTTGTTTTTTAACTTTTTTAATTCTTTCTATTATAGTATTGAAAATGGACAAGATAGTTTATATGTAGAGTATGAATCTAATGGTGATGGCAACTGGCATTGGCTATGGAGTAATAGAAACGAAGCAGCTATTGTTGCTTCAGGTGTTGATTATCCGTATTCTAGTTGGGATGAGCATATGGCTCGTATTCAATTACCTTTAACTACAGTTAACCAGCCAATTAAATTTAGAGTTACTGCTAGTAGAACTAATGGTTATAGCTTATATGTAGAGAGTATGGCTTTAGGATCTTTAGCTAATTATGATGTTGAAATGACTGCAAATGCTTGTGTAAATACATATTTAGGATATAATGACACTACATATTTAGACGGTCTTTATCAATTAATGCCATTAGATCAAAAGAAGAATTTTGTATATAATAAAACTGCAGTAAAAAATTATGGTGTTAATGCTGCAACAAATATGGTTTACACTGCTACTTATAAAGCTGCTGACGGAACTTTAATTGCACAAAAAGATACAAATGCAATGTTTACAGGTACAGATTTAACTAATCTATTTGATGTTGATACATTCGTATGTGATGGTTTTGATAATATTGATGCTGTTGTAGAAGGTACTTATACTTTAGAAACTAAAATCTCATACGATAATGCTGATGAAGATACAGTTAATAACTATTTTTCAATAGATATTACTTATGATGCTCCACTAATTCCGGGTAGTAATAATATTTCTCACTTAGCAAGAAATACTGACGAAACAAGTTCTGTAGCTGTTCATTATTATAATGGTGCTGCTGATGGTGATCAAGTTGGAATAGGATTTAAGGTAAGTCAAGAATGTGAAATTATTCAAGCAATAATTCCTTTAGGTAGCAAGACTACAGACCAAACAGGATTTTCAGTAAAAATATATGAACCAGATGCTCCAGGTAGTAATACATGGGAACAAATTGGTGGTTCTGACGAAGTTTATACTTCTGCTTCTGATGCAGGTACATCTTTAACAGTTGATTTATTAGATAAAGTAGATTTACATCCTAAAACTAGATATAAATTAGTTTGTGCTGCACACTATACTCCTAATGTATCAGAAATTTATTTTACATCATTTAGTGGATATAAAGATTTTCAAGATTCTAATACACAATTATATGGTCCTGCTTCTGAATTAAATATTGGTGGTACTTGGTATTATATGACAGATGTTCCTTGTTTCCAAGCTGTATTAGAGGGCGCAGCTTCAGTTGAAGAATTAAACTCTATAGAGAATCTTATTAAAGTTTACCCTAACCCAACTAATGGTGTTTTACATATTGATAATGTAAACGGAGCAACCATTGAGGTTTATAATATGGTTGGTAATATGGTTGACCTTATTAATAATGCTAACGAATTTAATACTGTTGATTTATCTAACTATGCAGAAGGTACATACTTAGTAAAAGTTTATACTGAAACAGGTGTATCAATTAAAAAAGTTAACTTAATAAAATAAGAACTAATTTTTAAATAATATTTAAGTCCGGCTTTTTAAGTCGGGCTTTTTTTATGCTTTAAATTTTGGTTTAGTTAACAGAAGCAAAACCAGTTTCTATGCAAAATACCTTACAACCAAGTCACTATAGACTACTCAAGTCCATAGATTTAAACTACGAATAAAATTCGTTATGCATAGAAAGAAGACCTTAGATATTAGACCAAAAAAAGCCTGTCCCGATTTATTTCGGGGGCTTGCGTACAATGTCATTAAGTTAAGGATATTGTCGTAATTGCGAACGAGGAACGAGTTCGGTAACGGCAAAGCCCTCAACAAAGTTAATCTCTTGATATTAACAAGATTGCTTCGTCTTCCGATAGTTATCGGAATCCTCGCAATGACGCTTAAATTATAGATTTTACGTCTTAACTTAATGACATTGG
>Ga0256845_1002932_pt1 | contig 11961 bp, 8 predicted proteins | sample RiftiametaG_FD_189101 | JGI IMG/M metagenome (GOLD analysis project Ga0256845, IMG submission 189101) | Tube worm associated microbial communities from hydrothermal vent at the East Pacific Rise, Pacific Ocean - Riftia | ecosystem: Host-associated > Annelida > Integument > Unclassified ... | reverse complement strand
TTCGCTGGAAAGACCAAGTGATAAATTAATACCGTAACATTGTGGCTTTTATGAATAAACTCACTCATTCACCCATAATACATTACGCCGCAAGCGGCGGGGAATAAATCCCCAAGTGATTCAAAGGCTACTGATTCAAGATTAGCAAACGCTTTTAACATCAGTACAATCCACATCTGTATAAGACCACGAACAAGTACATTTTCCAAGTTTTTATATATTGTTTTTTTATTGAAATTTTATTGAGTAAATATTTCTAAACATTAATGAAAATTAATTTCTAACTCAAGCCTAAATATAAAAATAAATCCAACAAATTAATAAATAGTTTACACGAATCAATATTTATTCAAGGTTTATTCAATATTTCATGATTGTTTTCTCACCTCTAATGTTTTATTATATAGGAGTACTTTTATCAGTACATCTTGGTTGTCACGGCCAAGGATATTATTCCATTTCTTAAGGCCGTGCTTTTTAACAACTTAGAACGTTCTAACTAACAAAGGATATACTATGAAAATGTTCAATAAAACGACGATCTCAAAAGCACTCAAGAAGGCTTTGATAGTTGCTGCAAGCGTGAGCTTAACAATACCACTGGTTCAAGCTGAAGAAGAAATCGACGAAACAGAAAACAATGTTGTCACTATCACGGGATCTCGAATTAAACGTACTGACGTTGAAGGCTCTCTACCGATCACCACTATTTCGGCGGATGCGATCCGCAGTTCAGGTGTAACGAATGTGCCCGATCTTATGGCTCAACTACCTCAGATGCAAGGATTTACAACTGCTTCGGATACGGTAGGCGGCGGTGGTGGTGGCGTGCAAACAGCCTCTTTACGCGATCTGGGTTCGTCCTACACATTAGTATTACTAAACGGACACCGTCTCGCTTCACAAGACTCCGGGAGCAGCATCGATCTGAACTCGATCCCAATATCAGCCATTGAGAGAGTCGAAATATTGACCGATGGCGCATCTTCTCTTTATGGATCTGACGCAATCTCGGGTGTTGTCAATTTCATTATGAAATCCAATCTGACCGATACAACGGTGTCTTTTCGTACAGACAAGCCAACCGAAACAGGTGGCGAAAGTTGGAATTTTTCAGTGAGTACGGGGTTCGGTGAGATAGAAGCGGATGGTTACAATATCCTTTTAGCTTTTAGTCATGATGACCAATCAAAATTACGCTCAGTTGATCGAGATTTTGCCAGTACAGGAATTCTTCCATTTACCTACCAAGGAAATGATCTCGTCTTTCAAAGAACATCGGCCAATGCGATCCCCGCCAATGCTTATCTTGCATTTGATTGGAACGGTGACGGCGTATATAACGGGCTCGATGCAGTTGACGGAGGTCCAGCTCGTACACGCTCATTTAATCCCTATAATGAAGCTAATGGCAGTTGTGCTCCAAATAACGGACTGAGTGGTACAACTTGTATTTACGACTTTACCGAAACCTTGGAAATATTTCCTGAATCAGAACGAGATAATTTCTTTCTCAGTGCGATTTATGACATTAATCAAGACTTAAGATTTAGCTCTACAATCTCTTATTCAACATTTAAAATTACACCACGGATTGCACCTTATCCCACCGGGACGTTCACTCTCGATAGCTCGCTTGCCATTGTACAGGATAATGTTATTCCATTCTTAACGACTGAAGAACTGGCAGCGTCCCCTAGAGTAGGAGTACGTTGGCGTACTAGGCCCGGCGGAAACCGAACGAATTTGTATGAAACCGACACCTTCAATGTTGTAGCAGGTTTGGAAGGGGATTACGGAGACATGAATTGGAGTACTCATGTGACTCTTTCCGATTCAGCACGAACGAATACCCGTATTACAGGTTATCCATTAACCGAAGAACTATTTGCTGCCTTTGAAACCGGAACCGTTAATATTTTTGATACACCAGAAAACTTAACTACGGAGGCCAATGAATTAATCAAATCAACAATGTATAGCGGTCCATGGACAACAACCGATACCCAAATGAATGCAATTGAAGGATCAATGTCGATGCCCGTTTTTGATATGGCTGGCGGCGAGTCTTATTTTGCTGCCGGGTTTGACTATCGTCAAGTTGAGTATGTACGAGGTCGCTCACAAGCGGTTACTGATGAGATCGTTTTATTTGAAGGTGAAGGCGATACGCCAGCGTTTGATTTATCCCGTGAAACCTATGGTATTTTTGGTGAAATAGTCTTCCCATTTAGCGATAATTTGGAAGTCACAACATCGGCGCGATACGATAATATTGGCTCGATTACCGATACTCCTGAAAATGGTGGAACATCACGAACCGTTGGAAGTAGCATGAATGATACAACCTTTAAGGTATCTTTGGCTTATCGACCCAATTCAGATTGGTTAATTAGAGCCTCCATTGGAACAGGTTTTAAAGCGCCAACGATGCGTCAAATAGCTGAACCTTTAATTCCATTTGGAGTCACTTCCTCTTCCTATGACTGTCCATTTCCTGCAAGTGATCCATTGGCTGCATTTTGTTTACCAGACAGAATACAATACAATGAAGTACGTCAAGGATTCGAAGGACTAAAACCGGAAACCTCCGAGCAAGCTTCTGTTGGTTTTGTATATGCGCCTAGTCGTGAATTTAGCGCGACTGTCGATTGGTGGCAAGTTAACCTAGAAGATCAAGTGGCGCGTCCAACGGAAAGCCAAATATTCGGTGACCCGGTAACCTATCGTCACTTGTTTACTTCTACTTTAAATCTTGGAACTGGTGAACAAGAATTAGCGATTATCCGATCACCACAAAATATTGGCGAGTCGAACAATCAGGGCGTTGATTGGGGATTTAATATTACCAACGAATTTTCCTTTGGCACTCTCAAAACCTCTTTTAATGGCACCTATCTAATTGATAGTGAATCATTAGTTGTCGGTGGCGCACCGGGTGAATTTGAGACTAGCTTGGGTCAGTTTGGACCGGATGACGCGGTTACGTTTAGAAATATTTTTAACATGAGAAATACCCTTGTTATGGATGATTTCGCTCACACGTTGAACATGGACTATCGTTCAGGTTATCGAGATAAATATTGGCCTGGTGGCAGCTCTCGAATTCGTCTAGCGGATGACTTTAGTACCAACTTCAGCGGTGGTGTACAGCGATCGGTTCCCTCTTATATGACTTTTGATTATCTACTGACATATGCATGGAACGAGCATTTGAATGTCGCTTTTGGAATAAAAAACCTGCTGGATAAAACACCACCACTAAGTTTAAGAGCAAGTGGTTCTGGCCATCAGGTTGGATATGATCCTCGTTATACGGATGTATTTGGTCGTACCTTATATGTTAGTGCAGATTATACTTTTTAGCTCAAAGTCAAATCAGTTAACAACTGATTAATCCTACCAAATATTTACTGTTTTTTCCTTTGAGAAAACAGTAAATTCACGGATTTTTACAAACAACGAACCCGTTAGAAACTCATATCAAATTGCAAATATATTTCCTGACCAATGGCATTATAAAAACGACCTGAATTAGAAAACCATGGCCAGTTACTTTGAGTAGGATCTTCCGGTGGTTCTTGATTAGTCAGGTTATTGAATCCTAAACTGATTCTAGAAAATACCGCACCACCATAAAAACTGACTTCTACCTGACTGCTGATATCCAGCCGTGACAAACCAACTCGACTGAAGAAATTAATTTCATAAAAAATTCGCGTCATCAAAAAAACTCGCTCTTGCGGCGCAATAAGCTGCCGAGTTAAACGATGCGTTCAACAAATGCCACCGGAATCGATGACAGATCGACAAAGTGGGTAGTACCACTGAATCCAATTGGATAAATAGGTAAACGGCGACCATCAATCAGAGTAAGTGTTTGACCAAACCCGATCCCTCGTAAGTTAACCGCAAAAGCGCCGGGGGTAAATCCAAAGGTAGAGCTGTTATCGAAGGTTCCTCCTGAATTTTGGGTCAGGTTATCAATAACATCCTTTACATTGGCATAACCCAATTTATCCATTTCCTCACGGCTGATCGACAATACTGGCGACAAGTTTCTAATATCAATATTTTTGATCCGAGAACCGGTTACAACGACTTTGTTTTTATCTGAAATTTGCTCTGAGCCATCGGCAACTTGAGCAGCGGCAACATTGACAGACAATGTGCCTATCACACCTAGCATCAGTAGATTTAACCCCAAACGGTTGACTTTGTGTTGAACGATATTTTTCACCATAAAAAGGACTGCTCTTTTTGTTTTTTGAAGGCGCAACCGTTGCAGAATAGTTAGCACCTCGACCCAAGGATTATCCTAGAATAGTTCAAAAAAACCTAGAGCGAAACGGTAGTTTACCGCAGATTGCGGACGAATACGACACGGTTATATTACTAATAGAGCGACGAATCACCGAAAAATAATCCAACCATTCATCAGAAGTGGATTGATTTATCAAAATCATAGATATATCATATGAGAAATTATAAGTTGATGGTATTAACTATGACTCTTAACGAGCTCAAGTATGTGGTGGCCGTTGCACAAACTCAGCATTTTAGTAGAGCGGCTGATCTTTGTAATATCAGCCAGCCCAGCTTGAGTATCGCCATTAAAAAATTGGAAGATGAGCTGGGGATTACTATCTTTCAACGTGGCAAACGAAAGATCGACATCACCGCAATGGGAATGGCTGTAGTGCAGCAAGCACAGAAAGTAATCGAGGAAGCCGATAAACTCAATTATTTAAAAAATAAGCAAAAAAGACCACTAGAAGGGGTTATCCGCTTGGGTGCCATATTTACTATTGGCCCCTATTTATTCCCTGCGCTGATCCCACAGATAAGAAAAAATCATCCACAAATGCCTCTACATATTGACGAAGACTATACAGAAAATTTGCGCAAAAAATTATTGCAGGCAGAAATTGATATCGCTGTTTTAGCACTACCTTTTTCTGATCCGGCACTAGAAACTCTGGAAATCTATACCGAAGACTTTATTCCTTTGTTTTATGACAGCCACCAGTTCGCAAAACAATCAAAAATAGCCGTTGAAGATATATCCCCTGACGAATTATTAATGCTTGGTCGGGGCAATTGTTTTAGAGATCAAGTGATCGCAGCCTGCCCACAATGTCTCTCACCAAAATCTCGAAGTGAAGACTGGATGGTTGGAAGTTCACTGGAGACTATCCGACATATGGTCGCAATGAAATTAGGCATCACCGTTTTACCAATCACGGCACTGGCCAAGCAAACGGACTATCCCGGATTAGATTCTAGGCCGTTCGCGTCACCCGCCCCACAAAGGCGTATCGTATTAGCCTGGCGTGCCAGCTTTCCAAGAAAAGAAGCCGTTATGGTCATCGCAAAATGCCTACAAAAAGCACTAAGAGATCAGGTAGATCTTCTACCAATCGATAAACCGCTAACAAATAGAAAATAAGCGAAAAGGTTGATCGGATTTGAGCCTGAAATTATCACAAATATCTGTTGAAACCCTCAAAGGTGTGGGCAGTAAAGTCGCTGAAAAATTAGCGATCTTGTCCATCGAAAGTCTAGAGGATTTACTTTTTCATCTCCCTTACCGATATCAAGATCGAAGCCGAATTCATCCAATAGGAAGTCTACGGCATGGTCAAACAGCGCAAGTGTTTGGCATCATCGAAGCAACTGATATTATTTTTGGTAAACGCCGTTCGCTTGTTTGCAAAATTTCTGACGCCAGCGGCATTTTAGATATTCGATTATTTTATTTTTCCATGGCACAAAAAAAACAATTCAAGCGAGGAGAATATGTGCAATGTTATGGACAAGTTTCTCATTCCGGCCGTTCATTTGCGATGATCCACCCGGAAATAAAATTCTTAAAATCCCAACAAACACCCGAACTACAAGAAGGTCTTCAAGCGGTTTACCCTACCACTCAAGGGCTGCAACAAAGGACCTTTCAAACCTTAATCAAACAAGCGATGACATATCTTAATACCGCGAGTATCAAAGAGCTATTACCGCAAGCTTTACTCGCCAAACTCACCTTCCCCCCGTTGGCGGACGCGTTAAAATTGTTACATCGACCACCGCTGGATATATCGCTAGCGGATATCCAAAGCGGGGAACATCCATTGATCCAAAGGCTGGCCTTTGAAGAACTAATGGCTCAACACCTAGCGCTGAAAAAATTAAAACAAAAACATCAGGCACATCAAAGTTATCCCATTAAAAACCATCCGACACTAATTAACCAACTTGAAAAAAAATTGTCCTTTAATCTAACCAAAGCACAACAAAATGTGATCAAAGAAATTCGTGGCGATCTAAATAAAAAATTTCCAATGATGCGTTTAGTACAAGGCGATGTAGGTTGTGGTAAAACATTAGTCGCCGCCTTTGCTATGTTGGATGTTGTAGCGGATCATTTTCAATCCGTACTGATGGCACCGACAGAATTACTAGCCGAACAACATTTTGTTTCTTTTCAAGCCTGGTTTCAATCTTTGGGAATTCAAGTCACATTGCTGACGAGCAAGATGAGCAGCCAATTAAAAAAGGAATCTCTGGAAAATATTGAAACCGGCACGGCTAAAGTGATTATTGGCACGCACGCCGTTTTCCAACAACAAGTTACATTTGCTAATTTGGCACTGGTCGTAATCGACGAGCAACACCGTTTTGGGGTAGAACAAAGAAAGAGTTTACTAGAAAAGGGGGCAAGTTCCACTCTCAAAAAATCTAATCACCACCCACATCAACTCATCATGACCGCCACGCCAATCCCCCGCACATTAGCGCAAACCGCTTATGCTGATCTGGATTTATCGATTATCGATGAAATGCCACCGGGACGAAAATTAGTGGGAACTTCAGTCATAAATGACTTACAAAAACCTCAAGTCATTCAACGTATTCTTCATGCCTGTCAACAACATCAGCGTCAAGTTTATTGGGTGTGTACTTTAATTGATGAATCGGAAGAGTTGGAATGTCAGGCCGCAGAGGTCACCTATCAGGAGCTATCGGAGCAACTATCCGATTTGCGCGTAGGCTTAGTTCACGGTAGGCTTAAATCAAAAGAAAAACATGAGATTATGGCAAAATTCAAAGCCGGTGAACTGGATATTTTAGTGGCTACCACGGTAATTGAAGTCGGTGTCGATGTACCGAATGCCAGTTTGATGATTATCGAAAATCCTGAGCGATTGGGCTTATCTCAATTGCACCAATTGCGAGGGCGAGTAGGACGTGGCGAAAAACAAAGTTATTGTATTTTGATGTACCATGCACCGCTATCACAAAATGCCAAACAACGATTAAATGTGATGCGGGACACTAATGATGGATTTAAAATTGCCGAAAAGGATTTGGAAATTCGAGGTGCCGGAGAAGTTTTAGGTACCCGACAAACCGGCGAAGTTTTATTTCGCTTTGCAGATTTATTACGAGATAGAAAACTCTTGCCGCAAGTTCATCAAAATGCTGAAATAATCGCAAAATTCCATCCGGAATTAGTTGATGCCTTATGTACTCGGTGGATTAAAGATGGTGAACAAATGAGTCACGTGTAAATAATCTCAAGAGTTAATATGTACCCGTGCTATCTCAAAATACAGATTCAGCCTAGATTAATCAATTTGTCACTTATTCTTCTGGTCCTAACATAATTGCAAGCCAGAGAGTCTTAGGGTTGGTTTCTAGGGCAATTTTTATTGTCATGGTCAAAGGAACTGACAAAAACATGCCAACTGAGCCAAAAATCCACCCCCAAAATATCAACGAAAGAAAAACAATAAAGGTAGACAAGCCTAGCATTTTTCCCATAAATTTTGGTTCAAGAAAATTGCCAACGAACATATTGGCAAATAAAAAAGTTAAGCCAGTCCACAATACTGCTGCTGGACCAATTTGAATAAATGCTAATATTAACGGTGGAATAGCGGCAATAATCGAACCAATATTCGGAATATAATTCAACAAAAAAGCTAACATCCCCCATAAAAAAGGATAATCGACCCCAACAAAATAGAGCGAAATTGAAACAATAAAACCGGTTAACAAACTCGCCGCTGTTTTGATCGCCAGATAATGCCTTATTTTTCCCAATATTTTATTAATATGAACCATTTTGTCATGGCTATCTGAAAAAGCTCTGGAAAACTTGACGGGAAAACTCGACATTTCTGCCAAAATAAAAATCACACTTAAAAAGATAATAAAAAATTCCTGAAAAATATAATTTAAACCACCAACAATACGACTGACCAATGCCAACCCATACTCGTCCACCAAGCTAGCAAGCTGAAGCCCTTCTATAGGCAGCCCTTTGGTTTCTAACCAAGAAAAAAGTCCACCAAAGCTTTGCTGTAGTTTATCGGAATACAGCTCTTTGTTAGAGCTAAAAGACTGGATCGAATCACCCACTAAATATCCAACAAAACCAAGAAACGATAACATGATAATTAATACAATAAAAATAGAAAACCCTTGCGGGATTTTTTTATTAACCAACCATTTTATCGGCGGAATACAAACAACTGATATGAACAAAGCAAGTAAGAATTCGGCGAGTATTGGAGCTGCAACTTTCAAACCTGCAACTACAATTACAAATGACGCCGCTGTCAGCATGATCGATTGAGAAGTGACTGAAATATCTTGTGAATTATCTTGTGAATTGTTATTCATCTTATTGTTCCATTTCCCTATTCGAAAATATGCCAACTTGGATGTCATTAAAGTAAACGATTAAGAATACTATCCAACTTTGCTCTTTTAGTTAACTTAAGTAATTTTTGAGCTTCCTTTCGATAGCATTCTGGTTTTTCAATTTCATCAAAATGGTTAATCCGGGTACAATGTTTCATTACTTGCTGTAACTCACTATCAAATTTATTTTTCAATTGCTTAGCCGGGTCCTGAATAAGAACACCATTTTCGATATCGAGTCGCCAAGCTCTCGGATTAATATTATGTCCCGTAATCAAATAATTGCTTTCGTCGGAATTAATTCCTTTTAAGTGAAAACTGTTCCCCTTGTCCAACCACAAGCAAACATTTAGTAGATTTTCATCAATAAATTTTTGATTCGATTTAACAAACCGTCTTAGGCTTGTTTCATAAATATAAGGCAAAATACCTATTTTGTTAAATGGTTTATCTTCGCCAATGTAGAAGTCATTCGCCGTTTTATCACCGACAATAATGGTCACTTTGGTATTTTGTTTTAGTCGTTTTCGTACGGCTTTATGAATTTTTGCAGGGAAATTAAAGTATGGTGTGAAAATAACGATTTCATTTTCTGTTAATCGAACTAATTCATATATGGTATTATTAAGTTTATTGTTGCGGCCACCAAACCCCAGTAATGGCGTAATTCGAATTGATTTATTTTTTTCTTTTTCTTGATCTGCCTTAAAAAAATAGTCTGCTCTTCTTAATCTTATTTTGAGTCTTCGGATGGAATTCTTAAGTGCTTTTGCAGTTGGAATAACCTCAGAAGTTAAATTTCTAACCGCATCATTTTTGCTAAAATTATCGTTAAGAAAGTTTACAAATGAATTAGTTAAGCTTTTACTATTAATCAGTTGATAACGATCGTATCGATATCGTTTTTGTTGTTGCAAGTAAATATTATTAATACTCGCTCCGCTATAGAATAAGGTATCATCAAACACAAACCCTTTTAGATGCAAAACCCCCAGAAACTCTTTGCTTTTTACTGGCACACCTAAAATATCAATTTTATGCTCATATTTTTTATTTAACTCACGATATAACCGCACGTTACCGACACTTTTAGCATGCCCCATTAAGCCACGTTGAGCTCTTAAAAAATCAATAAATATCTTAACCTCTAGTTTTGGGTTATTCTGCTTGGCTTCATACAACGCGTTAAGTACCGCTTGACCGGCTTCATCATCTTGCAAGTAAAGCGCAGTAATATAGATTCTATTTTGAGCGGATTGAATCAGCTCAAAAAGTTTTTCTCGATAATCATTGGTATTATCGATAATAGTTAAATCATCCTGCGAAATATTAATCGTTTCCAGAGAATCAAAAAATAATTTTCTTTTTGCTCTTAAAAGCATGTTCAATCTGCTCGCCCCATAAACTTTTTGTCGCCAGTATTTATTTTAACTTTTTCGCCATTAGAAATATATTCTGGCACTTGAATGGTTAATCCCGTTTCAAAACGAGCTGGCTTGGTGCGAGATGCAGCAGAAGCCCCCTTAATAGAGGGATCGGTTTCAATAATTACCATTTCAACCGATTGAGGTAATTCGATGCCAATACTTCGATCATCAACTTCCAAAACCACCAGACCTTTAGTATCTTCATTGATAAATAGGAGCTCATCTTCAATGTCAGCTAGTTTGAATGGATGCTGGCTATAATCTTCATTATCCATAAAAATATAATCGTCACCGTCAATATACGAAAAACTGACGTCGCGACGATTTAAATCTACCTGAGTTAACATATCATCGCCTTTAAAGGTATGTTCAACTTTACTACCACTACCGATTTCTGCGAATCGTGTTTTATACAAGGTAGCGGCCCCTCTAGCGCTAGGACTATGTACATCAATATGTTTCACTAATAGTAATTTACCGTTGTATTCAACCGCAATTCCACGTTTTAGCTCACTTGCTTTTGGCATTGGTTCCTCTTTATGCTGAATAAATCAGTCGATACTTAACAATCTAGTCAATAATTAAAATAGCAGCAAAGAAAATACCAGAAATACACCGTTTTACCAAGACTTATTGGGGACTAGAAGTTTTGCAATTTATCATTTAACCGGTTTTTGTAGGTTTTTACAGTGGTAGCGATCAATTGTTTGCATGGAGCGACCATAGTGATATTGAATTTGTTCCAGACTATAATGGTGAGATTTCGCTACTGGGCATGCCATACGCGCCACATAGCGATCTTTACAGATCGAATCAGGCCGTTCGGTAAGATATACAACGGTTTAAGCCCAACTCGCCTCCAGCCAAAGCATCGACCAAACAGCTTTGTATGCAATGACGAGTGTTACAGATTTTGCCAGATTAAGCCCCACAACATTTTTTATACTTTTTCCCGCTGTCACAAGGGCAAGGATCATTTCGACCCGCTTTGCTGGTAGTATGTGTTTTTACATTTTTATTTTGCAGAAACTCTAAATCCCGAATATTTTCATCTTGCTCTGCATCGACCGTTATATCGCCAACCCATTTGTTTTCGACAAAGATTGTAGCCAGTTCTTGTTTTCGTGCTTCTGTCTTCACACTAATTTGTGCAGGCGCTTTTTTTGTACCAAGACGGATCGCTTTGTCACCACCAATAGAGCCGCTTCCACGCTCATTGTTGTTATTCGCTTTACCATCATAAAAAAACTTGGACATAAATACCACCTTAAGAATGAAGAACTAATTTAGGCTCGACTCAGATTTAAATCGATGAATTCAGATATTGCAATGATACTGGCTTAACCCTGTGCGCGCAATCTCTCTTCTCTGGTTAGCGACATCCTAGTTAACGATATCTAAACAGCCCTGTCAAAATATAAGACCGTTATTGATCGACGGCTAAAGAGCAACTTTGCCGTCGACACACTTTTCAACAATTTGGCTGTTTAGTTGGTTTGTGGTTGATTTTTGACCTAGTAAATTTTGGGTTTGGTTAATTTAAGCTAATTTATACTAATAAAACCCTTAGTTAGATATTGTTGTAATTATGGTCTATAGTTTGAGGCAGTACTAAATTTAGTACTCTATAATTTTAGTGTGAAAATTCTGATTAAGCGAATATGGTTTACTGATGCCTAACAGTGGTTTCTATAGCGTTGTACGAAGCTCTCACTCTATTTTGGCAAGAGGGTAACTAGTTGATATGAAGATATTAAGCTCTTTTTCAGTAAAATTTAAGATTTTAATCATTTCATTTATTGCCGTTATAAGTTCAGCAATTAATCTT
>Ga0256845_1002931_pt1 | contig 11967 bp, 7 predicted proteins | sample RiftiametaG_FD_189101 | JGI IMG/M metagenome (GOLD analysis project Ga0256845, IMG submission 189101) | Tube worm associated microbial communities from hydrothermal vent at the East Pacific Rise, Pacific Ocean - Riftia | ecosystem: Host-associated > Annelida > Integument > Unclassified ... | reverse complement strand
CAAAAAATGAGATTACAGGAAAACCATATAGCTGCTTCAATAAATTTTATCCCTATATAAAAACCGAAAACGAGCTGTTAAAGCCCCTTGCCTATTTATGCAACAAAAAAGAGATGGATAAATACTGCTCATTTCCGTCAATAAAACAGGCAGTTGATACATTTTGGCTGCAATCGACAAATGATTTGGATAAATCGCGAGAATTAATACGGGTTTATTACAACCGCGTTCAACTTGCCAACTACTATTTTACCGATTACAAAGAGGGTTGGCTTACCGACAGGGGTATGATTTATGTAATATGTGGGGCTCCTGCCATTATAAGAAAATCGGACGAGGGAGAGTATTGGGTTTATGGAAAAGGTACCAGCGATGCCACTAAATTCTTTTTTTATCGTGAAAAACACCCACTTTTTGGGGCAACATACTTGCTTGAACGTTCCGACCTTTATTCACGTATGTGGTATAACGCAATATCGACATGGCGCGACGGAAGGGTTTTTTCATTAAACCCATAAAATTAAATAACAACAGCAAGGTTTGATAATAATATTTCATGAAAAACTATCTAATTATACTTGTTTTGGTTTTTTTATCGCTTATTGCCTATGGGCAAAACCCGAAAAATAACAACCCTAAACCAAAAATAGGGGTTGTGCTAAGCGGTGGCGGTGCTAAAGGTTTTGCTCATATAGGGGTTTTAAAAGTTCTTGAAGAGAATAATATTTACCCCGACTATATTACAGGCACAAGCATGGGTTCAATTGTGGCAGGCTTATACTCTTTGGGGTACTCGGCAAACCAAATTGAAGAAATAGTTGTGTCAATCGACTGGGACAACCTGTTGTCGGACAAAATCAAGCTGCGTGAGATTTCAATAATCGAAAAACACAACTACCCGGGATATCCATTGACCATAACATTCGACAAAAACAAAAAACCGTCATTGCCGTCGGGCATGATAGACGGACAAAAAATACAAGCCCTTTTTTCAAAACTGGTATGGAAAAGCAATACTTATAAAACATTCGACGATTTTCCGATGCCGTACAGGTGCGTTGCCACCGATATAATATCGGGAAAAGCGCATATATTCGATAAAGGCGATTTATCACTCGCAATGAGGGCGAGCATGGCAATTCCAACGGTTTTTGTCCCTATAAACAAAGATTCGATGCTGCTTGTTGACGGAGGCGTAAGCATAAATTATCCGGTTCAGCAATGTATTGATTTGGGTGCCGATATAGTAATAGGCTCATATACAGGCTTTAAAGAGAAGCCAAAAAAATCGGAATTAAACTCCATGATCGATATTTTAACCCGAAGCTCGGTAATTGGTGGTATTATTGATGCCAAAAACCAAGTTGAAAAAACCAACCTGACAATATTCCCCGATATGAGCAATTTTTCGGCAAGCGATTTTAACAAATCGGCTGCCATAATAAACGAGGGCGAAAAAGCGTCAAGGGATAGCGCCGTTTTAAAAAAACTTACCGAAATTTCAGCAATAATCAATAATCCTAACAACAAAAAACCATATTTTGACACAATAAAAATTTGGGTTGACAAAGTTGTTGTTGAAAATAACTCGCTTATTGACAGCAAAAGGATACTGCGGATTGGTAAACTACACAATAAATCATATTACACATCGGGGCAGGTTGACAATGCAATAAAAAAACTGTACTCAACATGGCAGTTTAATAAAGTAAGCTACTATTTCAGTAATGACAGTACCAAAAATATATTAGTAATAAAAGTTCACGAAAAATCGCAAGGAGTAATAAAAATCGGATTACACTACGACAACTCATATGGCCCCGAGGCACTGTTAAAAACAGGATATAGCAACCTGTTTTTAAAATCGACAATTGCAGAAACAAAACTGTCGGTTTCTCAAAACCCAAGGGCATTGTTAAGCTATAAATACTATCCGATAAAAAACAGGATATTCGAATTGTCGGTTAACGCCTATTTTCAATTAAACAAAGTGCCCGACATAGTCAAAGATCAAGATGTAGCCTTTCAATTAGGCCATTTTATTTATGCTCATTCCGATTTTAATGCCCAATTATCAATAGCACCATTCCGCAGTTTGTTGTTACAGGCGAAATTTGGCAAACAGCTTAACGGCATAATGCTGCGCGACGGAATGGAGTTATACTACGATGTTAATTCGGCCATATTCAATATAGATTATTACAGAATTAAAGTAGAGGTTAACCACCTTGACGATAACTATTTCCCCACAAAAGGGGTATATATCAATACATTTTTGAAATATACGTTTAACGCAACGTCAAACCGTCCCGATAGTGCCATTATATTGAAAGATGTTGAAAAAGAAAACTATATTTTTGGTTTTAAATACAAACAGTATTTTTTATTTTTTAAGCATCTGTCTATTATCCCGTCTTTTGACTTAGGAACAATGGCAAGCACTGCTTTTATTACCGAAAAATTCTTTTTGGGCGGAATAAATTACAGCTTGCGTCCAAAAACATACAACTTTCCCGGAATTAAAGCCAATTACATTACAACCGACAGCTATATTATGTATGGTATCGAGGGGCAGTATAAATTGTTTAAAAACTGGTATATGGCAGCAGGTATCCACGAACTGTATTTTTTTAACTATTCTGATTTTAAATACGATTACGAAAATGAATTTGTTGATAACAAGGTGGCAAGCTGGAATACCGGTTTGGGCTTTCGGAGCAAGTTTGGTCCTATTAGGCTGATACTTTCTAAAAATTTCAACAAAAAAGAGATATATTGGTCGCTAAATTTGGGGATACCCTTTTAAATACACACTATTGAAACAGATAACTTAATTTCTTAAACTTGTCTCGCTTTAGCGGAACTTGTCTCGCTTTAGCGGATGGTTTAATAGTTTAAATATACAAACAATTTATTTTTTTAATACCTTAATGGTTTAATTATAAACAGATGAAAAATGACGATTTTATTTTCGGTATCCGAACAGTAATCGAAGCCATACGGTTTGGAAAAGATATTGACAAAGTGCTTATTAAACGCGGGCTTAAAGGCGAGCTGTTTAAAGAGCTTTTGACCGCAATAAACCAAAATGGCATAGCATCTCAATATGTTCCCGAGGAAAAACTGAACCGTGTATCGCGCAAAAACCACCAAGGCGTTATCGCACTAATGTCGCCGGTTACATTTTACCAACTTGATAATGTAGTTGCCGAAATTTTTGAAAAAGGCGAAAACCCGTTTATTCTAACCCTCGATGGGGTGTCAGATGTCAGAAACTTTGGGGCTATTGTTAGAACCGCCGAATGTGCAGGCGTGCACGCCATTGTTATTCCCGATAAGGGCTCGGCACGCATTGGCTCCGATTCCGTAAAAACATCAGCCGGCGCACTACACAAAATGCCTGTTTGCAGGGTTGCCAGCTTAAAAAAAGCCATGGAATACTTACAACAAAGCGGCATTATACTTTATGGCGCTACCGAAAAAGCCACCGAAAACTATTACAACAGCAATTTTAACACCCCCATATGCATTATAATGGGAGCCGAAGATACAGGCTTAAGTCCCGATATTTTAAGATTTTGCGACAACCTTATCAAAATACCTATTCTTGGCGAAATTCAATCACTAAACGTGTCGGTTGCAGCATCGGTTTTAATTTATGATGTGGTGCGCCAACGGTTAAACGGATAATTCTTTTAAATTTGCTGAACAATAAGCATGGATAAATGAAAAACCTAAAATCATATATCATTGTATTGTTGATGCTGGGCATTGCCTTGCCCCTATCGGCACAATTTTACAATGGCCACCAAATGACTTTTGGGAAAAGCCGTGTGCAGTACAACAACTTTTATTGGCAATATTACCGTTTCCCAAAATTTGACACTTACTTCTATGTAAGCGGCAACAAGCTGGCCGAATATGTTTCGCAAATTGCAATGGAGGAGCTTGATCAAATTGAATACTCGCTTGAGGAGATTTTGCAACGCCGCATGATATTTATTGTTTATAACAAACAGAGCGAGTTCCGCCAAAGCAATATTGGTTTAATAAGCGGTGCCGAAGAGTACAATATTGGCGGTGTAACCCGAATTGTTGACAACAAAGTTTTTGTTTACTACGAGGGCGACCACAATAGGCTGCGAATGCAGATAAGAGCATCAATAGCCGAAGTTTTAATAAATGAAATGCTGTACGGCGGCAGCTTCCGCGACAGGGTATCGTCGTCAACAATGCTAAACCTGCCCGAATGGTTTACACCAGGGTTAATATCATACATTGCATACGATGCTGATTTTAATACCGAAGCCGATATTAAATCAGCAATACTCAAAGGAAAATCGCAAAAAATACACCGCTTGCACGGTAACGATGCCAGAATTGCCGGCCATGCCTTTTGGCGATATTTGTCAGAAACATACGGCGAGCAAATCGTATCGCAAATTGTGTATATGACACGCATCTCAAAAAGTGTTGAATCGGGGTTTTTATATGTACTCGGCATGCCATTAAAAGATGTGCTTAACGATTGGTTTTATTACCACCAAGGCAGGTATGAAGATGAAATTAAAAACCGCAATGGCAAACCCGACGACAGTGAGCCTTTTGTTAAACGCCCCAAAAAGAAATATGTGTATAACGAGGTAAAAATGTCGCCCAACGGAAAATATATAGCCTACACGACAAACCAAAACGGACAGTACAAAATATGGCTATACAATGTGCAAACAGGTAAAACCAAGCGGCTTGTAAAGCGCGAAAACAAGCTTGAGCAGATAACAGATTACTCGTTCCCACTGATTGCATGGCACCCCACAAGCGAATTTTTAACCTATATTTTTGAACGAAAAGGACATATTTGGCTCGACTTTTATAACATTGAAACAAAAGAGATTCAAGAAAGAGAAGTTTTTTATCTTGACAAAGTGTTAGATTACAGCTTTTCGCACGATGGACAAGAGATTGTATTATCGGCTGTTGAAGAGGGATATACCGATATTTTTGTCTATTCGGTTGTGGCAAGCACTTTTAACAGGATTACAAAAGATATTGCCGACGACATAAACCCCAAATTTGTTGACAAATCAAAAAAAATAATATTCGCTTCAAACCGAAAAACAACACAAATAAAATACGAAAAAGGCACCGAATCGCCATTTCAGGATAACTACGATCTGTTTATCTACAATTATAAAAATCCTGAAAAAGAGCTAACACGGGTAACAAACTCGTGGCGTGTTGACGAGATAAAACCAGTTGAATACAAAAAAAACAGGTATTTCTTCCTAACAAACAAAAACGGAATTTATAACCGCGGATATGCTGCGTTTGATAGTACCATAAGCTTTATCGACACTGCCATTCACTACCGCAACTATACAAAAACGTACCCCATAAGCAATAGGGCTTTCAATATTAACGATTACGATTTTAACGCCAACACCCGCGAATTTACCGATGCGGTAAAAAAAACAAAAAAGTATTCACTATTTACCAATAAAGTAAACCCGAAATTAAGGCCCAAACCAAACGAATTTAAAAACACATGGTTTAAAGATTACTATATTGAAAAAAAAGAGATTGACAGCCTGCTTATAGCTGAGATTGAGAATTATAGAACCGATTCAACAATAATAAATAATTACGATAATTTTATTGACGACACGGTAATTGACATTAACAATTACATTTTTGAAATTGAAAAAATGAGCTTTTATAAAGCCGACGAAGAGGAAAAACCAAAACCTTTTATGCTGCCCAAACAGCTTGTATATTTTACAAATTTTTACTCTAACCTATTGGTAACGCAAGTCGATTTTGGTTTTATGAACCAATCGTACCAAGCATTTACCGGAAGCGCATTCTATTTTAACCCGGGATTTAACATACTTACCAAAGTAGGTGCCATCGACCTTTTTGAAGACTATAAAATAACAGGTGGCATAAGATTTAGCATCGACTTTGAGTCGAACGAATACCTGCTTAGCGTTGAAAACCTTAAACATAGGCTCGACAAACAGTATATTTACCACAGGCAGGTATTTGAAAGTGTTACCAAATATGAATACTCAAAAATTTTTACCAATGAGCTTATGACGGTATTCAAATACCCCATTACGCAAATACAGGCCTTTAGGGGAACGGTGTCGGCAAGGATTGATGAGCAAGTTTTTAAAGCTCTTGATCCTAAATCGCTAAATAGAGATGACACCTATAAATTTTGGGGGGGGCTAAAAGGCGAATACATAATTGACAACACGCGCAACCTTGGGTTAAACCTGTACGACGGCACACGTTTGAAAGTTTTTGGCGAGTATTATTCCCAATTGGGCTCAAATATCAACTCGCACCTTTTTGTGGTTGGCACCGATGTGCGGAATTACCTGTCGATACACCGCGGAATGGTATTTGCAAGCCGCTTTGCATATAGTACATCATTTGGCAAATCGCTGTTAATGTACTACTTGGGCGGCGTTGACAACTGGATGAATTTTAGCCGCAACACTCCCACTTTTGACTACTCAACAGATATAAACAGAGAAAAAAACTGGGTGTTTCAAGCTGTGGCTACAAACATGCGCGGATTTGTTCAAAATGTTAGAAATGGAAACAGTTTTGCCGTTGCCAATTTTGAACTGCGCTGGCCAATTGTCCGCTATATTTTTAACCGCCCAATAAGCAACGACTTTTTAAATAACTTTATGGTTATGGGCTTTACCGACCTTGGTTCGGCATGGGAAGGGTTTAACCCTGCAAATGCTGTAAACGCCTACGACTACGATATAATTTACCGAAAACCCGTTACGGTAGTTATCGACCGCAAACGCTCACCGGTAGTAGCCGGAGTGGGCTTTGGCCTGCGTACAAGGCTATTGGGCTATTATGTACGTACCGATTGGGCATGGGGAATCGATGGCGGAAGAGTTTTACCATATGTGTTTTACCTGTCGCTTTGTACCGATTTTTAATAAAGCACCATTGTTAGTGTGGTAATTATCACACTATAAAAACAGAGGAATCATATACTGCTATAACAACTTTTCCAATTCCCAAGGCCTTAAATGTTTTATTCCTTGATAATCAGAGAAATGAGTATCGTCAAGCGAGATAACAATTTTTTCATAATTATCTTTAATACTTAACAAATTCCCAAACTCCCGCTCAATGGTCTTTTGCTCAACCAACAAATATGCAACTTGAATATATATTGTTTTGTCCTGTTTTTGAGCCACAAAATCAATCTCCCTGTTATTTAATATGCCCACAGTAACCTTGTATTGCATCCTTTTTAATTGCAGGTAAATATAATTTTCGATATTATAACCAATATCATCAGGATAAAACCCAAATAGCAGGTTTTTAAAAGACAAATCGTTCAAATAATATTTTCGTTCGCCACCAAGCACCTGTTTGCCCCTTAAATTATATCGTTCAGCTTCATGTATTATAAAAGCGTTTTTAAGGTGGTTTACATAAGTTGAAAGTGTCTCGTAATTTGTTTTCTTTTGCAGGTTTTTAAAATACTTCACAATATTTGTTAGCGAAGTTAAATTCCCAATATTTAAAGAAACAAACTTAAAAACCGCATTTAATAAATCGACATCTTTTACATTGTGCCTGCCTATAATATCGCGCAAAACAATCGTGTTCAATAAACTTTCAACATAATGCCGCTTAAGCTCTTCCTTTTCAAAATTCAACATTTCGGGTAACCCGCTGCCTTGTATATATTGCAAAAAAGTCTTTTTATTGATGGCAAGGTTTTTATACTTTGCATATTCAACCAAATCAAAAGGAAAAATTTCAAATTCAATATAACGCCCTGAAAGCAAAGTGGCAAGTTCTCCCGATAAAAGATTTGAGTTAGAGCCTGTTATAAATATCTCATATTCTCCTGTAAAATCTTGCGAATAAGAATTCACAAATTTTTCCCAATCTTTTATACCCTGTATTTCATCAATAAATATATAAATCTTTCCTTCAACATTTAACTCCTTTTTATAAAATTCAAAAATATCATTCAAATCTGCAGCTGTCTTAATCTCATCAAAAACAAGATATTCCTTGTTCAAATAAAAAATGTTTTTTTTATTGACATTTTCTTTTTCCTGTAAAAAGCTCATTATTTGCCTAAGTAAATAACTTTTACCTACACGGCGTTGTCCAACAATAACTTTTATTAATTTATTGCCATGAAATTTAATTATCTTTTGTAAATAAGCGTTACGCTTAAATCCTGTATCAAAGGATTCTCCACCCCAAGAATTGTATTTTTTAATATTGTTAAATATTGCTTGCATAATTATTCTGCTTAAATTGAAAATACTACAAATATACGCAAATATTCAAAACCATTTGAATATTTTGATATAATCATCAATAATTCAAACAAACATGAAAAAATTGAAGTTATTAATAAAAAGATAATTGTGTTAAATGAGATGATATTATACTTTTGTGTAATTACTTTTTTTAACAAAAAAAACAAATATGTAAAAATCATTATTTTATAATTATAAAAAAACTTAATTTTCTTAATTTCTTAAACTTGTCTCGCTTTAGCGGATGGTTTAAATAATACAGATAACTTAATTTTCTTAATGCCTTAATTACAAGCAGATGAAGAACAAAATAGAGCAATTGGCAAAAGAGTATATTGATGAAATAATATCGATAAGGCGGCATATTCATGCCAACCCCGAACTAAGTTTTGAAGAAAAAGAGACTTCAAAATATATTTCTGCAAAATTGGATGAGATTGGCATTGATTACAAAAAAGGTTATGCCGAACATGGGATTTTGGGAATTATAAAAGGCGGAAAAGGAGCAGGAAAAACTATTGCGTTAAGGGCCGACATGGATGCCTTGCCAATTAACGAAGATAACAGCCTGCCATTTAAGTCATTAAATATTGGCAAAATGCATGCTTGCGGGCACGATATTCATACCGCCTGCTTATTGGGGGCAGCCAAAATACTGCATAAACTTAAAAACGAAATATCGGGTACTATACTGTTGATATTCCAACCTGCCGAAGAAAAAATACCCGGAGGCGCAAGCCTAATGATGGCCGATGGTTTGTTTAACGACTTTACCCCCGATTTAATTATAGGGCAACATGTTTACCCCGAACTGCCTGCCGGCGAGGTAGGCTTTAAACAGGGCAAATACATGGCATCGTCTGACGAGGTTTATATTACGCTTAAAGGCAAAGGCGGACATGCAGCGCTACCGTACAATACCGTCGATACCGTATTAATGGCATCGCAAACCGTGGTTTCGTTACAACAAATAGTAAGCAGGGTTATACCCACAAATATTCCGGCGGTTTTATCGTTTGGAAATATTGTTTGCAATAGCGCAATGAATGTAATTCCTGAAACAGTAAAGCTGGAAGGCACCTTTAGAATTTTGGACGAAGAGTGGCGTTATAAAGCACACGACAAAATAAGGGAGATTGCCCAATCGATTGCAAAAGGCATGGGCGGCAGTTGCGATGTTGATATACAAATCGGTTTTCCATCGGTTTACAACAACCCAAAAGTTACACAAAAAGCACAGTCGGCGGCAAAGCATTTTATTGGAGAAAAAGCGGTTCACAACCTCGAAAGCCGTATGACTGCCGAAGATTTTGGTTGGTATGCCCAAAAATTTCCGGCATGTTTTTACCGTCTTGGCGTTGGTCATACCGATGGCACATTGTCGGGAGGACTACATTCGCCAAAATTTTTAGCCAACGAAAATACAATTGAAACAGGCATGGCACTTATGGCATTTATTGCTATTGATGCACTTTAACGCTATTCGTTAAATTTCCATACTTTCCATTCATCACCCACGGCAGGACTGATATTTGTTTGGGGCTGCTGCTCCTTAATTTAATAAACAAAACCATTTCTGTTTTTATGCTTTAACAACCAAATCCATAGGTAAATCATGTTTTTCAATCGGCACTTTTTCAAAAAATTGAAAACCAAAGCACACTCCTATTTTATATGCTTTTGTGCTTTGCAAAAGTTTATCGTAATAACCGCGCCCACGCCCCATCCTGTTATTGTTTTTGTCAAAAGCCACGCCGGGCACAATAATAAGATCTATTAAATCTAAGTCTTTAAATTCGGCACCGGTAGGTTCTAATATTCCAAAATGCTCGCCTTTTTTCATGCTTTGAATTCCGGCATATTGCTTTATTCGCAAATTATCGCCATCAACCACAGGCAGCAAAATGGTTTTTGCCTGCCACCACTCCTCAATAAACTTGTGGGTTAAAACCTCATCGGGCATCGACCAATATAACAAAACCGTATTGGCATTGTTAAAAACAGGCAACTGTACTATTTTATTGAAAATAGTTTCAGACTGCCTTATTTTATCACCTTCAGCAAATTGCTTCTTTAACTCTTTAACAGTTTTTCTAAGCTCCTTTTTTTGCTCTCTTATCATTAACCCTTAATAAATTTATGGTTTGATATATTTTTCCCTTTCTCAATAATCGAAATCACATAAATTCCCGGTTTAAGCCATTCAATATTTAAAGTAGTCTTGCGTGAGCTGTTCAATATATCTGAATAGACTATCCTGCCATTTATATTGCTTATTAAAACCTTTGGGTTTATTAATATCCTGTCAAATTCTAAACCAATAAAGTCGTTGGCCGGATTTGGATACAACCTCGATTTTACAATAATTTCAGGTATTGTGTTTTCAACAGGCGTGTATTTTTCAATAATATCAGCCAGTTCTATTGTCATTATTGAACGGGCAAATGTGCCGGCTACCAAAATATGGTTTGTATCGTCGTAAGCCAAATCATAAACAGGCAAAATATGCATGCCGGTTCCTGTACGCTCCCAATGCTCCCCGAGGTTTAGTGTATGATATACCCCGCCGTCGGTAGCGGCAAAAATTACCGAATCGCCATAACCATTAAGCACAAACAGGCTATTTACGGCAAGCTGTGGCAAATCGCCTGAAATATCACTCCACGATTGTCCAAAATCATCGGAAAAATGTACGTGTGGAATATACTCGTTGGCTTTATAGCCCGAATGTGATACAAAAAGGTGGTTTATATTGTTTGGGCTCATTTTTACGCAAGTTACATAACGGTTTGGCAAACCGGTTGTAATATCTTCCCATGTATTGGTATCTAAAACATGCACCTTTCCGTCGCTTGTGCCTGCCATTACAAGGGTGTCGTTTATTGGCGAAACATCGATAGCTGAAATAATATGGTATTTTGAGTCGGTGCCATCGGTTAAGTCTTCGCTAATAGAGTACCATACACCACCGGGAGCTCCGGCATTCATATAAACTTGGTATGTACCGGTGTACATTATATTTGAATTTACCATACTCATGCAAATGGGCATATCCCACGACCGCCTGTCAGTATCATCAATACCATCGGTAAAATAGTTCCATTCAATATAATCGTCATTATTTCGGATGCCATAATACAGGCTTCCGTTTTGTGTTTCGGCATATAAAATATCGGGGTTTGCCCAATCGAACAATGGTTGAAAACCATCGCCACCAAAAATGTGCTCCCAATTTGCGCTATCGGTGCGATTGCCGTAATTTGTGCCGTTATCTTGAGCACCTCCGCAATAAAAACCATTGTTTATTGGGTCAACAGCAACCCTATAATATTGTGTGTTAGGTATATTTTCAATATCAACCCAGTTATGTCCCCCGTCAATACTTTTGTATAAGCCTCCATCGGTTGACAGAAGTATTGTAGTGCTGTTAACAAATACAAGATCGTGCTTATCGGCATGTACCGCATAGTCATACCACGGTGGAGTAGTTATTTCAAATGTTGAGCCACCATTATCGCTACGGTATAAATCGACACCCAAAACAAAAAACTGGCTGCTGTTATATGGGTTTACCCTAACCTTTCCGAAATACCATCCAAATCCGCCAAGCACTCCATCTTCTAATCCGGTTGCCTGAAGCTTTTCC
>Ga0256845_1002930_pt1 | contig 11969 bp, 10 predicted proteins | sample RiftiametaG_FD_189101 | JGI IMG/M metagenome (GOLD analysis project Ga0256845, IMG submission 189101) | Tube worm associated microbial communities from hydrothermal vent at the East Pacific Rise, Pacific Ocean - Riftia | ecosystem: Host-associated > Annelida > Integument > Unclassified ... | reverse complement strand
AACAATTTAAATTACTCATTAATGCTTTGCCCATAGCGATTGTTGTTGTTGACAAAGATGGTATCATTATCTTCGACAATTCCCAGGCTGGTCATGAGATTGGCGATAACAAGAGTCTTGTTGGTCGCAATACACGGGAATTTTACGCAAATACAGCCGATCGTTTACGGACTCTCAGAATTCTGGAGAAAAATGGGCAGGTTGTTGGTCAGCATGTAAAATATCTGGTTGGTTTTGGACAGGTTATAGATTGTCTGCTTTCAGTGATACCAATTCGGTTTGACGGGGAAGATGTTCTTCTTGGTGTAACAGTAAATGTGACTGAAAGAATTAAAATGGAACAGAGCCTGGCTATGGCGAAGAGAAATGCGGAGGAAGCCGATCACCTGAAATCTGCATTTCTTGCAAGTATGTCGCATGAACTGCGTACCCCGCTTAATTCAATAATCGGATTTACCGGTATCCTGCTCCAGGAACTGGCTGGGCCAATCAACGAAGAACAGAAAAAACAGTTGTCAATGGTACAGAGTAGTTCACGTCATCTTCTGGCACTTATAAATGATGTTCTTGATATTTCGAAAATTGAGGCAGGTGAACTGAAAATTTTCTGTGATACATTTGATATAAGAGAGCTATTTGAGAAAATTATTGAGACGGTACGACCTCTGGCCAACCAGCAGGGATTGGCTTTGTACATTGATATAGCAGATGAAATTGGTTTTATGCACAGCGATGAAAGAAGGGTTGTGCAGATACTCCTCAATCTGATTGGCAATAGCATTAAATTTACAGATGTCGGTGAAGTAAGGATTCGTTGTGGAATAGAAAATGATTTTCTCCTGATAGATATCAAAGATACCGGAGAGGGCATCAGACAACAGGACATGGATAAGCTCTTCCGTACATTTCAGCAGGTCGATTCAGGTGTGGATCGTGTTCACGAAGGAACAGGGCTAGGGCTCTCCATCAGCAAGAAACTGGTGGAAAAGCTCGGGGGGAATATACAGGTTGCCAGTGAGTGGGGGAAAGGAAGTACCTTTACTGTAAAATTACCGCTGCATTGGCCGAAAACAAAGGAACAGGTACCTTCCAATGAAATCTAAAATACTGGTTATTGAAGATAATGAACAAAATATGTATCTGCTCACCTTTTTACTGGAACGGAATAATTTTGAGGTGATTCAAGCTGTGGATGGCCGACAGGGGATTGATGCTGCTGAAAAGAATCGACCTACGTTGATTTTACTCGACATTCAGTTGCCGGTTATGAGTGGATATGAAGTTGCCTGTGAGTTGAGAAAAGATCCAGATTTTGACACAATCCCTATTATAGCGGTTACATCGTATGCCATGCCCGGTGATCGAGAAAAAGCCATGGCATCGGGTTGTACTGGTTATATAGAAAAGCCCATTAACCCGGCAACTTTTATTTCCGATTTCCAAAAATTTCTTCCAGCCCATTCTTCTGAAAAAGGATCTTTGCCGTGAAAACAATTCTCATTGTCGATGACGACAAACAGAACCTTTATCTGCTCAATGCTCTGCTTACTGGGCATGGTTACAAAGTCGTCAGTGCTACAAATGGTTCTGAAGCACTTAAAATAGCCACTGCACAATCACTGGCTCTTGTCATCAGTGATATTCTTATGCCTGTGATGGATGGTTTTGTCCTCTGCCGCGAATGGCAGGCGAATAAACGACTTAAATCAGTCCCTTTTATTTTTTATACAGCCACTTATACTGATCCCAAAGACAGGGAGTTGGCCTTGGGGCTGGGGGCGATACAGTTTATTATCAAACCCGAAGAGCCTGAACAGTTTATGGCGACGATAGAAAAAGTTTTACAGAATTTTACAACTGCGGATATATCTTCTTCCCGGCATTTACCGGTAGAAGAAGAGTCTTATTTGAAAAAATATAATGAAAGGCTTGTTAAAAAACTTGAGCAGAAGATGCTGGCTCTTGAAAAAGAGATTTCTGAACGAAAACATACGGAGCGGGCGTTGCTCGAGAGTGAAAAAAAATATCGTATCCTTTTTGACAATGCCAGGGAAGCTATTTTTGTTATTCAGGATGGAAGAATTCAGTTTTCAAACCCTATGGCCGGGGAAATTTTGGGCACATCATTTGAAAAAATCACGCAAACCCCTTTTATTGATTACGTTTACCCTGAAGACAGGGTAAAGGTCTCTGGATGGCATGATAAAAAAATTCAGGGTGAAAGGGTGACAGACACGACGTCATTTAGAGTGCTCCGGACAAACGGTGAATTAATATGGGTACATCTTAATGCCGTTTGTTTTACCTGGCAGGAAAAGCCTGCAACGCTGAATTTTGCAAGAGATATTACCCAGGAGAAAGCCCTGGAGAACCAGTTACGACATTCACAGAAACTTGAGGCCATCGGTATTTTAGCAGGTGGGATAGCGCATGATTTCAATAACATACTTACTGCTATTATTGGCTATAGCGAAATTGCAAGAGCTCAATTAGCAGCAACCGATGTTATCGGAAAAGATCTTGATAAAGTTATTACAGCAGGAAAAAGGGCGGCAGAGCTGGTTGAACAGATCCTTACCTTCAGTCGTCATGATGGAGAAGATTTCAAACCGATCGAAATTCAATGTATTATAGAAGAGGCTTTAAAGCTATTACGCGCGTCTTTACCAACAACAATTGCATTAGTAACGAATATTAATGGAGAGGGCAACTTTATAGAAGCCGATTCTATCCAGCTGCATCAGGTTCTGATGAATCTTTGCACAAATGCAAAACAGGCTATCGGTGCGGGAGTTGGTACTTTGAATATTGTTTTATCAGAGATTCGGGTGAGAGAACATGAAATATTCAGCGATTGTCCATTGTTGGATTGTGGTTCTTATCTCGATCTGGAGATAAGTGATACCGGTTGCGGTATGGATAAGGTGACGCAGTCAAAAATATTTGAACCTTTTTTCACAACCAAGAAAAAGGGAGAGGGTACCGGGCTGGGACTGGCAGTTGTTCACGGTATTATAAAACAACATAAAGGTGAAATTACGGTAAACAGTGAGCCAGGTGAGGGAACCACTTTTCATATATATCTCCCTGTTGTTGAAAATGTTACCCAGAAGGTGATAGAAAATAGTGAGGATGCATTTGTCGATATACCGCAGGGAAAAGGAGAGAGGATACTGCTTGTCGATGATGAAACGGAGATTGTTGAAATGCTGCAGCGTCTATTGAATGATCTCGGTTATTCAGTTGCCGCTTTTAACAGCAGTGCTCAAGCATTGGAAATATTTTCCGAAAATCCTGAAGAGTTTGACCTCCTTATAACCGATATGACCATGCCTGAAATGACAGGTATGATTCTCTCGCAAAAGATATTGGCCATTCGACCGGATCTTCCGGTGATTCTTTGCACAGGCTTTAGCGAAACAGTGGATGAGGTAAAGGCTCAATCGATTGGGATTCGAATATTTATGCGTAAGCCAACTTCAGCCACTGTGTTGGCAAGGAGTATCAGTACTCTGCTCCATAAAACCTTTGAAAAGAAACAAGAAAATTAGTAGCTTATAATAATGAAACATTCCTGGTATTCAATTTTTTTAGATAGAGTTCAACATAGTCAACCGCTGCAGGTTATTGATAGTGAGATAATGATTTCCTCCACCAGGGTTGAATTAGTTGAATTTGTTCTCGGTGAACTTCTCCCGTTATTGCCGAAAAAACTACCTGATAACGATCATAATTTTACTTGTGTGATTGAGTATTCTCACACTGCTAATGTTTTGTTTCCTGACGTATTTGATGATTTCAAAGAAAGTGATGGAAAAGATATCAGCAGTGCTGAGCTTGGGGATGCTGTTTTGTATTGTTTGAACACTGAGCTACTAATAATTCAGAAAGATGTTGGATCATTTTATCACGATAGCCAGGGGAACTTTCTTATCTTGGTCGATAGTGATACGTTGATATTTTCTGAGGGCAAAAGGTTGAATATTCAAGGACTTCTTAATCTAATGATCAGTGAAGTGTTGTTGTTAACAGGCAAACTTCTTGTTCATGCTGGAGGAGTTGGGGATGGCGAGCATTGTTTTCTATGGACGGGACAAAGCGGTTCAGGGAAAACCACCCAGACGCTTTCTATGGTTTCAAAAGGGTTTGACTTCTACGGTGATGACCAGATTATTGTCGGCCAGGGAAAAGATAAGATGTGGTATGCCTGGCCCTTCTGGCGCGCCATAAAAGTCAGCAGGGACTCATTACAGAATTTTGATGATCCGCGGTTGTTGAGTAAAGACGTTCCTGAAGTAGGCGGTAAAGTGGTTATCAATGATATTGAACGTGCTTTAAAGACTCAAAAACCGGGTTGTGGAAAAATTGCTGCCATTAATCTGATTGTAGCAAAAGAAACCGGCATCCTGGAAGAACTGAACTTGACAACGGCTTTTGAGCGAATATCGCCCTGTTTTCTTCACGCATTTCAACCAACGACCTTAATGCATACCATGGAGGAGCTGATGGATTTACTGTCGGCAGTTCCTGTAAGGGCGGTCTCCTGGGATATGCTCGATAATGTGGTTGGTGATGGCTAAAGAAAAAATCAAAGTGCCGGGAACGAGTACACAAGAAAAGGAAAAGCTGGATTGTTATTTTTCTCTTCTCACTCAGGATGATAATGTGGTTTGGTTTCAGGCGGTGGGATACAGCATGTTACCTCTTTTTTGGCCGGGTTGCCGCATACGGATGAACACGGATTTTGAATCCCCTGAAGTTGGTGAAGTGGTTGTCTTTGCAGACGCCCGGAAGCTTATAGCCCACAGGGTGGTAGCCGTAGATATTCAAAAACAGAAATGGACGACCAAGGGAGATACACTTTGTTTTTTTGATACTTCAATTAACCGAGAAGACATTTGTGGTGTCGTTGATTTTATTGATCAGAATGGTAAAAAACTCTGGGTAGGTTCTGATCCGGCTGTGGCTGCCTTGTCGGCCCGCCTGGGGAGGATATTGAATGATAAGTTTCATTTTTTACCAAAGATAATGAAAGTGATCTGTTATTGTTTTTTTTTCTTTCCCCGGTTTATCTCTATTCAGGTTATCAAAAAATAATATTTTCCGCTTTTTGACAGGATGAAGATTGTATGCCGAATTTGATGTTGACTACTTCTTGTAACCTGAGTTGTCCATACTGTTTTGCTGTTGATGTTATGGACGATGTGGGTATGAAACAGATGAGCCGGGAAACCTTTATCGGTGTGCTTGACTGGATAGATCGGGGAGATGTTCCCCAGTATGGGATTCAACTTATGGGTGGTGAGCCTATGCTGTATCCCGATATTGTCGCAATAGCTGAAGAGGTGCATACCCGTGCAAGACATATTACTATTTATTCAAATGGTACTGTTCCCATTGTGGATCGTCTGGTTGAATTGAGTGGTTCAGGTGCAATTGATTGGGTGATCAACGCAAATCCTCCTGAAATGTACAACAGGAAACAGCAGGAGATATTTGATAGAAACTTGAGTCTGCTTAGCCAGCAGGCATCCTTATGTTTCAATTTTCATTCCTTGAATATGGATTTTGATCATGTCTTTGATTGTATAGAAAAATTTGATAACAGACGACTGGTAAAACTTGGAATTACATTGCCGACAACGGTCAAAAGCAATGATTACGTCGGGGTGGGGATGTTTGGAGAGGTTGAAAAACAGCTGGAGAAATTCTTTGTGGAGGCGCGGCGTCATGGCGTGCTGATTGATACGGAATGCGGGGCTCCCTTTTGCCTGTTCAGCAATCTGGTGCAGGAGTTCACTGATCTGATAAGGGATGATCTTATCAGTCATTGTGGCTCGCGCCTTGATATTACACCGGATGGTAAGGTGATTAACTGTTTGCCCCTGAGCCGAATTGCCGCTATACCATATGATCAGTTTCCTGACTATATGGCGGCATCTACCTGGTTTCATAAATGGCTGACCACTTATGGGGTGCTGGGTCTTGGTGAGGATATGTGTTTGGGGTGTGAAACGCTGAATGCAGGGCTTTGCAAGGCTTGTGCTGCTAATTGCCTGGGTGACTTTAACAGGATACAACTACCACCTTTGCCCGATAAGCCACGTATATGAAAAAGGTATTCCGGGCCGCATCGCTGTTTTTGAGTGGTTCTTTACCATTGCCTCCCCGGCGACTGGTTTTTGAGGCGACTAATCATTGTAATAAGTCCTGTTTTTTCTGCGGTTCTGCGCAGAAGGGAAAAGAGATCTGCCGCGGGTATATGGAGTGGGAACTCTTTCAGCAACTGGCTTTGGAGGCGGAGAATCTGCAGCCCGAGGTGGTTAATCTATATGCCCATGGGGAGTCACTTCTGCATCCACGGATAGTTGATATGGTTAGTGAGTTGCACTCCAGGGGGCTTTTTACAGAGATTGTGACCAATGGCGAACTTCTCACAGTTGGCCTGTCACAACGTCTGGCGGATGCGGGACTTGATAAACTCATTATTTCGCATCCTGCAATATCTCCTGAGAACTGGCAGGAATGTCGTGATGAATCATATACACCGCAAGTTGACGATCGTATTGCAGAAGCAGTAACTCTCTGGGGTGAACGGGGAAAAGAGGTGGCTCTTCGTTGCCTCATTTTTAAGGAGAATGTACCCGAGAAAATTCAGAGTGTACGGGCATATTTAAGGAGATGGCTGGCACAGCCTGCTGTCTCAGAGATTGAGTTCTGGCTGTATCAGCCATGGCCGGACCACGTACTTGAGGAACATATTCCATATATGTATGAGAAACCGCAGGTTTGCTGGCTTGCGCTGGATTCGTTACATGTCTCCTGGAATGGAACTATCAGCCCATGTCCATATGATACCAATGGCGAACTGGCACAGGGGCGGTTTCCTGATGCTTCTTTAGCTGAGGCATATAGCTCGTCCGGAATGTGTTCTTTTCGCAAACAGACGGTTCGACGTTCAAAAAAACGACCTTTGTATTGTAGAAATTGTTTGATTAATCGAGTTCCTGCCAGTTTTTCAGTGATTAATACCAGGGAATATCATACAATTTCTGCAGATAAAAAAGAGGAATGGTTGAAAAAAACCGGAAGAGATTGCTGGCTTCAGTTAATACAGAAGGTTCCTGGGCACAATAAACGTAAAAATAAAAAATTATAGTGGAGGATAAGGTGAGTGTACTCAAAGCAAAAGAAAAGATCGTCTGGAGAAAGAAAAAGGATCTTCTGGTGATTCTTAACACTGAGAGTGGCAGTTATTATACACTGAATGAGGTTGCCCAGGATCTCTGGATGAATCATATTGTCGATGGAAAAGATTTAGAAGCATCAGTTGAAAAAATTGCTGATAGTTATGATGGCTCTCCAGCAACTGAACAGATCAAAGATGATTGCCTGAAAATAATAGACGAATGGAAAGATAGCGATATGGTGGAACTGGTTGAATAATAACAAAATAACAAGACTATAGTCATTTTCACCCGGAGTGAATTGTTTTGCCTAATTTATTGTTGACAAATATATGTAACAGGAAATGTCCCTATTGTTTCGCACTGGCCCAGATCGAAGCGGGAACAACTGAGGCAAATTGGCAGATGAGCATCGAGGAATTAGAGGTGATTCTTTCCTATCTCGATCCGAGAAAGGATGTTGTGTCTCTTCTCGGAGGAGAGCCGACGCTGCATTCTGATTTTAAACAGATCGTCCAGAGGGTTTGTGATGATGGATTTGATGTTAAAATTTTTACTAATGGTGTGACGAAAAGTCTGCGTGATATCCATGGCATTTCAAAGGATTCTGTTCGAATTATTCTCAATCTTAATTCGCCTGATAGTTACAATGAAAGAGAGTGGAAACAGATTGAGAAAAATGGTTCTCTTTTTCAGGATCAGATAGTTCTGTCTTTTAATGTGTATCAAAAAGATTTCTCATGGGACTACATTAAAAAAGCAATTCGTGACTGGGGGCTCAATCCATTTGTCCGCATTGGTCTGGCACAGCCCATTAAGGGCATGGGCAATTCTTTTCTGCAGGAAACTGACATGAAAGAAGCGGGATCAAAATTGGTGCAAATGGCTGAAGATTGTGCCACGGAAGGCATTACTTTAGGCTTTGACTGCGGGTTCAGGAGTTGTACTTTTTCTCAGGAGCAGTTGGGAATTCTGGCAGAATGTGGAACCAATTTACTCTTTGTTTGTAAACCGGTTCTTGATATTGGCCCACAACTGGATGTATGGCGTTGTTTTCCTTTTTCTGTGGGGCCGGGAGTGACGTTGACCGATTTTAAATCAATTAAAGAGCTTGAAGACTATTTTACCGATCAATGGAGTTCAATGCAGAAGATTGGAAATATTGATGCCTGTGGAGATTGTGAAAAAATGCAGCTTTCCACTTGTAATGGCGGGTGTCTTAGTCGCACTTTTCTAAGAACAGAAAGTATCCAGACAACGATAAGTGATATCTCATGACTGATATTCTATTTAGTACACCTTCGTATTTTGAGGGGCCTTTTAGTGTTCTTGAACAGGGTGATCTGCGGAGCTGGTTGGCAAAAAATCAGAAAACGAAACGCATATTGGCCCATTGCCATGGAGATTGGACCCGGACGCTTGAGTTATTTAAATGGTTCGCCATAGAGGCAAAAGAACGGGGAATTCAGCTTGTGGCCAGTGTTGATTCTGAAGAAGGTTTAAAATGTTTGCTGCCGCTGCTGTCAAGCGACGTTCGGGTGGAGGTGTTGCTGCAGGAGACAGAGATACTACTTGATTCGATTACATTACAGGATGTTTCTCAACTGAGTCTTTTCCTGCCGCTCGCGCGGCCTGAAGCTCATCCGCAACTCTTGAACCACGCACTGGAAAAATTGTCTACTGTTGAGAATGTACGTATTGGTGTCGGGTGGAAAAATCGTATGTCGGGGCCTTTGCCCATCGATTCTGAAGAGCATGAAGCGTGGGCGGATGCTGTATTACAGATTGTGGCAAGTATAACAAAGTACAGTTTGAGGACTGGAAATGTTGTCAGGATAGAGTTTAGCTGTGGTTTGAAACAGTGTCTATTTTCCACACGGCAGCTTGGAATGCTTGTTGAACAGAACATTGTCTGGCCCATTGCCACATGTCCGCGAAAATTTGTTCTTTTTCCCGGCGGAAATATTCAACCATGTATGCGATTGGAAATGGATGAACAGGAGAATGTTTCCAGCCTGGCAGGATTTTCCGATCTGACTGAAAAAGTTGATGCATGGGTTGCACCCTATCTTGGGTTTTGCTATCAGTCCGAAGAGTTGAATTGTCGAAGCCTGGGGGTGAGAAGTTGTTCAACAGGCTGTGTGCAGCACAGTATGGAAGAGTGGCACTGACACCTCATAAGGGGATAAGTATCTTGGCGGTATACCCTCATCATATGTCTTGTTTTTTACACCTTTTAAAGAGTACGGTACTCATGACCTTTTCATTTACTCCCTTTCCTGTATGAAAAGCTGGCAAACATCCCACTTACCACGTCTTGAAAGGTGTGAGATAGAAGGTATTCTTGCACTTATGCATGGCTGGTACCATGAAGAGCAGTTCTGTTTTTCAGGTTCTTGCAACTGGAAAGTGTTATGGGAATATATAGATCGTAATGGTTTAGGGGGCGTCCTGGGCTCCGTTGTAATTGATGAGCTGTGTGAAGTGCCGGAAGATATTGTGCAGCTATCTACTCATCGGTACTTCAGCAATCAGATGCATTTTGAACAGGCGCTGAACTGTTGCCGGGAGCTTGCTCAGGCGGCATCGAAGTTGAAGATACCTGTCCGGGTTTTGAAAGGACCGGCTTTGGCCTTGCAGGGATATGTCGACACAGGGACACGCTCTTTTTCAGACATCGATGTTTTTGTTGATTCGGCTGAAAGTGTACAGCGCTTGCGGGTTGCTTTGGCTGGAAGCGGATATAGTTCTCCCGACAGTCAGAATATTATAGAAAAATTAGGCGAGAGCGAGACGGCAAAATTTTTTTTGAACAACTGGGAATTGGAATTTCGTTATCCTCTGGAACCTCCAGGGGAACCAATGTTTGAAATTTTATCCCATCACAGCAGCGTGTTGCTGAGAGTTCCACAGGAATCAGATGATGTTTTACGTCCAGATCCTTCTCTTCATCTGGTTTTTCTTATTCAACATATGGCCGTTCATCATCTGTTCAGTCGTTTCTTCTGGTTTCTTGATTTGGCAGTGCTTATTAGAAACTGCCGTGAGCAGATAGATTTTATACTTGTGGAAGAGGAACTGAAGCGTCTTGGCCTTATTAACGTTGCGGCGGTGGCTGCTGATTTTTGCAGGAAATATATTGATCCTGATTTTCCTCGTTTGGGCCACTCGGTATTGGCATGGAACAACAGGATTATGGTCTGTTTTGCCGATCCTGTAAATATTGCAAGGGGGCGGTTTGGAATATATCACAAAAAGTACAGCCATAAATTTCTGGGTTATCTCGTCGGAGTTGTCAGTTTTTATCTGATTGCTGATCCTGATAAAAAGCGTTTTTTTGGATTTGCTACCAACTGGACATTGAACAGGTTTCGTAACTCTTTTGGTTTTGATAAACCAATTGTCTGGGTAGATTTTCTTTTAAAGCCGGTTATTGCCCTGTTGCTGGTTCCGTTGGCATGGGGGACTGCATTGTGTTTGACAAAGAAAGATCATGAGAAAATGTCCCTGTCATCTGAATAAATCTCAGCTAAAATATTACCATGGAAGTGAGAGCACAAAGACAAGCAAATATTCCTTCTGGTCCTGCAAAACTTGCGGCCATGAAGCCATTGTTTAAGATCTTCAATGAACTGCGGCCGTATATTAAACTGATAGGTTTAAATCAGATTATCTGTCTGATTACGTTGGCGATTGGTTTTTCAGTACCTTTTACGCTGAAATGGCTGACTGAGCAGGTGCAGGCAGGGAACTATTCTGTGTTGATCTGGTTACCGGCTATCAGCTTTTTTCTTCTGGTTTCGTTTGTGATAATTCAGATGTTTCGTTCGGTTATTTCCCAGTATATCTCAATAAAAATATCACAAAATCTGCAGAAACGGATTCTTAAACGTTTTCTGGACGATGATATTGTTCGATATTCCAGTCAGCCAACTGGAGAAAAAATATCAAGAATGACCTATGACATTCACTGGTTCGTTGAGGGGGCTGCAATCTTTCTTTCGGAAACGCTCTATCTTCCTCTGGTGATAATTGGATGTGTCAGCATGATGATTTATCTTGATTGGCGCATTGCCTGTGTGGCAATTTTTGTAAGCCCCTTGTCTCTTCTGGCTAATAAAGCATTTGTTGGCAAACTGCGAAAAAGTTCAATAGAGCTGCAGGAACATAATGCTCTGTTGTCCAGACATATCTTTGATACCCTGAAAGGTATGTTGCTGATAAAGGTTTTTGCAAGGGAAGAGGCCGAACAGGAACAATTTTCTACACTGCTGGACAGTTTTGTTACAATGCAGGTGAAGAACAATATTTGGGGAACTCTGCTTAAAACTACTATTTCAATCGGAAACGCTTTTGTGGTGTGCTTTGTGTGCTGGTTTGCTTTTTATCTGTTGACCGGTGAATCTCAAAGTCTATCAGTGGCGACTTTCGTCGCATTTTCATCTGTGATGCTTTATTTCTTTGGTGAGATTGCAAAGATCGGCGGTATCATGAATGTTATGATAAAGGCATCCGTCAGTTGTGACAGGATCTATGCCCTGCTTGAGGAGACATGCGACAGAGAAGAAACGGGAACAGAGGAGGCCGTGTTTCAGGAAAGCCTGATTCTTGAAGACGTGACCTTTGGGTATGGTGACGAGTCCGTATTGAAGTGTGTGAATATTGAGTTGAAGCGTGGAGAGACAATCGCGCTGATGGGCATGAGTGGGGCGGGGAAAACCACTCTGATCCATCTCATGCTGGGGTTGTTGACACCAAAGGACGGTCTGGTAACCATGGATG
>Ga0256845_1002929_pt1 | contig 11970 bp, 6 predicted proteins | sample RiftiametaG_FD_189101 | JGI IMG/M metagenome (GOLD analysis project Ga0256845, IMG submission 189101) | Tube worm associated microbial communities from hydrothermal vent at the East Pacific Rise, Pacific Ocean - Riftia | ecosystem: Host-associated > Annelida > Integument > Unclassified ... | reverse complement strand
TATAATGGATTTATTAAAAGGGCTAGCTCTTAAAGGTAAATTGATATTTGTGGTAATTCACCAACCATCATCAGACATTTACAAAATGTTTGACAACCTGTTAATTTTAGATACTGGTGGATATCCCATTTATAATGGAAACCCAGTTGATGCTGTTGTTTATTTTAAAGAATTAGCAAACCATGTTAATAGTGATGAGAGCGAATGTTTAAGTTGTGGTAATGTAAACTCAGAGCAAATTTTTGATATTATTGAATCAAGAGTTGTAGATGAGTATGGTAATCCAACAAAAAACAGGAAAGTTTCCCCAACAGAATGGTATGCTATTTACAAAGAAAAAGTTGCTCAAAAAATAGAAAATTTTGATAAAACAAATGAAGCATTAAAAATTATCTCTAACATCCCTAATAAATGGAAACAATTTAAAGTTTTTATAACACGAGATGTTTTATCTAAACTAACCAACACCCAATATTTATTAATCAACTTTTTAGAAGCTCCTTTTTTAGCTTTTATTTTAGCCTACTTATTACGCTTTTATAGTGCAGACGCTAATAATATATTAGGTTATACTTTTAGAGAAAATGAAAATTTTCCTGCCTATTTATTTATGTCAGTAATTGTTGCCTTATTTATTGGTTTAACCGTAAGTGCTGAAGAAATTTTTAGAGACCAAAGAATTAGGAAACGAGAAAAATTCCTAAATCTTAGTACAGGAGGTTATTTGGTGTCTAAAATTAGTGTAATGTTTCTAATTTCCGCTGTACAAATGCTATCATTTGTAATAGTTGGAAATTTAATTCTAGATATTAAAGGAATGTATTTTTCCTATTGGCTAGTCCTATTTACTACGGCATGTTTTGCTAATATGCTAGGTTTAAATATCTCTGCAAGTTTCAATTCTGCAGTAACCATTTATATTTTAATTCCTTTTTTAGTAATACCACAACTACTATTAAGTGGTGTTATGGTTAAGTTCGACAGACTAAACCCAACTATTACAGTGCAAGAAAGCGTACCCCTTGTTGGTGAAATCATGGCTTCTAGATGGGCATACGAAGCTATAGCAGTTCGACAGTTTAAAGACAATGAATTTGAAAAACAATTCTTCAAACTAGATCAAGCATTTAAACGCTATGAGTTTAGAAAAAATTATTGGATAGTTAAGCTTTCTGCTAAATTAAGTAGTGTTCAGAACCATTTTAACAAAGACGATAAAAAAGAATTAATAATCGGTAACTTAACACTACTAAGAAATGAAATTAGTAGAGAGCTTAAACGAAATCCGAACGTTAAATTTAAACAATTAGAAAACTTATACATTAATAAATTAGACAATAAAGTTTTTGATGAAACGAAATTTTATTTAGCTGAGTTAAATGATTTTTATTTAAAAAAATACAAAAAGGCTTATGGTAATAAAGATGCTTTAATCAGCGAACTAAATAAAGATTCTCTTTCTAGGTACGCATTTATTAGTATGAAAAATAGTTATACGAATGAAGCATTATCTAGCTATGTAAAAAGTAAACATTCAACAAATCGTATTATTGAAATAAATCACCATTTAATCCAAAAAATTGATGCTATTTATTTAAATCCTAATAAATTTAGAGCTCACTTTTATGCTCCTTCAAAACGTATTTTTGGTAAATCCTTTGATACTTTTTGGGCTAACCTTACTGTTATATGGCTAATGTCAATATCACTCGTTATTAGCCTATATTTTGATTTATTGAAAAAAGGAATTAAAGGAATCGGAAAGATTTTTGACAAGAGAAAGTACTAGAATTTTTCTTAAGTTCTTTGTTACTGTATCGCATCTGAATAGATTTACTCTCGCCCTTTTACTATTTTTTTGTATTCGTGATTTTCATTACACTCCAATTCAAAATTGTATCTTTAAAGATGAAAGACAACTTAAAATTTATTAGATATGGCAAAGCCGAGTTGTGAATAGCTTTCAAAATTGTATCTTTAAAGATGAAAGACAACAAGGTTGTAAATCAATTATTACTAAGTGGTGTTGTGAATAGCTTTCAAAATTGTATCTTTAAAGATGAAAGACAACTACCCTCAGACTATCCAAAGACTTAAAAACGTTGTGAATAGCTTTCAAAATTGTATCTTTAAAGATGAAAGACAACTGCAGGTGTTCTAATTTCTTCAACTCCCGCGTTGTGAATAGCTTTCAAAATTGTATCTTTAAAGATGAAAGACAACATACCCCACGTTAAGTGGCTGGTATGTTGCTATTTACACTCCGAAATAGAAATTAAAAACACTCCTTTTTCTTTCTTAGTCTCAACCATTCTATAACTCTTTTTTAATCCTAAAAAACCCTCCAAGGTTTATATAGTTAATTGGTATAAACCTTGGAGGGTTAATTTCTTAAAATAATTCTAATTGTTGACTAGGTTGTGTTGTTTTTGTTTTTTTATCGCCTATAAACAACTCCATCATACCAAATTGTTTATCGGTAATGTTTAAAATACCAACATGCCCATTTTCGGGTAAACTAAATTTCACCCTCCTAATATGTACTTCTGCATTTTCTCTACTGGCACAAAAACGCATATAAATAGAAAACTGAAACATGCCAAACCCATCATCCAATAATTGTTTACGAAACCGAGAGGCAGCCTTTCTTTCTTTTTTTGTTTCGGTTGGCAAATCAAAAAATACAAATACCCACATACTTCTATACTGATTTAAACGTGAAAATTTTTCATTCATTTATTTTATAGCTACGAACTCTCCAAGGGCTTATTCTATTAAGTAAAGCCCTTGGAGCGTTTTTAATTAATAAGTAGGGTACAACAACTTTCTACTATAGCCTGCATAACATTCGTACAACGAATAAGTTGTTCTACTCATCGCTGTCATTAACGGACTCTTTTTTCCGTCTATTACCACATCTAGTGCTGGTATGCTTAATAGCTCTTTTTTTAATTCGGTTGTTAACTCTTCAATATCATCATGGTTATCTACAATGTAACACACCACCATATCTACGTAAGGTCGGTAAGGTTCCATAATATCATCTGCCAAACAATAGGCATTGTATTTATTGGCATGGTGTATTCCTAAAACAGGAAGTAAACCACTACTCACTATAGCTCTGGCACAAACAGCACGTAAAATGGCGTAACCATAATTTAATAAATTATTAGGAGGATCTTCTTTTCTTCCTCTTGTAAAATTTTCAATATCAAAAATACTTTTCCAATAATAAGCTGCTGCTCTAGCTTCATGGTTCAACACATCTCCACTGGTTACTTCTTTTGCCCAATGTTTCATATTTTGCACCTCCACTCCTCTATCGGAAAGCAATGCTGCCTGATTGCTGATTTTTGCTTGTATGGTTTGCTGCCAAAGGTTCTTTTTTAGGGGTAATGAGGCTTCTAACTGACAGCGTACTCGCTCATTTTGTTCTGAATTTCCGTTAAATGGCATTAACATACCTACAGGCAGATGTTGTGCATTGCAATTAATAATTGCGGCATTGTTTAAGGTTAATTTTTCGAGTAAGCGATTGCTAATTGTAATTTGAGGGTCTTCTAACACCACAAAGCCAATATCTTCTATGGGTACCGTTTTACTGGGCTTTTCTTTATCGGGATAGCTAATAAGTAATTGTTCATTTTTAGTGCTTAAATAAGCAGGATTACCGAAAAATAAGGTTCTTTTTATCATAACTATTTATGTTAAACTTAATTATGTTGTCAACACTACAATAATTGAACCTACTAGGCTATCAGTTAATCATCCTCTAAAATAAGCTCATTAATTAAGTCAGTTTTTATTTTTTGTTGTTGATGTACGTGTATAAAGTTATCCAATTCATCAAATAATTCAATAACAGACTCTCTTGCTAACAAAGTAGGTTTATCAGATAATATACTTTGGTAAGAGGAATAGGAAAACAACTCGAAATTTTGTGTTAATTGATGCTTTATAGGGTTTAGATGTACATACAATATAACTTGCTGCAAATATTCTAATTCAGTGATTTCTTTTCTTTTAAAATTAGGACTAAACAAACTTCCTTTTCTGTTGTGCATTTTATTAAATGCTTGAGTATATGAATTGAAAAAATGGCCAAATTGTAGGCTAAGTAAACTCTCCAAGGGTTTAAAACCCTTGGAGAGTTTCTCTGAGAAAAAAATATTTAATTCATCTTCCGCTTTAATCTTTATTACAAAATGAAAATGATTCGGAATTAAACAATAGGCATAAATACCTGCTATTGGAGTTATGTATTTTTTTAATTGTTGTAAAAAGTAATGATAGTTCTCTTCTGAGCGAAACAATTTTTCGCTTCCGTTCGCTCTGTTATAAATATGGTAAAAGCTATCTGTTTGCATTTTCATCTTTTAATTAAAACTCTCCAAGGTTTATGTAGATTGATGATATAAACCTTGGAGAGTTCTTATTCTCCTATTTTTGTTATTTGTCCAATATGATTGATTCTAACTTTAACTGGAAAATCGTTCTCTAAAGCTCCCATACTTTTATGCCTTTTCCAAATTAAATTTCTCAAATCAGTTTCATTAACTTTTTCTCCTTGACTTGTTTTTCTTTGTACAACAGTTTCCAAATGATGTCTAAATACATATTCTTTTGATTGAATTTTTTGAACACGAAACAAATTAGGACTTATTTTAGTGTAATTATTAACATCCATTAAATCAATTTCATTTGGGTTAAATCCTGTTTCTTCATTAGGAAAAATAAAATATTCATTTTGTTTCATAGTAAATAGAAATCCCCATTCAGGGTGGTCAGGATGTTTTTTAAATACAACCTCTAACCCTTCATTTTTACGCATTACCGCTTCGTAAAAAGAAACTACTTCTTCTTGTAAATTTCCTTTTTCATCTTTATAAATAGCTACATGGTGGTTATTACCTGTGCTCACATAATCAGTAGGTATTGGGTTTCCATTTTCATCTAAAATTTCATTACCAAAATGGTCTTTTTTATGATGTAATGCTTCCGCATTACTTACCCCTGTTATTGTTACTCGTTTTAATTGTATTCCTTTTTCTTTATTTAGCCAAATGGGGTTTTCTTCTAAATTTACAAATGCTTTTTTTGCATCTCCATTAAATTCATTTAATCGGTTTTGCAAAACTGATTGTACACCTTTATCTATTACTTTCTCTATTTTTAATTCATGTGTAATATCCTTTCTAATGGTAAATTGATTAACAACTCTTACTATTTTAACTTTTTCAGGTAATTCAATAGTTTTATCATCATCTAAATAGATTGAATTTTTACTCAATGAGTTTTTACCTCCAAATGCTTTTTTTGGTTCATTATCAAATTCAGATAATCGATTTAATAAAGCTTCTCTATGTGTTTTTTTTGCTACTGTTTTAATCTTTTCTATATCAAATTTAGCCCCTACTTTCTCTAATTTAGTTTCATATTTTTGAGATTTACCATAAACAGTTTCTTTATGTAACTGTCCTCTTGGGGTTAAAGTTTCTTGAGGTTTATTTTGCCCCTTAATTTTATTTTTATTTCTGGTAACTACTTTGTTTTTTGCTTTAAAAGAAATTAACGTATTTTCTAAATGCTTTTTAGCTTCAGTTCTAAATTCATCAATTGGCATTGGGGGTTTCATTACTGTTTTATCCTTGCCTTTTTTATTTTTTATCGTTTCTTTAATACTTTTTTCTATCTTAACAATCTTACCATATTCTTTATGGCTTTCATCTCTTCTTGCATTTAAAAAATTATAGTACTGTATATGATTATGTTGAGTAAAAGCAACCGTTAAAGCATCCATTGCATGATGTCTGTAATCATTCCTTTTTGTCCAATCTGTTATTCTTGGTATTTTTTGATTTAATTTATTGGTTTCATATTTTGTTAAACCAAGTTTATCATATTTATCCCAATTTAACTCCTGTAAAACATTTATCAATTGCCATTCCTCACGTAACCTACTCGTTACAATACCTGTAATTGGTACAACTGTTCTAAAAACTTCTTGCAACATTTCTTTTGCTTTTTTAGAAATATATTGTGTATTCCTTAAATCTCTTTCAATAAAACCATCAGGTATTTCAGAACCTTTCATCAATAACTTATTGTATTTGGCTTTACCAATTTTTTTATCTTTATAAAGCTTTTCAATAGTTGATGTATATCGGTTAAAGTCATCAGAATTTTTTCCATACTTTTCTACAATCGCATCAATACCTGTTTTACTACTTTTAAATCGGTTAAAATCTCTTACAGAAAGTGTTTTATTAGAAAACGAATCATCAAACAATACTGCTTTTGGAATAATATGTTCTATATCAAATTCTTTAGAAAATAATTTACCTAATTCTACATAGGTATTCGTATAAATAGTTTTGTAGCCTGTAGCTTCTAATTCTTGGTATAATTTATATTTTAAAATATCATTTTTTGTAATTCTTACACCACTATTAAAAGGATAAATACCTTCTAATTTTTCTCGAATACCATAATTAATTTTTGTTGCTTTTGCGATACCACTTGTCGCCTCTGCTCGTTCTTTCGAACTTTTCTTTAATTCACGAGCTAACTCAATTCTAATTTCGTCTGGTTTTCCATATTCCTTAATAATAGCATTAATCACATTTACCATTTGGTTAAGTATCTTCTCTACCACAGGATTTCGTAAACTATTTTTAGGTAACAATTCTAAAATATCTTTTAGCTCACGTTTTTCATTTTCCTCTTTGGTTAGTGAATTAGAATGATTGTAACCAGCCAGTGAGCAAGATTCTGAGTAATCATTTCCTTCCTTTAAATAATGAATTATATTTTTAATTGCTTTGGCACTTAAACTACCATAATCATCTTGAAACGTAACATTTACCAAAGCGTTTGCATATTCTTTTTCAAATCCAAATTTTTCTTTTAAATGGGTGTACAGTTTATCGTTTCCTGTATTAGAATTATCTCCCTCGTAAGAATATAATAAATGCCACAATTGATATGATAATTGTTGCTCAAATTCTTTTCCTTCTAACTCTGCATCAAAATCAAGAATTTCTTTTTTGATACCTAAAGATTCAAATATTTCAGCAACTGTATTTTTATCATGAAAATCAACCTTTTCGTAACCAGCTAATTCTAAAATACTTTTATATGCTTTAAATAATATTTGGTTGGTATTATTCCCTTCAATTTCTTGATAATTAGCAAGTTCCCATTCTTTAGGCTTATTAAAAACAGCTTTTAGGATTTCAGTTGAAGACATTCTCCCTTTAACACTTAAAACCTCAAACATTTTTTTTCTGATTTCTAAGTCTCCATCAAGTGTATTTACTTCATGAGTTATTTTTGTTTTAAGCTCAGTAAATTTCAGATTATTAAGTATGCTCCATATTTTAAACTCTTGAAACAATGGAGATGATCTTGGGATTACTTTAGGTCCTACAATTTTCTTTTTTTGCTCTCCTTTAGCATTTAGTACTGGTTTACCCTCTTTATCTATTAATTCTATTTCTTTTCCTTCAAACTCACAAATACTTATTAATCCTTTTTGTGATTTTAGCCTACGCTGGTAAAAAATAACAACATCACTAATTTCCTTTTTTAATTCATCTGTTAATTCTGAATGAAATTGAACTTGTATTTCCCATATTTTATTAAACTCATTCAAATAATCTTGTCTGTAAAAAACTTGATTTTTTAATCGAGTATGAGAATTTTCCTTTATCTGTTCGTATAAATACTGACCTACAGTTAACTTCTCTATAATTAGCTTCTTACTTCTATCGCTTATCTCTCCTAAATACCCACTAGAATTACTTAATTGGTTATTAATTTCTTGCAGTACAATTGCTAAATGCTCTAAATCTAATTTTTCAGATAAACCTTCAACTCTCCATTTGTACTGCTCTTCTTTTTTTTCTTTACTTGTTCCTTTTTGTATTTTACCATCAATATTAAAAGGCTTTTGGCAAATCGCCCAACTTTGTGTTTTTTTCTTATCCTTTAACTCTTCTTTCAATTTATCTGTTAAAATATCAGAATAGAATTGTTGTTGGAACTCCCAAACCTTATTAAATTCATCTTGTAAATCTGAACGGTAAAATTCAGGAATATGCTTTTTATCTTGATTTAATAAATCATAAGCATATTGTCCTGGTGTAATCTGTTTTTCATACATAATATTGGCAACATCCATTCCGTCAATAGCCATTCCTTCATTCTCATCTCCTTTTGCTTTTCTATTACTTTTATAGCCTCTTTTTTTATTAATTGCTAAAAGAATTCTTGCAAAATCTTTCAAACTAATTTTTTCTGTTGCTGCTTTTGCTCTTAATTTCCAAAGTGAATGTGTACTCTCGTTCCCTTCTTCAGCTAAAATTGAATTATCTGTAATTAATTTATTTGCCTTTAACAGTTTAATCAATTCAATCCGCCTTAATTTATAACGTTGCAAGCTTCTTCTTGCTCCTCTTTTTAGTGTTCTTCCCGCATTTGGTGATATTCCATTACCGCTAATAAAATCTTTTAATGGATCTTTAGACTCTTTACCTGATGAAGTGCTTACAAAATTATCCATCTGAATAATTCTAACTCCTGTTTTAATTATCGTTGATTTTTCTTTCTCACTTTCCTGTTCATTAACCAAAGCCCAACCAATTGAGGTTGTCCCCAAATCCAATCCTAATATTTTTTTCATAACTAATTAATTCTGAATGCTTAAAGATAAATATAACTAAACAAAAAAACATCAGTATAAATACCTACAAATATTTATTATAAAAAAGTGTAAGTTTGTTGTACAATTTTGAAGCTATTCACAATAAGGATTATTCCGTTGTGAAAACATTTGGGTTGCCTCTTGTCCATAATCAGGAGGCATTTTTTTTGTCCAAATGTTTCATGAACATAAAAAAAAACAATAAACAAAAAGTGAACTAAAACATTTAAAGCGGCCTTTACGGGTCGCTTTCTTCATTTACAGCAAACCCTCCAAGAGTTATACTGATAATCAATATAACTCTTGGAGGGTTCTATAACTATAAAAAAAGATATTTTTTTTCATTTAAAACACTCCTCTAATTTTGTAATCAAATCACTATGCGAATTTGGACAAAATTTTCTCCCCTCAAAGGGAGATTTCAATCCTAATACTCAACTATACTCTTTAACTCTTCTTTAAATCGCTCATTTGGCATAAACTGATCTTCTAATTGATTGATAAAAGGTACTGGAGTATCCATACTTGCTACTCGTTTTACTGGAGCATCTAAATATTCAAAACAGTTTTCGGTAATTAAAGCACTTAACTCACCTCCTATACCACTAAACATAGTTGCTTCATGCAATATAATTACTCGGTTTGTTTTCTTTACCGATTTAAAAATTGCATTTTTATCTAAAGGAACTAACGTTCTTAAATCAATTAAATCTGCTGATATATCAGGGTTTTCATCTAAAGCGTCTAACGCCCAATGCACCCCCATTCCGTAAGTAACAATAGTTACATCACTACCTTCTCTTATCAAACTTGCTTTCCCGAAAGGAATAGTATAATAATCATTCGGAACTTCCTCTTTTATACTTCGGTACAACCCTTTATGCTCAAAGAACATTACTGGGTTTGGATCTTCAAAACTAGTTGCTAATAAACCTTTAGCATCTGCAGGAAATGCCGGATAAACTACTTTTAAACCAGGTGTTTGTGTAAACCAAGCTTCATTACATTGAGAATGAAAAGGTCCCGCAGCCATCCCCCCTCCGGTTGGCATTCGAACAACAACATCTGCATTTTGTCCCCAACGGTAATAAGATTTAGCTAAATTGTTACAAATCTGAGTCATTCCTTCAGAAACAAAATCGGCAAACTGCATCTCTACCATCGCTTTCTGCCCATTTATTGCTAATCCTAAACCAGCTCCTAATATTGCTGATTCACAAAGAGGTGTATTTCTAACTCTTTCTCTTCCAAATTTATCTACAAAACCATCTGTAATTTTAAAAACACCCCCATAATCACCGATGTCTTGCCCCATCAATACTAAATCATCATGCTTTTCCATACTTTGGGCTAAACCATCAGAAATAGCATCGATCATTCTTTTTTCTGTTGTGTTTGAAGTATCTGGAGAAATTTCATCTAGCTCAAATGGAGCATAAATATCATTTAATTCTGTTTCAAAATTTGCTTCCAAGGGAGCTTCTTCAAAAGCCTTATCCCATTCAGAAACTACTTCATCTTTAATGATAGTTTTCATTTCTTCAACGGTTTTCTCATCTAACACCTTTTCTGTTAATAAGAATTTTTCAAAATTTTCGACAGGATCTTTTGCTCCCCACTCATCCATCAATTCTTGAGGAACATATTTTGTTCCTGAAGCTTCTTCGTGTCCTCGCATTCTAAAAGTCATGCACTCAACTAAAATTGGCCTTGGATTTTTACGAATAGATTCTGCTATTTGGCTTATTTTATGGTAAACTTCTAAAATATTATTCCCTTCAATCTGCTCGGTTTCAATCCCATATCCTATTCCTTTATCTATAAAGTTTTTGAAAATAAATTGTTCACTAGAAGGGGTCGATAAACCGTAACCATTGTTCTCTACTAAAAAGATAACTGGTAGTTGCCATACTGCCGCAGTATTTATCGACTCATGAAAATCTCCTTCACTCGCTCCACCATCTCCAGTAAAAACCAAAGTTACTTTTTCATCTTTCTTTAATAAATTACCCAAAGCAATACCATCCGCAACTCCCATTTGTGGTCCCAAATGAGAAATCATACCAACAATATTATGCTCTTGAGAACCAAAATGAAAAGAACGGTCTCTTCCTTTTGTAAACCCATTCATTTTACCCTGGAACTGTGAAAACAATCGATTTAAAGGAATATCTCTAGCTGTAAAAACACCTAAATTTCTGTGCATCGGTAAGATGTACTCTTCTTTATTTAAAGCCATTGTAGCTCCAACAGAAATTGCTTCTTGGCCTATTCCTGAGAACCATTTTGAAATTCTTCCCTGCCGTAGCAACACCATCATTTTCTCTTCTATTAATCGAGGTTTTAATAATCCTTTATAAAGATTAATTAAAACTTCGTCAGAATACTTTCTACGATTGAATTTCATTGACATATCATAAACATTTTAGGATAACAAAGTTAACTGAAATTGTGTAACTTTGTGTGCATAATTGTATAGTTAATAACAATTATGAAAGTTATTTTGTTAATAAATTTCAAAGTCTTAAAATGCAAGAAACCATTGTCATATCAATTGCTATAGCTGCTTTTGCTTATTTATTAATTAAATTTATTGCTAAAGACAAATCACATAATTGCGATAAATGTGACTTGTCAGAAAACGAACCAAAGAAACATTAATTACCTTTAATTTATTAATGAATTCTTACTTCGAAAATCTTATTTTATTACTGAAAAAATTAGGGGTTGCTTTCTTTATTTTTTCTTTGAGTAGAATAATGTTTGTACTCTTTAATACTTCCCACTTTTCTGATATTTCTTTTGACCTATTTATTTATGGACTACGATTTGATTTGGTTGCTATCTCCTACTTTTTTGCCCCTTTAATTTTCTTTCAATTAATTCCTTTTTCATTTAGAAATTTTAAATGGTATCACAAATTACTAGCGTTTATATTTTACCTAGGAAATACAGCCGCCATTATCCTAAACCTTATTGATGTTGCTTATTTTGATTTCACACTAAAAAGAACAACTACCGATTTCTTTGGTATGGTTGGAACTGGTGATGATTTTTTTAAACTACTCCCACATTACATTGTCGATTTTTGGTACATCTATATATTACTAGCTGGACTAGCTATTCTCTCTTGGTTGATGTATAAAAATTATTGTGAACCAATCATCATCAAAGTAAAATACAGTTTAAAAGATTATCTTTTCCATTCCATTATTCTTATCTTATTTTCAGGGTTAACGGTTGTTGGGATGAGAGGAGGACTACAG
>Ga0256845_1002928_pt1 | contig 11971 bp, 6 predicted proteins | sample RiftiametaG_FD_189101 | JGI IMG/M metagenome (GOLD analysis project Ga0256845, IMG submission 189101) | Tube worm associated microbial communities from hydrothermal vent at the East Pacific Rise, Pacific Ocean - Riftia | ecosystem: Host-associated > Annelida > Integument > Unclassified ... | reverse complement strand
TTGTGAGATTGCGCTCGTCTGAACGCCTTCGTGGGGCCTTTCGCCGCTGCGAAAGTAGTGTATAAGTCTCGCCCCGCCACGGGCCCGTAGCTCAATTGGCAGAGCAAGGGACTCTTAATCCCTGGGTTGTAGGTTCGATTCCTACCGGGCTCAAAAAAGAGAAGACGACCACGAGACCCCAGACGCCTGTGCGTTCGGGGTCTCTGTCTTTTTGGTTTTTGGGTTTTGGGTTTTGGGTTTTGGGCTCGGGCGTCCGCATCAGCGACGGCGGCGTCGCGAGAGCAGCGCGAGTACCAGTAAACCGAGTGGAGCCGCCGAGCGCTGGGGATCTGGGCGCACAGTGCAGGCGCAGCCGTGGCTCCAGGGTTCGAGACCGATGCCGATGCCGCCGCTCTCACTGCCGCCGCTCTCGCTCTCGTCTGTTGTCTCGCCTGTTGTCTCGCCTGTTGTCTCGCCGCTGGTCGACAGAGTGACGCTGCAGGCGTCGTCGGCTTCGAGGCAGAGCTGCTCGCCCTCGCAGATCAGCGCCGTGCACATGCCGTCGATGCTGCCGCCCCCGGCGATGCTGCAGCGCTGACAGGGAGCATCGCAGAGGCTCTCGCAGCAGAGGGCATCGACACAATGTCCGGAGGTGCAGGTGGATCCATCTGTGCAGGTGTTGCCCGCCGCGTAGAGGAAGTCGAGGCCGAGAGCGTCGCCGTCGGAGCTGGCCATCGGAGCTGGCGATCCGACCAGCGCGCGGCGGCCCCAGCTGGCGATCGAATGGCCAAAGTAGCCGCCCTCTGGTTGCCGCATGTCGCTTTCGATGAGGGCGACGGGCGCACGGGGATCGTCCGGCGAATTGTACACATAGACCCTGCCAAAACCCTCGGCCGGCGCCCCCACCAGCAGCGACCCTTCGGCGAAGGAGAGCGCCGCACCAAAGCGAGGGCTGAGCCCCTCAGGCGGGTGCAGGATCGCTGCGAGATCCCAGGAGTCAGCGTCGCTCTGGTGGTAGACAAAGACCGCTCCCAGGTCGTCGTCACTCGCGGGGGCACCGACCGCCAGGAGATCGCCATCAAGGGCCAGTGATGCGCCAAATTGGAGGGTTGTCGGGGCGTCCTGCGGAGCTATCAGCGGTCCTGTGATTGTGAATACACCGCCCTCGCGCCGGGCGATGTGCACCGCGCCCTGGAGCGACTCCTGGGAGGCGCCGATCGCCAGAACATCGCCGTCTAGGGCGAGCGCGTGGCCAAATTGACCGCCGATCTCCGCGGCGAGCAACGGCGGGTCGGCGATCCACGTGCCGTCGAAATGATAGGGGTAGACCGCACCGATTCCACCGGGATTGGGGGCGCCGATGAGTAGGGCATTCGAATCGAAGACGAGGCTGCGACCAAAGCGTAGGCTTTTGGGTTGGGTGAGCGTCTCTTCGCTTAGCCAGGTCGCGCCGTCAAAGCGGTAAATGTACACAGTCTCGGCATTTTGAGCGGTGATCGCGAGCCGCGGCGGGGCGATCGCGATCGTCGATCCAAAAGCCGAATCGGCCATCTCTCCGAAGATCGTGGAGTGTATATTTAGAGAATCCTCTTCGGAGGTGTAGATAAAGACCGCGCCGAGGGCGATGCCCACCTCAGCCTCACCAAAAGGGGCACCGATCGCCGCGAAACTACCAGAGAGGGCGAGAGCCTCGCCAAAGGTCGAGGGAATCGTCGGCGTCACCGGCCAGGTATGGGTGATCGGCAGGGGCTGCGAGGCGCTGAAATCAGCCGCCCGGATGTCTGTACTGGCCGAAAAAAGCAGGAGGAAGAGAGAGGCGGCGATGCACCCAGAGCACCGCCGACTCATGGCGCCGCCTCGCGCACAGGGAAGCAGAGCCCGGGGCGCTCGCCTTGGATGTTGTCGACCTCGACACACTCCTGGGCCGACGGACAGGTGATATCGGCGTCGCACTCGAGTACACATAGTGACTCGCCGTCGATCTCGAGGCAGCGCGCCGGGGCGTCGCCATCGGTCGGGGCAGGGCAGGGCGAGCTGCAGGCCGGAGCGCAGAAGCCGACGTCGTTGTCGATCGACGGCCGGATGACGCAGGCGAGCAGGCCGGCGTCCTGGCAGGCCTCTGAGCTGCGACAGGGGGCGTAACGCAGAGCATCCGCGTCGAAACAGGCGGTGATCGCCAGGGCGGCGAGAAGGGTTGCGAGGGGGCCCCAGGTGCGGCGGCGCCTGTTTGGTAGTGCGGCGGTGCGCCTGTGGTGTTGAGCCTTCATCGCCAGGACAATGGTCAGTAGCGCACAGGGCATCCGCGAGATCCCTCCGACCTTATCTCGAACCTTATCTCGAACCCCGAACCCGCGACAGTATTTGCCCGCCGACTTGCCATCGCCCCGCAGGATCGGGATCCTTTAAGGCGAGTGAGGGGGCGAGATCGACGGTTGGGCGCGGGAGCTAGTAGCCGCAGACGCTTCGGTCACGCCATGATCGCGCTTTCGTTGTCGCTGCTGGTCGCGTTCAGTCCTGTGCAGGCCCGCTCCGCGCCCGCACAAGAGACCGCCCGAGCGCGGGTGGAGGCCCTCTACAGCGACGCGGCGGCGGCATTGGAGCGCGATGATCCGGCGGGCGCAGCCGCCTGTTATGCGGAGGTCTTGGAGGTCTTGCCGGAGCACGAGAACAGCCACGGGAGCCGCGTTCTCGCCCTCGCAGATGCTCTCGCGGCCTATCGCGCGGCCTCTACGGGGTCCTCGTCGGCCGAGCCTCTATGCGCCGCGATTGCGCTTGTCCGGGCCTATCGCAGCGATCTCTCCGCACATTACGGGCCCCATGCAGCCGAGCGTGATGGCGCAATGTTGGCGGTCGCAGAGGAGAGCGCGTTGACAGAGTTGCTCGTCACAAAGGACATGTCCTGTGGGTCAGGTGATCTTGGTGGTGGTGATCTGCAGGACGCGGGGGTGGAGGCGGGTTCTGGATCGGCAGCCGAGCCGGTGCCGGCAGCCGAGTCCGCGACTGAGCCAGGGGCTGGGCCAGCCTCGGGACCCGGACCTTCGGTCGGGCTTGATCCTGCGCCGAGCTCTGCCTGGCCGGGCCGCAAAGGACTCACTGGATATACGCTGGGGGGCGCTGTCGGTCTCGGCATCGGCGGTGTGTTTCTCGGGGTCATGAGTGGGGGTCTTATTGTCGGCGCGCGGGCGACTCGAGATGCGGCGACGCTGCGTGCGGAGATGCCGAGCCTCACCGTCGACGATCCTGAATTCGACGAGGTCATCGCCCGCGGTCGCCGCGGTGATCGGGCGGCGATCATCGCCGGGGTCGGTGCGGGAGTGGCGCTCGCGGTCGTTGCAATTTTGATCGCAATCGGCACAAAACGGGCTCAAAGGCGTGCGCAGGCGAGAATTAGCGCGACGCCGACGACCGAGATCGGCCGCGCCTTTGTCGTCCGCTTTGGATCCCTCTGACGGGTACAATCGCGGCGGGTATGAGCACGCACCAGCACCCGCCAGCGGAGTCAGGCTGGCCCGAGCATGGCGCGATGATCGCGGGCCGTTATCGCCTGGGCGAGCGGATCGGCGAGGGCGGCATGGCGGCGGTCTACCTGGCGAACCGCGCCGACGATGGCATCGAGGTCGCGGTCAAGATCCTGCGCCCGGAGATCGCCGCCGACCCCGAGGTTGTGCGCCGGTTTTTGCAAGAAGCCCGGGCCGCCTCGCTTATCCGCCACCCGAAGATCGTCGGCATCCTCGACTTTGGGTTCACCGGCGAAGGCGTCGCGTTCTTGGTGATGGAGCGGCTGGTCGGCGATGACCTGGCCGATGTGCTGGGGCGCGACGGTCCCTTTACCTGGCAACGCCTGGCTCCCCTCGCGCTCGACGTCTGCGCGGCCCTGGCTGCGGCCCACGAGGCGGGCATCGTGCACCGCGACGTCAAGCCCGAGAACTGCTTTTTGCTCACCGGTCCCGACGGCCAACCGCTGGTCAAGGTGCTCGACTTTGGGATCGCGAAGGATGTCGGCGGTTCGCTGCCAGATCGCCCACAGACCGCGACAGGCATGCTCTGCGGCTCGCCTGAGTACATCGCGCCGGAGGTGATCATGGGCAAGGTGGCGGAGGTTGGCAGCGACATCTATGCCCTTGGCATCACGATTTACGAGCTGCTCACGGGCAGTCATCCCTTCGTCGGAGCCGAATTTGGAGAGATGCTCGCGGCCCATGTTCAGCGGGCGCCGCCCACCTTTGCGAGCCGCGGGATTGAGGTGCCGCCGGGGGTCGAGGAGCTGGTGCAGCGCTGCCTGGCAAAGCACCCCGACGAGCGTCCTCCGAGCATGGTGGCGGTCGCTGCAGCGATCAAAGATACGCTCCGCGGCAATGTCGTTGTGGCCCTACCAAAACGGCGCGTGCGCGGGCTGTGGATCCTGGGCGTCGTGCTTTTGCTGGCGGTGCTCGCAGGCCTAGGCGCCCTGGTGTTCAGTTGGCAAAGTGGCTGGCGCGGGGCGGAGACTGCGGGCACGGCGAGTGCCACAGGCACCACAGGAGTCACCGAAACAAGCGGTGCGGCGGGCTCGACAGCGGCGACCGAATCAGCGGGCTCGGCATCGTCGACAGGCAGCGCGAGTGGGGGCGCAACGACGGGCGCTTCGACGGGGGACGATGACGACATCATCGCCGGTCCGATCGAGGAGGTCGAGACGCGCCGAGGGCTGAGCAAGAGGCGAGCGAAGCGGCTGATCCGTCGAAAAATCGCCTCGCGGGCGAAGCGTTGTCTGCGTAAGCACACCTCGCTCGTCAGGGGGCAGCGCTTCGCGGTCGACGTGGTGATCGACAGCGAAGGCATGGCGACGGCGACCGCGAAGTTGTTGCCGCAGAGCCCAGCCGCGAGTTGTATCGGTGGGCTCTTCAGCCGCACGCAATTCCCGCTGAGCCGCGCCGGTGGTTCGTTTGTCTACAAATTTTCGCTCTAGCGCTCTTCTGTCAGCTGAAGATCGCCATCAATCGCCGGATCAGAGGACCCGTGGGCGGCCCGGCCCCGACGAGCCCAAACGTGACGGCGCAAACAAGCGCGCATCGCAGAGGGCTTGTACGCACCCCAACCTTGAGTGCGGTCCCGAATGAGCGACGAATCCTGGCATTGACGAGATCGACGCTCGAGAGTTCGTCGAGCACGAGGTGGACGATAAAACCCGCGCAGATGAAGGTGCCGTAGAGCCACGAGTGCAGGGGGCCGATGTCGAACAGACGGGTGGCGAGGCTCGCCGTGGCGGCGCCGCAGAGGGCTGCACTGGGGATCGAGTGCACGAGGCCCCGGTGCACGCACAGCTTGTTTGAGAGCGCCCGCAGGCCGACGCTGACGAGCAGGAGGGCGACGATCGCAGTGACGGCCACCAGTGCCGGAGGTTGTGTGCCGTAGAGAGTGACGGTGGTGGCGACGGCGGCCGCGATCCCGAGCGCAGAGAAGATGAACCGCGTCGGCAGGGATTGATCGGCGTCGATGTCGGGCAGTATGCCCCCGAGGGTGCCCAGCGAGGCGCAGAGCAAAGCTGCCCCGGGAGACACGAGATCGGCGTTGATTACCGTGATTGCGCCGATTGTGGCGACGATCGCGGCTCCTAGAACATGGGTGCGAAAATTGGCCATCGACGGGCTCGCTCGCGACAGTTTACGCGGGAGTTTGCGACCGCCAAAATTCCCCAAAAATGCGCCCGGCGTTGCGGTGTTGCGGCTCTGCGCGGGGGTCCTTTGCAGTCGCTATTTGGTTCGCTGATCGGCAGCGCGGAGGAGCGCGGAAGATCGTCGCCACGCCCCTCCGCGGATGAGTTTGACACCGCCGAGGTGTAGATGCAGGGAGTTCTTAAAGTGTGTGTATTTGCCCGGCGCGTTTGGGCTCGTTGCATATGGTGTGGATCGACTGCGCCCCGCGCCGCCTGCGGTGGGTTAGGCTGCCCGGGATTAGGAATGAAATGTCTGACCAAGCGAATCACGAGACGCTAGTCGCACTGCTCCGCCATCGCGCCGCGACCCAGCCTGACGCGAAGGCGTACACGTTTCTCGAGGATGGCGAGCGCGAAGCGGGAACGCTGACTTTCTCAGAGCTCGATCGTCGGGCTCGCGCCATTGCTGTTGCGCTTCTCCGATCGGTTGCCCCCGGGGAGCGGGCCCTGCTGCTGCATCCGCCGGGGATCGACTACATCCCGGCATTTTTTGGGTGCCTCTACGCCGGCGTTGTTGCGGTGCCCGCATTCCCGCCGTCGCGGCGCCGCCATGATGCCCGCCTGCGCTCGATGATCGCCGACAGCGAGGCCAAGCTGGCGCTCACAGTGAGCAGCGAGTTTGAGGCTCGAGCGGATTGGCAAGAGCATACGCCAGCGCTGCGCGGCCTCGAGTGGATCGCCACCGACGCGGTCGGCCTGGATGCGGCACCGCAGTGGGGAGCGCCGACTCTGAGCGCCGATTCGCTGGCGTATCTGCAGTACACCTCGGGTTCGACATCGACGCCCAAGGGCGTGATGGTCAGCCACCGAAACCTGCTTTACAACCTCCGCGATCTCGACGGTCCCTGGGAGCACGATCAGCGCTCGGTGATGGTGACCTGGCTACCTGTCTTTCACGACATGGGGCTTATTTACGGGCTATTAGCGTCGCTGTATCGCGGTTTTTACTGCGTTCAAATGTCGCCGATGGCGTTTATCCAGCGGCCGATTCGTTGGTTGCGGGCGATCACGGCCTACGGTGGCACCCACAGTGCGGCGCCAAATTTTGCCTACGAGCATTGCATCCGCAAGATCCGTCCGGCGGATCGCGCCGACCTCGATCTGCGGAGCTGGCGGATGACCTTAAACGCGGCCGAGCCGATCCGGGTCGAGACCATGGAGCGTTTTGCCGAGGCCTACGGGCCCTGCGGTTTTGAGCCCCAAGTAATGACACCCGGATACGGCCTCGCCGAGGCGACCCTCAAGGTCACCGCGGATCAGGCGAAGAGGCCGCCCTGTGTCCGCTACATCTCGGCGCTCTTGCTCGAGCAAAACGAGATCCAAGAGGTCGAGGCGAGCCACGAGGACGCGCGCGCGGTGATCGGCTGCGGCGGGCCGATGTTTGAGACGACGGTCGCGATTGTCGACCCCGAGACCCACCAGTGCTGCGCCGCCGATCGTGTGGGCGAGATCTGGATGGGCGGTCCGTCGCGGGCTCAGGGTTATTGGCGACGCACCGAGGAGAGTGCGGCGACCTTTCGCGCGAAGATCCGCGACGCCAGCGGTCGCGAGGGCGACGAGCCCTATCTGCGTACCGGCGATCTAGGTTTCATGGTCGACGGTCAGCTCTTTGTTACCGGTCGTCTGAAGGATCTGATCATTGTCCGCGGCAGCAATCACTACCCGCAGGATATCGAGTGGACCGCGGAGCACAGCCATCCTGCGCTGCGCCCGGGCGGTGCCGCGGCCTTTTCGTTTGCCGCGCGGGCACTCGAGCGTTTGGTGCTCATCATCGAGGTCAAGCGCGAGGCGATCGCGACGGTCGATGTCGAGGCTGTGATCGAGACGATCCGGCGGGCGGTCGCCGAGCAGCACGAGGTTGCTATCGACGCGATCCAGCTGGTCGAGCCGGGCGGCGTTCCCAAGACCTCGAGCGGCAAGAAACGGCGGCGATCCTGTCGGGATGCCTTTGTCGGCGGCAAGCAGCGCCTGGTGGGCGGCTCGCTCAGCGAGGCCGTGCGCGCCGAAATGCAGGGCGAAGACGAGGTCAAGCCGAGTCCCACGATCCTGAGCAAGACACCGCCGATGCCGAGCCCGCGGGCCGAGGTGTACTCCCATCTCGAGTGGCTGCGCAGCTACGCCGAGCGGCGGATCGATGTCACGGCGATCGACGAGCGGCGGACGATCCCGCCGCATATCATCCTCGACTTCGGCAACCGGGGTCTGTTGGGCATGCAGATCCCCCGCGAGTTTGGCGGTCTGGGATTTGATACTCGAGGTCTGCTGCGGGTGATCGAGCAGCTCGGCGCGATCGATCAGACTCTGGCGCTCTTTGTCACCCTCAACAATGTGCTCGGTGTGCGGCCAATCCTGCGTTACGCGAGTGCTTCTGTTCGCGAGGAGCTGCTGCCCCGCTTGGCCCAGGGCCGTGAACTCGCCGCCTTTGCGCTCAGCGAACAAAATGCCAGCTCCAATCCAAATACGATCGAGAGCTATGCGGTGCCCAGCAGCGGTGGGTGGCGCTTGCACGGTACCAAATGGTGGAGCGGTGCCGCGGCCTGGGCGGGCATCATTCATGTCTTTGTCCAGGAACTCGACGCGGGTGGTCGCTCGCGGGGAGTCAGTGCATTTGCCGTGCCCCAGGCTGCAGAGGGGCTTCGGCAGGGTCCTGAGTCGTTGTCGATGGGCGTGCGCGGGCTTATCCAAAATACGGTGCACCTAGGCGGGGCCCTGGTGCAGGAGAGTTCGCGCATTGGCGAGGCTGGCCACGGCATGGAGGTCGCCCAGGACGCGATGATGCACGGTCGCCTGGCGATCGCCGCGATGAGCCTGGGCGGCATGCGACGCTGCTCGCAGCTGATGCTTCGCTACGCCGAGCGCCGCGAGGTCTCGACCGGTCGGTTGCTCGACAACCCGGTGACACGGGCGCGATTGTCGACGATCCTGGCGATGACCACCATCGTCGAGGTTCTCGTCGACCGGATCGCGGAGCGCCTTGATGCCGGTCTCGACGTGCCGCCCGAACTCTACGCAGTTGCCAAGATCGCCGGTCCCGAGTTTTTCTGGCTCTCCGCCGACTTCTTGGTCCAGCTGCTCGGGGGGCGGGGTTATGTAGAAAACAACCACGCGCCGAAGCTCCTGCGCGACGCCCGGGTGCTGCGCATCTTTGAGGGTCCGACGGAGTCGCTGGTGATGTACGTCGGCTCGCGCCTGTGGAACCACGGCGAGGAGCTGAGCGGCTTTATTTCGGAGATCGGTACCAAGCCGCTCGCCGACGATCTTTGCCGATTGGTAGAGGAACTGCGCGGTCGTTGGGAGCGCGATTCGCTGCGCGATCCGGTAGGCACCATCCGCTGGTTGCACCTGCTCTTGGGCGAGGTTGCGGTCGCGACGACGCTGCTCGCCGTGGTCACTGCGACCTCGCCGAGCGCCGACGAATGCGACGCCTACGCGCTGCGCTGGGCGACCCGCAACCTCGAAGAAAAAGTCGCCAAGGCACGCGCTGGCGACATGATCGCGGGTTTTGGATCGGCGACGATCGAGGAGAGAATCCGCGGCTTTCGCGGATCGATCGGCGAGGTCGATCTCGATCCTCCGGGTGTCGATATACGCGTCGATCCCCTGCTCGCGCGCCACTACACAGAGCCCGCCGAATCGGCGCAGCAGCAGGGCGCCAAGGCCCCGAACGATGCCGAGAACGACGCCGTCAAGGATTGGATGGTCCGCTGGCTCGCGGATGAGTTACAGCTCCATGAGTCGGCGATCGATCGCAATCAGCCCCTCTCGGAGATCGGTCTTGACTCGGTGATGGCTGCTGGATTCATCGCCGATCTCAACGAATGGCTAGACACGGATCTCGCGGTTGACATGGTCTGGTCCTACCCGACGATCGATCAACTCTCGGCCCGTGCGGTCGGCAGCGGCACATCGGAGGTGATCGTCGATCCGATGGCCGACACCGAGCTGCCCGAGGACATTCGCCCGGCGGAGGGAATCCTGCCGGTTGTCGACAGGCCGTCGCTGATCTTCTTGACCGGGGCCACCGGTTTTCTCGGCTCGTACCTGCTTCGCGAGCTTCTCGATCGCACCGACGCGCGGGTCATCTGCTTAGTGCGGGCTGCCGACTCCAAGGCCGCGAAGCTGCGGGTTCTCGATACGCTCGCGAAGTACGGCATCGACGAGCCCGGGCAAGCGGCGCGTATCCAGGCCTACAAGGGCGACCTCTCCGAGCCCAGACTCGGCCTTAGCGAGGAGCTTTGGGCGGAGCTCGCGAGTTCGGTCGAGGCGATTTACAACTGCGGTGCGCTGGTCAATTTTGCCTATCCCTACCAGGCGCTGCGGGCCGCCAATGTGCTCGGAACCCTCGAAATACTGCGCCTAGCGACGAGCAAGCGGCTCAAGCCGGTGCACCATGTATCGACCTACAGCATTGTTGGCAGCCTCAGTCTAGACCCCCGCCGCGACATCGAGTCCGACGCTCATATCTTTCGTCGGCCGCTCTTTGACAACGCCTATCTCTGCGGAAAATTTGTCGACCTAGGCTATGTAAAGAGCAAGTGGGTCGCGGATTTTTTGGTGCTCGCCGCTCGCGATCGCGGTGTGCCCATAGTCGTCTATCGACCCGCATCGATCTCGGGGCACAGCGGCACTGGTCGCTGGTCGGAGCACGATTGGGTCTGTCGGTTGATCGCCGGTTGCGTGAAGATGGGGGTCGCGCCGCAGCAGGATGTCGTTCTCAACCTCGTGCCCGTCGACAGGGTCGTCGGTGCGATCGTCACCCTATCGATGCGTCAAGAGTCGTGGGGACGCGGGTTTAATCTAGCCAATCCGCGCAATGTCGCTTGGAGCAGGATCCTCGAGCGGCTCAACGCCCAGGGGTTTGAGGTCACCGAGATCGATCCCGAGACCTGGCAAAAGCGCTTGGTCGCCGAGGTCACGGATCGCGATCATCCGCTCTATCCGCTGGTGCCGGTATTTACGCGCCGCGATCCTGAGCGCATTGTTCTCGGTTTCTCGCCGCGCTCAATGGGGCCCCAACTGCTCGCGTCGTTGACCGCCGAGGAGTCCGGCCTCGCCGATCTTGTGGTCGACGATTCGATGATCGATTGCTACCTGCGGGTACTTTTTGGCGTCGAAGATCCTGGCCACGACGAGGGCTCTGGCATGATTCGCCTGACCCGCCCCGAGGATCCTTTCGATCCCGAGGACACCGAGCGCCGTCTCCTGCGGACCGACGCTCTCTATCGCCGACTCGCCTGGCACGGCGACGGCGTGCTCTCGCAAAGGGCACTGCTCCAGCGCGCAGCCTTTGTCCGCGCCCAGCACGGTTGGTCGGTCGATCATCCGAGCTACGTCGGTCTGGTATGGGCCACAGAGCGCCTTTGGGAGCGCCTCTGCGCCTGGGGCGGGGTCTCGCCCGAGGGTATTCTTAGTCCCGAGATCTGGCGCAGTACGACGCAAGTGTTGATCGATGGCATCCTCCGTGACGGCCGCGCACCGAGCTGGCTTACCGGGGTTCTCTACGTGATCTTCAGGAGCATCGATGTCGACGGCGACGGTCTGATCACACCCCGCGAGCACACCCAGTACCTCGCTTCGATCGGGGTCGCACGCGGCGATCCCGAGGCCTTCCACAGCGTCGATGTCAACGGCAGCGGCAGCGTGGATATGGAGGAGTTCGAGGACTCGTTCTTGCGGTTTTTGTCGGGTCGTACCCTGCATGACGCGGGCAGTCTTTTTCTGCTGGGTACTCTTGGTGATTCTTAGGGATTGGTGAGGATGCTCGCAGGCGTCCTCTGAGCTGCGATTCTGTCGATTTTGGTGATTCTGTCGATTCTGTCGATTCTGGCGAGGGTGATGCCGACATGGATCGCCAAGCAAGAACCGCGAGCATCACAAACTCGGTGCTGCGTCGTATTTCAGCCCTGTGCACACGAAAGGACGCAGACGGTGGGCGATCGGGCCGGACGTCGCCGTCAAGCACTTGTGGAAGAAGTGTCGCTTCTACGAGGGCGTCCGAATACCAAGCCCGCTGCGTACACTGCGAGGACCGCCGCGAGCACGAGATGTGCATATAACGCAGGCGGGCGGCCCTCTGGGATTGCGCCAATCGCCGCGAAATAGCCGAGCTGGGACCCTAGGCCGCCCAGGAGCAACGCCCAAAAAGCCCACGCCTCTCCGCGAGCGAAGGGCCGCCAGGCGATCATCGCCAACACACCATCTAGAGCGATGATCCAAAAGATCGCCTGAAGTACGTGGAACTGGGCGTGAAGCGGCCAGCTGGCGTCGATCACGTGCTCCGGTGCGGCGTAGAGATAA
>Ga0256845_1002927_pt1 | contig 11979 bp, 9 predicted proteins | sample RiftiametaG_FD_189101 | JGI IMG/M metagenome (GOLD analysis project Ga0256845, IMG submission 189101) | Tube worm associated microbial communities from hydrothermal vent at the East Pacific Rise, Pacific Ocean - Riftia | ecosystem: Host-associated > Annelida > Integument > Unclassified ... | reverse complement strand
ATCGCCAATCAATTTTAGATAAAATAATTATGAGATGCGTAGAGCATGAACCGGTTGCATATGCTTCGATTAAATTACATGCGACTTAAATGGGTAACCCTATTTTTTATTTAAATATTTTAATCCGATAATATGATTTATGAAAAATGAAGATTCCTATAATAGTTCTCTTTTAAGCATTTTTGAGTTGTTAATTATTCTCAATATTTGTTTCTTTACAATTAAATTAGATAATGTTTATTTAAATGTATGTCATACGTGAAGCGACTGATATTTATAATTTTAATTTTTGTTGTAAAAATTGCGGTATCACAGCCTCGAAACTATTGGTCGGTAAGTTTTAACAGTGAAGCGTCGTTGCTTGCGGGAGCTGTTGTCGGAGGAAATTCCGATATAACTTCTATATACTATAATCCTGCGGGAATATCGGAAATTGATGAACAAAAGTTTGCCCTTAACGCCAATTTATTCAACTTATCATTAACAAATTATAAAAATGCTTTGGGAACGGGCATTCACGAAGATTATCTCGGGTTTTCGGTTCAGCCGCGATTTATATCATATATGTTTAAATTAAAAAAGGCACAAAATATCAATTGGCAATTTGCACTGTTTAACCGGAATAATAAACGAATATCGGTTTACGACCAAATAGAAAGACAAGTAAATCTTATACATCCGCAATATTCCGAAAAATATACGGGAAATTTCGATTTTGTAAACGATTACGATGATTCGTGGGGAGCCATAGGTATGGCTTATAAATTAACCGACAGATTAGTTGTAGGAGCAAGTTTGTCGGCAAATGTAAAAACACTTGACTATATGCGGATGATAAATGTAACAGTTCATCCCGACGAAGAATTACTGCCCGATACGGTAGAATTTTATAATGCAAATGCTTCTAATTACGATAAAATAGTAATGTATGATGTGCGAGTATTGGGTAAAATAGGAGTAAGGTATAAGTTTGACAAGTTGGAATTGGGAACAAATATAACATTGCCGTCGTTTAAAATCATGGGAAATTCCGACGTAAAAAAGAGTATTACAAATTCAGGAATTTATTATAATGATAATCCTGTTGAAGATAAGTTTCTCAACCAATCGGCAGTATATCTTAAAACACAACTGAAAGAGCCGTTATCGGTAGCATTTGGTTTTGTTTACAAGGCAGGAAGTATTCGCTATTACTTTACAACCGAATATTTTCATAAAATAAAAACATATAAAGCCATTGACGGCACTAAGGTTATTGATGATGATTATGAACCGGCAACCGATTTTTTATCGTATAAATTGGGAGCAAAATCAATAATGAATTTTGCTTTCGGTTGTAAATTTAATGCTTTGGGAAAATTTGAAACACTGATAGGTTTTCGCACAGATTTCGACCCTTATTATGTTGACCCCGATAAATTTAAAGGTATAAATGAATTTATAAATCCATCGGCAAATTTGTATCACTTAACGGGCGGTTCAAAATTTAATTACAAAAAACTTTCGATTATAGCGGGTATCGAATATACTGTGGGAGTTAAAAAAAACTTGGAAGAGTTTGTAAACTTTGCAGAACCCGAAGTGCGACCTGCATCGGAATTTGTTTTGGCAGGCGAGCGTAACAATAATATGAAGTATGTTTACAATGCCGTAGGTTTATATTTTGGATTTACTTTGGGATTTTAATTACTTTATATATTATTTTTTACAATAATTTTAAAATCTTATTTTTATGAATACAAAAAGAAAAAATACACGATTTATTATTAACGGAATAGTTTCCGTAATTATCGGACTGGTTTTTATTATAAATTCGGGCGATGCCATAGAAAGTGTTTTGTCGGTAATAGGTTTATTAATGAGTGTTTTAGGAGCTGTGATGCTTGTTAAATATTATATCGACAGTAAAAAATATGATATAAATAATTCATTGTTACTTGTTGAGGGAGTCTTCAATTTTGCAATAGGACTTGTAATCTTTATAAAACCCGATTTAATGTTACATTTTGTTCTGTTTGTGATAGGTTTTTGGGCATTAATTTCAGGTATAATAGAAGTATTTTATATTTTTAAAATGAAAGATTATATGCCTGTTAACTATTTTGTGTTATCGGGAGGAATAATTTCAATAATTATAGGAATACTGTTTATTTTTTATCCCGAACTTATTGTTTCAACTTTTGCTGTTATTGTTGGTGTTGTTTTATTAATTACAGGCCTGTTTTTATTGTATTTTGCTTATAAATTGAAAACAGTATCTGACAATATTTCTGATGTTGAAATAATTGAATAACAGATGGTTTGGGTATTTTTTTACTTTAAATTTTAATTTATATTAAAATATCTTATTTTATTGTGTTATTTTGAGCTTTTGTTCAAAATAACACATTTTTTTTTTTTATTTTAAACTTTTTTCATACTTTGGCTTTTCAATATAACCATATAACCGAATATGAAAAAAATACTTCACATTAACTCAATAGGTAAAACAGTAACCTTAATTTTTGTTGTAACATCGGTATTGTTATTTGTAATAATAGCGATAACACGAGTTGTTAATACCGAAAAAGAATTAAATAAGCGGAAAGAAAAACTGCTTGAATCAAAGTGTAATAAACTTAAAAGTTGCGTTGATGTTGCTTATCGAATTATAGAAACAAGTTATGATAAATCGGTAAGTGAAGATGAAATTAAGTTGAGAGCCGGCGATAAACTGGAACAAAAGACCGATGTGCTTTTAAGTATGATGCTGTCATACTATAATCAAAATAAAAATATTTTGCGTAATGCCCAATTGGAGAAGAATTTGATACAAATGGTTAAGCACTATAAAGGTGAAAATAATGAATATTTTTGGATTACCGACAATACACTTCCTTATCCGAAAATGATAATGCACCCCAATAGCCCGCAATTAGACGGTAAAATATTAGATAATAAAAAGTTTAATTGTGCAATGGGTAAGCAGCAAAATTTGTTTCAAGCAATGGTTGAGGTGTGTAATTTGCAGGGTTCGGGATATGTAAATTATATTTGGGATAAACCTACAGACAATGGAGTTTTACCTAATCGTTCTAAACTTTCGTATGTAAAAATGTTTAAACCTTACAATTGGGTTATAGGAACAGGAGTTTATATTGATGATATTGAAAATAGTATTAAGCAAGAGTGTTTAGATATTATCGGTAAAATGCGATACGATAACGAAACGGGATATTTTTGGGTTAATGATACAAAATTACCTTATCCTACCATGATAATACATGCCACAGCACCTGCATTAAATGGAAAAATACTTGATAATAAAAAATATAACTGTGCGATGGGTAAACAGCAGAATCTTTTTCAAGCAATGGTTGAAGTGTGCAATAAAAAAGGTGAAGGTTTTGTTGATTATATTTGGGACAAACCGATAAAAGACGGTGTAAAAAAAGACCAACCTAAATTATCGTTTGTAAGAAAATTTGATAAATGGAATTGGATTATCGGAACAGGAGTGTATTTAGACGATATTAATGATGAAATATTATTAATGAAAAAAGACTCTTATAAGAATCTGATATTTCAAATATTAATTCTTTTTATAGCTTTTGCTGTATTATATATTGTATTGCAAACTTATATTAAAAGGGTTATTATCAGACCAATATACAATATAAAGGATAGAAATAACAAGTTGCAAAAAGGTATTTTTCCTGAAAAAATAAAAATAAAATCGGATAATGAGATAGGAGATATTATAAAATCAACTAATGTCTTAATTGATACATTAACCAATATTAAAAATTTTGTTGTAAAAGTAGGAAAAGGCGAGTTGGATGAAAAATTTAATGTATTGAGCAATGAAGATGAATTAGGTTCTTCATTAATAGAGATGCAAAGAAATTTAATAGAAGCAAAACAAGAAGAAAATAAACGAAAAGAAGAAGACCAAAAACAAAATTGGATAACACAAGGGCTTGCCAAATTTGCTGATATTTTACGCAATAACAATAGTGATATTAAACAGTTGGCATATTCGATAATCAGCAATCTGGTAAATTATCTTAATGCAAATCAAGGTGGTTTCTTTTTATTAAGTGATGCTGACGAAGAATCGGATACAAATTATGAAAACAGACATTTTTATTTGGCAGCAGCTTATGCTTATAACAGAAAAAAAATGTTTGAAAAAGAGATATTATGGGGTGAAGGATTAATAGGAAGATGTGCATACGAAAAGCAAACAATTTTTATGACCGATGTGCCAAATAATTATATTGAGATAACATCGGGGATGGGAAGTGAAAATCCTCGATGCTTATTAATTGTTCCGTTAACATTTAACGATGAAATTTTTGGCGTGATAGAGATAGCTTCATTTACTGTTTTTGAAAAATATCATATAGAATTTGTTGAAAAAGTTAGTGAAAATATAGCATCTACCATTGCAAGTGTACAAGTTAACAATAGAACAAAGCGACTGCTCGAACAATCGCGTCATCAAGCCGAAGAACTGCAAGCACAAGAAGAGGAGATGAGACAAAACCTTGAAGAAATACAGGCTACAAAAGAAGAAATGGAAAGAGCCAAACAAATTGCCGATGTGGCAATGAACAATCTTGACAGCGTAAAAACACCGATAATAAGTATTGACACTAATTTTAACATAACATATATAAATAAAGCAGGAGAGGAGTTTTCGGGATTTTTAAAAGTCAATGCATTAAATAAAAAATGTTACGATTTGTGGAGAAATCCGCATTGTAATACAGATGAATGTCGTTGTGCAATGGCTATGAAAAGTAAAAGTATGGAAACAGAAAAAACAATTATGAATAAAACAAAAGAAGAAATTATATATACGGGAATTCCGATAATAGATGATGGAGTTGTGACAGGAGCTATCGAAGAAATTATTTTAGTATCGGATATTAAAAACTATATTGAAGATTAGGATTAAATGATAACAACAGGTTTTCCTTTTTTTAAATCAATAACTTTACATTGTATGGTTGTTGTATTAGATTTAATTGGTTGATTATTTGATAGTTGCATAATATTGTTAAAGCAATCTGTAATTAAAATATTTTTCTTGGATATATTTTTTATTTTAAAATCATACTGTTTACCGATTTCATAAACAGGATGTAAAGGTTCAATATAAAAAAAACCTTTTGAACTGAATCTTTTTATAATACCGTAAAACTGTTTTTGAACTTCCAATTTATAATTTGTGTAGTATTCAACAGGCAACACATGTTTGTTTCCCGATGTATCGGAAATAATATACACTTCGCCGAATTTTTCGTTATTAGTTTTTCCGACAATGGTAAAATGAAATGTTTTTCCTTGATGTAAAATATTTTTAAATGATATTTCAGGAATTAAATATAATTTACCTTTTTTTATAAAACCTACAATAGCTTTTATTTTATTATTTGGAGTAATACTGCTTGCATTTCTTATCTGTTGAGTTTGTCCGAAAATATCTTTTACAATGCAAATAGTCTCTTTGAAGCCAAGATAATTTTTAATGGTTTTAGATTCAATAAAATCAAAATAGTAAATCTTACCTGCTTTATAATAAGGATTTTCAGGCTCAAAAAATATCTGTCCCGAACAGTTTATTTTATCAAGTTTACAAATAATATTATCACCTGTTTTAAAATTGTAATATGAATAATACTTTTTCGGAAGAGCAAATTTGCAGTTATCAGAATCTTTTATAATAAAAACAGAAGAGTTGTCGGGCATAATAGCTTCTTTATCAATTACAAAAGAAAACAACTTGCCTATATTTCCTCTGTTGTATTTATTACATTTCAACATTTCATAATTTTGTTATATTATTAGATGCTAGACTGCTAACTTCTAATTTTCAACTTTCAACTTTCAACTCATTACATCAGCTTTTCAATTTTCTCAAAAAGTGTATCATTAACAGGTACAAGCGGTAGTCGCAGTACATTTTCAATCACACCTTTTTTATGTAAAAATGCTTTTACTCCTGCGGGATTACCATCTTCAAACATAGCATTAATAATATCGATAAGACTATAATGAATTACTCTTGCTTCATCGTATTTACCATTAAGAGCAAGCGAAACCATTTGTGAGAATTTAGCCGGATATGCATTAGCAACAACAGAAATTACGCCGTCAAATCCCAATGAAATTAAGGGTAGAGTAGTGGCATCATCACCCGATAAAACAATAAATCCATCGGGTTTGTTTTTCACAATTTGCATCATTTGAGCAAAATTTCCCGAAGCCTCTTTTACCGCAACAATATTTTTAAATTCTTTGGCAAGTTTAATAGTAGTTTCAGCATTTATATTCGAAGATGTTCTACCCGGAACATTATATAAAATTATAGGCAAATCGGTAGATTTGGCAATAGCCTTAAAATGTTCGTAAATACCGCGTTGATTGGGTTTGTTGTAATACGGAGCTACCGACAAAATACCGTCAACTCCTTGTTTCGAAAAATCTTTAATAACATCAACAACATCGGCGGTATTGTTGCCGCCACAGCCTACTATTACGGGAACTCTATTACTGTTTTTTTCTATAATAAAATTAACAACAGCATGTTTTTCATCGTTTGACAATGTAGCAGCTTCGCTTGTTGTGCCCAATGCCACAAGAAAATTCACTCCGTTGTTTATTTGCGATTCAATAATAGTATTTAAAGCATTAAAATCAATATTACCGCTTTTGTCAAAAGGGGTTATCAATGCTACTCCCGTGCCTTTAAATTTCAATTCTTCCATATACTTTTGTTTTAAATTTTTGTATATATTCTGAATTTATTAAGAAATGTTTATTTAAGAATATAAAGCAAGTTTTTTATTATTTAAATTTTTCTAAATAAAATAAAACCTGTTCAAAATAGTAGTCAATATTATCCGACTCTTTTATGTTTATCATTAAATCGAACGGACTATTTTCGGCAGTAAATCTGCCTACTTTAAATTTTGCTTTCGATTTGCTTATTAATTGATGCATCGGATACCATTTAGCGGCATTATTAATATCAATTAAAATGTCGAAATCGGTATTTTGAAAATCAATGGCTTCTTGTTTTTTTAATCTGTAAAAAAAGTCTAAATCTTTATCGTGAAAAAAATTAAACTGTTTGTCACTTAAATAAAAATCATCGGGCTTTTTTTCGGGAATATAGCATACTGCCGAAATATTAATATTATCGGACAGTAATTTTTTATAGAAATTTTTAACACTATCAAGTTCTTTTCTTGAAGAAACAACAGAAGTTAACCCTATTTTTTTTGCTTTTTCTAATGAGCAAACATTAACAATACGGTTATTGTTTTTAAGGTTTTTTTGTAATAACCAATTACTTATTTTTTGTTTCAATCGATTATATTTTTTTTCTTCTGTCATAAATATTTATTGCTTTGTTTTGTAATTAAAACGTTTAAAGAGTTGTCATATTTTACAGGTTTCTTATTTTGTTTTAAATGACAACTCTTTATATAATTATTATTCATTTTTCCCGTGACAATGTTTGTATTTTTTACCGCTTCCGCAAGGACAAGGGTCATTTCTGCCTACTTTTTTCTCTACTCTTACGGGTTGAACTTTTTTCTTTTCATCACGATTATCTCCTGTTTGGTCGGTTCGTGAAGTATTAAATTTACTCATATCTAATTTGCGGCGTTGTTCTGCTTGTCGAACTTGATTCGGGTCTTGAACAGGAATATCACCTTTCATCAATATTGAAACCACATCGCGATTAATGCGGGCAATCATATCTTTAAATAAATTGAAAGACTCAAATTTATAAATTAAAAGCGGGTCTTTTTGTTCGTAAGTAGCATTCTGAACCGATTGTTTCAATTCGTCCATTTCGCGAAGGTGCTCTTTCCAAGCATCATCAATAATCATCAAACTTATTGATTTTTCTATTGAATGAATAAGGTCTTTACCTTCTGATTCGTATGCTTCTTTAAGGTTTGTAACAATATTGTAGGTCTTTTGTCCGTCGAAAATCGGGATAACAATATTTTTATATACTTGTCCTTGTGTTTCGTAAACATCTTTAATTACAGGATATACTTTTTGCTGTAAAGATTCCGATTTGCGTTTGTAAGTATCTAAAACAGTAGAGTATAATTTTTCGGTTAATATGTTTACATCATCTTTTAAAAAATCGTCTTCGTTAAAGGGAGTCTCAACAGATAATGCTCTGATACAATCCATTTTAAAACCTTCAAAATCTTGGGCTTCTTGATATTGTTCAATAAGATTTTCGCATACATCATACATATTATTGGCAATATCAACTCTTAGGCGGTCACCAAACAGAGCATGTTTACGACGTTTATAAATAACTTCACGTTGATTGTTCATTACATCATCGTATTCGAGCAAACGCTTACGAATACCAAAGTTATTTTCTTCAACTTTTTTCTGTGCTCGTTCAATTGATTTTGAAATCATTGAATGTTGAATAACTTCACCTTCTTTAAGCCCCATTTTGTCCATTAATCCGGCAATACGTTCAGAGCCGAACAATCGCATAAGATTATCGTCGAGCGAAACAAAAAATTGTGAAGAACCCGGGTCACCTTGACGACCGGCACGACCGCGTAACTGACGATCAACTCGTCGTGATTCGTGGCGTTCGGTTCCTAAAATAGCCAAACCGCCTGCTTCTTTAACTTCGGGAGTAAGTTTAATATCGGTTCCCCTACCTGCCATGTTTGTAGCAATGGTAACTGTTTTTGCTTTTCCTGCTTCTGCTACAATATCAGCTTCGCGTTGGTGTAATTTTGCATTTAATACATTATGCTTAATTCCGCGAATTTTTAATGTCCGGCTTAGTAATTCCGATACTTCTACTGATGTAGTACCTACCAATACTGGGCGATTACTGTTTACTAAAGATATTATCTCTTCAATAACGGCATTATATTTTTCTCGTGTTGTTTTAAATACTAAGTCTTCGTGGTCTTTTCTTATTATTGGTTTATTGGTAGGAATTACCACAACATCTAGTTTGTAAATATCCCACAATTCACCTGCTTCTGTTTCGGCTGTTCCTGTCATACCCGACAGTTTATGATACATTCTAAAGTAGTTTTGAAGTGTAATGGTAGCAAATGTTTGTGTTGCAGCTTCAACTTTTACAGCTTCTTTTGCTTCAATAGCTTGATGTAGTCCGTCGGAATATCGGCGACCTTCCATTATACGACCGGTTTGCTCATCTACAATTTTTACTTTATTGTCAATTACAACATATTCCACATCTTTTTCAAACATAGCATATGCTTTAAGCAACTGATTTATTGTATGAACACGTTCCGATTTTACCGCATAATCTTGAAGCATTTTATCTTTTTCTTGTATTTTTTCGTTTGGCGATAAATCTTTCTTCTCTAAATCGGCTATTTGAGCACCAATATCGGGTAATACAAAAAAGCTATGGTCTTCGGCATCGGTAGAAATTAAGTCAATACCTTTGTCGGTAAGCTCAATAGAGTTATGTTGTTCTTCAATGACAAAATATAACTCATCGGTTACTTTATACATATTTTTGTTGTTCTCTTGCATATAAAAATTTTGAGTTTTTTGCAAAAGAACTTTCATGCCCGGTTCATTTAAGTATTTAATAAGAGCCTTATTTTTCGGTAAACCTTTGTGAGCACGTAAAAGTAATAAACCGCCTTCGTCATTTTTTCCTTCGGCAATTAATTTCTTTGCTTCGGTTAAAATATTTGTAACTAAAGTTCGCTGAGCTTGATAAATTTTTTGAATTTTCGGTTTTAACTCTTCATACAACTGATTATCTCCTTTAGGAATAGGACCTGATATTATTAATGGTGTTCGTGCATCGTCAATCAATACAGAGTCAACCTCGTCAACTATTGAATAGTTATGACGGCGTTGTACCAAATCATCAGGACTGATAGCCATATTGTCTCTAAGATAATCAAAGCCGAATTCGTTATTTGTTCCGAATGTAATATCTGCTTGATATGCTTTGCGTCTTTCTTCGGAGTTTGGTTGATGTTTATCAATACAGTCAACTGACAATCCGTGAAATTCATATAATGGACCCATCCATTCGGCATCACGTTTTGCCAAATAGTCGTTTACTGTTACTAAATGAACGCCTCTTCCGGTAAGAGCATTTAAAAATACGGGGAGAGTAGCCACAAGAGTTTTTCCTTCACCGGTTGCCATTTCTGCAATTTCTCCATTATGTAGAACAATTCCTCCGATTAATTGAACATCGTAATGAACCATGTCCCAAGTAATTTCGTTACCGCCGGCATACCATTTGTTATACCAAATTGCTTTATCACCGTTAATTTCAACACTGTCACGAGTTGCGGCAATATCTTTATCGAATTGTGTAGCGGTTACCTTAACAGCTTCATTTTCTTTAAATCGGCGAGCAGTTTCTTTTACAATAGCAAATGCTTCGGGCAATATTTCATTTAAAATATCTTCAATTTTAGAATCAATAGTCTCTTCAATTTTGTCTATTTGTTTATAAATATCTTCTCTTTCGTCAACAGAAACATTCTCTGATTTAAGTTTAATATTTAATTCTTCAATCTGTTTGTTTTCATCTTTAATGTATTCGGCAATACGTTTTTTTAGTTTTTGTGTTCGTTCTCTCAGTTCGTCGTTCGATATTGATGAGAGTTTATCGTATTCCTCTAAAATAGCATTTACATAAGGAGTTACTTCTTTTATGTCTTTTTCAGATTGATTTCCGAATATTTTTGTTAAAAAACTGTCTATAATACTCATGATTTATATTGTATTTCTTTGTGTGTCAATAATTTAATATTGTTAAATGTTAAAATTAGTAAAAAAACAAAAATAGTTGTTTTTTTAGAAGTTATAGTAAAAACAGTAAGAAAAAAGTTTTTTTTCAAAAAAAATAAAAAAACCGGCGTTAAGCCGGCTTAAAATTTGATTATGTCGATAAATGTGAACTTTTTAATTTTGCATCTTTTGTTGTAGGTGTTGATCTAAAATGTCTATAGTGTTACCAATTGTTCTGAACTGCATTTGTTCTTCGTCTGAAATGGAGATATTAAATTTATTCTCTACAAAAAACAAGAAAAAATTCCAATCGGTATCGTCAAAAAACAGATCATTCTTAAATTGAGTTTCAGGTTGTATTTCGTCTCTTGTAACTCCTAATTTTCTTAAGATACGATATAATCCGAGTTTTATATTTTTTTCCATAATAACAGTAGTTTAGTTTTTTATATTATTAAAACAGTAAACTATTGTTTTACCCTACCTCTTTTAAAAAAAATAAATAAACTTTTTTTATGGGAACATATAATTTATCTAAGCGTATATAATTTAGATATACAAAGGGTGCAAAATAATTTTTATATTTTATTGGGTATTTGGTTGTAAATGAAATAAATAAAGAGGAATGTAGAATTATTTAAGAGGTGTTTTATAATATTTTATGATTTATTTCATAATAAGTGAAGAGTGTCAAGTCAAATATTTTTTTTATCTATGCACTTTAAAAAAGTAGGGATATTAAATAATTATATAAAAATATGAGAAAAATTTTAATGTTTGCCGTAATGGCAATATTTAGTTTATCTGCCTTTTCGCAGAATAATAACAATGTAAAACCTGATACGGCTGATTATCCTTATTGGGTAGAGATGATGCAAGATCCGAATGCTAATTTTTTTGAAACACAAAAAGCATTTTATCAGTATTGGGAAGGACGAGAAATAACTCGTGGTGCGGGATATAAGCCTTTCAAACGTTGGGAAAATATGATGAAAACTCGTGTTGACGAGTATGGTAATAAACCGAAAGTTGATGATTTACTAAATGCATATAATAAAGCAGTAGAACAGCAAAAAAAATCAAAAGCAACATCAGGCGAATGGAGTCTTGTTGGTCCTGTTGATTTACCTGACCCTCAATCGGGACAACCTAACGGTTTGGGAAGAATAAATGCTATAGCTTTTCATCCGTTTA
>Ga0256845_1002926_pt1 | contig 11980 bp, 12 predicted proteins | sample RiftiametaG_FD_189101 | JGI IMG/M metagenome (GOLD analysis project Ga0256845, IMG submission 189101) | Tube worm associated microbial communities from hydrothermal vent at the East Pacific Rise, Pacific Ocean - Riftia | ecosystem: Host-associated > Annelida > Integument > Unclassified ... | reverse complement strand
CAGAGCACTCTATGAAGGCGTGGTATTCTCGCACAAAATGCACATCGAGAAATTGCTGGCCTATCGGGAAATGCCAAAGATTGCCCGTATAACCGGCGGCGCAGCGCGCTCAGAGGTCTGGTGCCAGATATTTGCCGATGTCTTACAAATTCCGATTGAAATCACGAGGGGTACGGAATTAGGAACCCTGGGGGCGGCAATGTGTGCCGGAGTGGCGACCGGACATTTCCCTTCGCTGGAGAGCGCGTCGGAACGTATGGTTCAGGTGGTTCGAACAATTCTGCCCAACCCTGAGAAAAAAACTATTTATGAGGATAAATACGCCAACTATAAGAAAACATTGGAAGCGCTGGCATCGTTATGGAAACACGTCTAACCGTGGAAGGAAGCAGGGGCTTGGTTGAAAAGGGAAGGGCGGGTCGTATTTCCGGGACTTTCCTCTGATGTATCGAGGAAAACATGCTGTGTCTTTTTCGATATAAATTAGACTGATGAAATTGAGGAGGTGGTATGTGGGAATCAAAGTGTAAGTCGTTTGCGTCTTGTCAGATGTAAGGTTCCTGGTTCTGAAAAGCACCACGTCGTTCAATGTTCCAGGTAAAAGAAAAGGATTCTCTCTGATAATGTGACAAAATTGCGATGCGTGTTTTAGACGATAGAAGGCGCTAAGGACACGATCAGGCAATTAAAGGGGTAAGCATAATGAAAAAGTTCAGTATTGCTGTTTTCGTAATAATTCTCATCGGCACATTTGCTCTTTCTGCAGGTGCAGAAAAGAAATCACCGTTTATCGGCGACCCGGGGGAAACATACTATATGTGTGTGATGGTATCCGGGGTGGAATATTGGTTCCCGGTGTATGAAATGTTTAAGCAGGCTGGTCAGCAGTTGGGTGTGAAAACGGTCTACACCGGAACCCCGGAATATGATGTCAACAAACAATTAGCCGTATTCGAGCAGATTCTGGCAAAAAAACCGGCTGGAATTTTCCTGCACCCGATGAATCCGGACCCCTTTATCGAACCGATTAACCGCGCGTATGAAATGGGAATTCCGGTGGTGACATTTGCGGCTGATTCTCCGAAGAGTAAACGCGTCTCTTATATCACCTCCGATAACGTCCGCGAAGGATATTTTGCCGCCGATACACTGGCAAAAGAACTGGGGGGCAAAGGTGAGGTCGCTGTATTAGAAAATCCGGGGCAGGATAATCATGATCTGAGAGTGAAATCTTTTATTAAACGCATTGAGACAAATTGGCCGGATATTAAAGTGGTGTCCCGTGCCGCCAGTAATCAGGACGCGAACAAAGCCTACCAGGCGACCCTGACAATGGCTCAGGCTCATCCGAATATTGAGGCCATGTTTATGCCGGAAGCCACGTCAGGAATGGGTGCTGCGCAGGCTGCCAAAGAGTTGGGGGGCAAAATTAAAGTGCTGTGCTGCGATGTGAATGCCAAAGTGCTGGATATGATTAAGGCTGATGAACTCTATGGCGCACTCAATCCGAATCAGGGCGTCCAGGGTTACTTTGGCATGATCATGCTCTACCTGGCAAAACATTCTGATATGATCGATCCGATGAATGATTATAAACGCGCTGATTTTAACCCGATGTCAATTCCTTACGTTGATAATGGGCTGGCTATCGTCACCAAAGAGAATGCCGATGATTTTTATTGGGATAAATATCTGAAACGAAGAGGCACCAAGGGCATCAACGAATAGGAAACATGTGTATCAGAAGTGGTGTGTTCGCACACCACTTCTGAATAATGGGCGAGGAGGTGGTTTGTGTGGCCGAAACATTTGCGTTAGAAGTCAAAGGCATTGAGAAATCGTTTCCCGGAACCAAAGCATTATCCGGGGTCAATTTTCATCTTCGACAAGGGGAAATTCACGCGATTGTCGGAGAAAACGGGGCGGGAAAATCTACACTCATGAATGTCATTGATGGAATCCATCAGCCGGACGCGGGAGAGATTTTTGTCAACAGCGAAAAAGTGGATATTCGAAGCCCACTTGACGCTCAACGATGCGGCATCGGTTTTGTTCATCAGGAAGTTGCGTTATGTCCGGATGTCACAGTGGCAGAAAACGTCTATATGGCGGCCATTAATACGAGTAAGAAACCATTTGTACATTATAAAAAATTGTACCAGCAAACCGCAGAAATACTTGAACCGTTAGGCCAGATCAAGCCAGATGTGAATGTTGGAGATTTAAGCATTTCTAACCAGCAAGTTGTTGAAATTGCTAAAGCCCTGACCCTTGATTGTAAAATATTAATATTGGATGAACCGACAGCAGCTCTGACAGAAAGTGAAACCGACGCGTTGTTTACGATCATGCAGGAATTGAAAAAACAGGGGATCAGCATAATCTATATCAGCCATAGAATGGCGGAAGTTTTTAGCCAATGTGATCGTGTTTCGATCCTCAGAGATGGCTGCTATGTCGGCACCTATAATGTTGCAGACACTTGTCCGGAAGAGGTTGTCAGTAAGATGGTTGGGAGAGATATCGGCGATTTATATCCCCCGAAAATGACAGGGAACAGTCATAATTCTCAGGTGCTCCTTGAGGTCCAACACTTTTCAAACGGTGAACGTTTTAAAAATATTCATTTCAAACTTTACAGAGGCGAAATCTTTGGGTTGGCAGGTCTGGTCGGCGCAGGAAGAAGCGAGGTGGTGAAGGCAATCTGCGGCCTGTATCCGAAAGAAAGCGGACAGATTGTGTTTAACGGCGGCATATTGGATGTTCAGAGCTATGAAGACGCGATTCAAAAGGGAATTGTCTATCTCACAGAGGATCGAAAGGTGGAAGGCGTTTTTCTGGACATGTCGATTGAACACAACATCTCTGCGATGGATATTTCTCAGGTTTCCTCCACAGGAATTATAGATAAGAAAAAAGAGGGACGTCAGGCGAAAAGGTTTGCGGAAAAACTCCGGGTAAAGTGTACCTCGTTTTCCCAACCAGTTTCTTCATTAAGCGGAGGGAACCAACAAAAAGTCCTGATTGCCAAATTACTCTCGGTGAACCCCTCGATTATTCTGATGGACGAACCAACCCGGGGAATTGATGTGGGGGCAAAATCAGAAATTCATAAATTGATCAGAGACCTCGCAAATCAGGGAATCGGGGTCATTATGATTTCATCAGAATTGCCTGAAGTGATCGGAATGTGTGACCGGGTATTAGTGATGCACGAGGGAATCCAAACCGGGATCGTCACAGGTCATGATATGACTGAGGAGAGAATTATCCATCTGGCTTCAGGTTTGTAAGGCTGGGATGTGTAAAACGTCTTCGCTGTGAGACGTTTGATCGACAAATGACATGGGGGAGGTTATGAAAGAACGGGAAGAACAGCAGGTTGTCAAAAAACGAGCAGGATTTTTCAGGTCGTTGGTTGGAAGATTTGAGGGTTTCAGGGAAGGGACGCTGATTTTAATTATTATTTTTATCTGTGTTGTGATGAGTTTCGCGTCACCCTACTTTTTAACCTGGCAAAATATCAAAGCCATGCTGCTCTCATTTTCAACGGAAGGAATTGTCGTTGTTGGGATGACAATTATGCTGGTGGTTGGCGGCATAGATTTATCAGTCGGGTCAGTCATGTGCCTGGCAATGGTGGTCGCTGGCAAGCTCTTTTTATTGGGCATGAATCCCTGGCTTGCCAGCCTGGTGGCTCTGGTGGTCAGCGGACTTATTGGCGCCATAATGGGCTTGTTTGTTACGAGATTAGGGTTGAGCTATTTCATCACTTCCCTGGCTTTCATGGGAATTGCGCGTGGCGCGTGTTTCGTGATCACCCAGGGGACGCCGTTATCGCTGTTCACTTTACCAAAGGAATTTAAGTTTGTCGGACAGGGAACAATTTACGGAGTGCCGTTTGTCATCGTGATTTTTCTGGTCATCGTGCTGATCAGCGATTATCTGACACGACAGTCAACCGTGATGCGTAAGGTCTTTTATACTGGCAGCAGTGAAAAAGCGGCGATTTTTTCCGGGATCAAGGTCTCCAAAATCAAAATTGGGGTAACGGTGTTGTGCTCGTCGTTGACAGGACTGGCAGGGATTATCTTTATGTCGAAATTTGGAGCCGCGACTCCTGGTTTTGGTATCGGCCTGGAATTGACCGCAATTGCAGCGGCCGTTATTGGCGGAGCCAGCCTGACTGGAGGGGTGGGAACCGTGTTTGGCTCGATCCTGGGTATCGGCTTGCTGGCTATCGTGACGAGTTCGATGATCCTGTTGGATGTCTCCGTGTACTGGCAGGATTTGATTAAAGGCTGTATTTTGCTGGGAGCAGTGTCTCTCGACCACATCCGACATGCCCACAAAAAATAAGAGAAACATTCTGTCGTCAAGCCCGAAAACCTCGTGACGATGCTTGCGGCGCTCAAAAATATGGGTCGTATATCCCATAGAGAACGTATTAAGGGAATCATCCGTGACCATCCATGGACACACGCACGGCATGAAACGTGAGCCCATTGCAGGGGGCGGGGTTTCTTCGCCCATGACCGGGCGCGGAGACCACCGCGCCCCTCCATCTATAGAACATGAAACGTTACATGGGAGATACTATTATGTACAAAGAGTTCATGTATTATGTGCCTGTTAAAGTTGTATTTGGACAGGGTAAATTGAATGAAACCGGTGAATATGTCAAACAATACGGGAATAAAGCGTTGATCGTAACCACTGGTCCTTTTTTTAAAGAGAATGGGCTGGTCGCCCGTTTGCAAGGCATTTTGCAACAACATGGAGTGGACTCAGCACTGTTCGATCTGGTCAGCCCGAATCCTTTATCCATTGAGGTAGACAATGGGGTGGAATTTGCAAAAACACATGGTTGTGATGTGTTTATCGGCTTAGGCGGTGGAAGCGCAATTGATGCCGCAAAGGCTATCGCTTACGGCGTTGGGCATAATGAACCGATCTGGCCTTATTGGATCGGAGAAAAAGAGATGCAGAATAACACGATGCCCATTATTGCGGTCACGACCACCTCAGGTACCGGAAGCCATGTCACGCCATATTCAGTCATTACAAATCATGAAACTCATGAAAAACCGGGTATGGGGAATGATAGCACCTATGCGAAAGTGGCGATTGTCGACCCGGAACTGATGTTGACAGTGCCAAAAGCGATCACTGCTGCAACGGGATTTGATGTGCTCGCCCATTGTATCGAAGCGTACACCAGTACTCAATCAACTCCTGTCACCGATCTGTTCTGTGAGCAGGCATTTCGTCTGGTCGGACAATATTTGCGAACAGTGGTGGAAGATGGCAGGAACCTGGAGGCCCGAACCGCTATGGCCTATGCGGATACCCTGGCAGGATATTCAATTGCGACGGCCGTGATCACCACATGCCATGCCATGGCCCATGCCATCGGTGGAGTCTGTGAGACAACCCACGGGGAAACCTTAGCCGCGATGACGCCTCACACGATGCGTTTCAGCATGAGTGCTCTGCCTGAAAAATATAAAAACATCGGCTTATGTTTACGGAATGAGGTGTGTGGGAAAGACGGCTGGCAGCCGGAAGACAGTGTACAGGAAGTGGAAAATTTGATTCAGGACATTGGTGTGGCTCAGTCCCTTCATGAACAAGGGGTGCAGGAATCTGACTTCGAGGACATCGCCGAGGGCACATTACGCTATATGGCCGGCGCTGTGGAACTTGACCCGCGACCCGCGACGAAAGAGGATATTCTCGACATGTTGAAAAAATCATTATAGGCATTGGAGTGATGAAGTGGGGGAATCGGGAGCAGGAGAAATTCTTCTGACTCCACCGCTCCAATCTGTTGAAGCATGGATTTAGGTTTAAAAGGGAAAAATGTGATCGTCACAGGGGCGGCCGGAGGAGTCGGGAAAGCCATTGTCTTAGCCCTGAGTGCCGAGGGAGCTAACGTTGCGATCAGTGATTTACGTGAGGCTGATGATGTTATCGAGGAATGTGAACAACTCGGTGTCAAAGCAGTTTCGATCCTAACCGATTTGAGTCAAGCCGATGATTGCATCAGTCTTGTGAAGAAAGCGGAAAAGAGACTGGGACCGATCGATATTCTGATCAACAATGCTGGATTATGGCCGACAAATTTTGTGAAAGATATTCCGTTGGAAGAATGGCATAAAACCATTGATATTAATCTGACAGCGGTCTTTTTAACCTGTCAGACATTCATACAACACGTCCTGGCTGAGAAACGGAAAGCAAAAATTCTCAATGTCACGTCTCAGGCCGCGTTTAACGGCTCAACCACCGGACACGCCCACTATGCTGCCAGCAAATCCGGCGTCGTGACATTTACGATTTCCCTGGCCAGAGAAGTGAGTAAACAAGGGATCAATGTGAATGCGATTGCGCTTGGGCTGGTTGAAACCAGGATGTCGGCAGAAGCATTGGCAAAAAATAAGACGTATTACGAGAAAAGAATTATGATCGGTCGGGTGGCGCAGCCTGAAGAAATTGCGAAACTTGCGGTATTTTTGGTCTCAGAACCAGCAAACTATGTGACCGGATCGACTTTTGATGCAACCGGCGGCATGATCACCCGTTAAGGCGTCGGCTCTGGCATACGACCTGCTTGCCGGAACTGGGGATTGGTTCAGCTGTTGTGTCGCTCAAGGATCGCATAAATAGCCCACATCTTACCGCAGGAGAATTTTTGCAGCCATCAGGCGTTTCGTCGCGTGCTGCCTACGTTGTCGTTGTGTTACAACTGTTACGCGCCAGGGAGCAAGGATGGTTCGGGGGAAATAATGAGGTAACCCTATGACAGATACCATGAAAGCAGTGATGTATTATGCCCCACAAGATATCAGGGTGGAGATGATTCCGGTTCCGTCCTGCGGGGACGATGAAATCCGGGTGAAAGTTGACGCATGTGCGGTGTGTGGAACGGATTTGAAGTCATATAACGTCGGAAACCCCCGCATTAAAGCTCCATTGCCGATGGGACACGAGTTCACGGGATTCGTTGACACCATTGGGAAGCATGTCACCGGATTCGCCATTGGAGATCGCATTGTGATGGCGACGACAATCTCCTGTGGGGAGTGTTACTATTGTCAACGCGGTTGGCAGAATATTTGCGCGAATCTGGCTCCTATGAGTTTTAGTTATGCCGGTGGAATGGCGGAATATACGATCATTCCGGCCAGAGCCATCCAGAACGGCCATGTCGTGAAAGTTCCGGAAGGGGTGAAGGCTGAATATGCCGCACTCTCTGAACCGATCAGTTGTGCGGTCAATACCTGTGAAATCTGTGAGGTCCAGGAAGGAGACACAGTGGTTGTGAGTGGGGCCGGGACGCTGGGAATGATGAATGCCTGTGTGTCCAGAGAATTCGGTGCAAAAAAAATCATCCTGGTCAACCGGTCACGACCTCGATTAGAACGAGCGCGTTCATTTGGTTTCGATGTGTTAATTCACTCAGAAGAACAGGATGTCCTCCAAACAATTCTTGAGGAAACTAACGGAATTGGTGCTGACGTGGTGATTGTGGCGGCTCCGGCTGCCAAACCGCAGGAACAAGCGATTGAACTGGTTCGGAAACGCGGAGCGGTTTGCCTGTTTGCTTCCCTCCCGGTGGGAAAAAACATGTTGTCCTTAGACAGCCGGAAAATTCATTATGGTGAGTTGCGCGTGCTGGGTATCAGTGATTCCACGCCGCGGCATGTGACCAAAGCTGTGGAGTTTATCAGCCAGAAGCGCTTACCGATGGATAAATTAGCGACTCACACGCTGGGGTTAGACGGCATCTTCAAAGCTTTTGAACTGATGCAGGGCGGAGAATCATTGCGAGTCGTGCTCAAACCATAATATCAATGCAGGTCGAAGCGTCTGCTTCGACTCGTTCGGAATGTGCTGCCACCAAGCAATAGATAGCATGATGAATATTGCGTAATGTCTTACGAGATTATTGTGTAATGTTCATTGTGGCATAGTGAGTCTTATGAGTATCTCTATCAAAGAAAAAGTGTGCGTCGTGACAGGCGCGGCCCGAAGCATTGGGCTGGCTATTGTTGAGAAATATTGTCAGGAGGGGGCCAAAGTCGCGCTGATCGATATTAATCCGGAGGTGATGACTCAGGCAGAGCGTCTCAGAAACGACGGTTTTTGCGTCAGAGGATATATCGTTGACATCACAGATCAACCAGCGGTCTTTGCCTGTTTTGAAAAGATTGAAAAAAACCTGGGGCCTGTTTTTGCCCTGGTAAATAATGCCGGTCTGGTGGATCAGCGACCTTTTGAAGATAATACGCCGAAACAGATTGACAAAATTATGCAGGTGAATGTAAATGGGACGATTTATTGTTCGCAAGGAGCATTGAAAAGTATGAAATCTCTGGGAGACGGACGTATTATCAACTTTTCCTCCAAATCCGGCAAAACCGGTTCGGCCCTCATGGCCCCCTATTCTGCGGCCAAAGGCGCGATTATTGCGCTGACCCAGGCCATGGCCTTTGAATTTGCTGAGAAGAATATTAAGGTCAACTGCCTGTGTCCTGGGATTACTGATGCCACGGGCGTATGGAGCCATGTCAGCGAAGGGTATGTGAAAAACTTGCAGATGTCGCGTGAAGAAGTGATTCAAAAATTCACAGCGAAAATTCCCTTGAGCCGTTTAACTGCGATTGAGGACCTGGTGGAATTTGTCTATTTCCTGACCGTTAGTGGTGATTATTGCACCGGACAGGCGTTTAATGTCACTGGCGGGCGTGAAATGCACTAATCTTGATTGGCGGTTGTTGATTGAGAAGACCAATCGTCAAGCGACAATCATAAATCGTAAATCCAAAGGGAGACATTATGGCAGAGAAACAGAAAGACGCACTTGGTATGATCGAAACACGAGGCTTTGCCGCCATGGTCGAAGCCGCTGATGCCATGGTCAAAGCCGCGAAGGTAGAGTTAGTCAGCTATGAAAAAATTGGCGGCGGATTTGTGACCGCTGTCGTGAGAGGTGATGTTGCTGCCGTGCGCGCTGCTGTTGATGCAGGAACCCGTGCGGCTGAACGTGTTGGGGAGATTGTATCTACCCATGTCATTCCCCGGCCCCACAGTGATGTGGATGGCGCCTTGCCGTTAGGCCGTAATCTGAAGGAAGGGAACTAGCTATGAGTATTGAATTACGGACATACATCTTTTTGGATTCATTACAGTTACAGATGGCGTCGTTTATTTCCACGATTTCCCGAGGCTATTATCCGGTGGCGGAGCAAGCTTGCTGTGTGATTGAAATTGCGCCAGGTATCGAGGTAAATCGTCTGACAGATGTCGCCTTAAAGGCCACCAACGTCGCTCCTGGGTTGCAAGTGGTGGAGCGGGCATTTGGTTTGCTCGAAATCCATGCTGACGATCAGGGGGATGCTCGCCAGGCCGGAGAAGCGGTGTTACAGGCTATCGGGAAAACGGAAGCCGATCGTATGAAACCCCGTGTGCTGACCAGCCAGCTCATTCGCCATGTGGAAGACCACCATGCACAGCTCATCAATCGAACCCGCTACGGGAACATGGTTCTGAGGGGAGACACGCTGTACATTCTGGAACTGGAACCTGCTGGTTATGCCTATTATGCGGCCAATGAAGCCGAAAAAGCTTCACACATCAATATTATTAATGTCCAGGGCTTTGGGAAATTCGGACGAATCTATATTGCCGGCGATGAAGCTGAAGTGGTGGAAAGCCAAAAAATTGCGGAAGCTCGGCTGGAAGCGATCTCCGGGCAGTAGAATGGAAAAATAAGACTTGCAAAACGAGAAAAGGAGATGGAGAGTATGGCAGAACAATATGCAAATGCACTGGGGATGATCGAAACTCGTGGTTTTACTGCCATGGTGGAAGCGGCAGATGCGATGGTCAAAGCGGCAAATGTTGAATTAATCGGCTACGAACAGATTGGCGACGGATTTGTCACTGCTATTGTCAGAGGCGATGTGGCTGCCGTGCGAGCTGCCGTTGACGCTGGAACGCGGGCAGCCGAAGGGGTTGGAGAAATTGTTTCGACTCATGTCATCCCCCGTCCCCATCACAATGTTGATAGCGCCCTGCCGTTGGGACGGCAAGAACAAAAGTAAGAGCATCAGAACATTGGCCCGCAAGTGGGCAGTTCACCAGACCTTCAAACGTATGGTGAATCCGAACAAACGTGATTTATCAGGCGGAGTGAGGAATTTACTGTAGCGGATTTTATCGAAACAGCCATGATTTATCGGGTGGTGGTCAGAGCAGGAGAAATAGCTCTGTTTACTACGTATTTTTTGCTTCGTGAGAGGAGAATACATGTTACTGGCACGTGTGAAAGGTTCAGTCGTCTCAACCCATAAAGCTGAAAAAATCCGGGGGATAAAATTGTTGCTGCTGGAAACGTTAAATCCAACCACGATGAAAGGAAATGGGGGATACGTCGTGGCGATGGATACGGTCGGAGCCGGGGTCGGAGAGGTTGTATTTTACGTTACAGGAAGCAGCGCCCGCCAAACAGCCGTGACAGAGGGAAAACCAAGCGATGCGTCGATTATTGCCATTGTTGATAGTATCGAAATGAACGGGGAGTATGTGTATCAGAAGGGGAAAGAATAATTGCCGCCACAAAAGCACGAAGACATCAAGAAAACAACTTAAGAGTGCGAGCGTTTTGGGACAAATGTTTGTTATAGAGAAAAAACGTTACATCTTTTTTTCTCCTTCATGCCTTTGTGGCAAATGATATTATGATCCTGGGAACAGTCGTAGGCACAGTGGTTGCGGAAAAACGCGCTGATCAGATCGAGGCGGTAAAATATTTACTTATCGAACAATGCCAGCAGGATGGAACAGGAAAGAACAGTTTCCTTGTCGCCTTAGATATGATTGGTGCCGGACCGGGGGAAATGGTCCTGCTGAGTCAGGGAAGCGCTGCCCGTCAGACAACGCTCACTGACAATAAACCGATGGATGCCATTATTGTCGGTATCGTCGATCAAATTGATGAGCAAGGAACTCTGGTGTACGAAAAGTGATTGAAGTGAACGAAAGTGACTAAAGTTAAAAGTTAACAATGAGAGATCATTCTCTCCATTTTAGTCACTTCCAACTTTTGTTTACTTATAACTTTCGTTCACTTCAGTCACTTCACAAACGTGGAACTACTTGAACAGAATATTCGTTTATTAGTTGAGGAAGTCGTCAACAAGCTCAATGTAGAGGGAGTTCTCCAGGAATCCGACAGCACCGGTCAGGGACACGGAATTTTCTCTGACATGAATAGTGCGATTGCCGCTGCCAAAACTGCCCATCACGAGCTGATGAAACTGACGCTGGAGACGCGCAAAGCGATCGTCAAAAGTATGCGTGAAACCATTCTGGAACATAATGAATTGTTGTCTCGCAGAGCCGCCGAAGAAACCGGGCTGGGGTACTGGAAATATAAATTGCTCAAGCATGAATTGGTCGCTCTGAAAACTCCAGGGGTGGAAGACTTAGAATCGGTGTCCTACTCCGACGATCATGGGTTGACGATCGTTGAGCGCGCGCCGTACGGCGTGATTGGCGCGATTATTCCGATGACAAACCCTTCGTCAAGCGTGGTGAACAACGGGATCGGGATGGTCGCGGCCGGCAATGCCGTGGTCTTTAACCCACACCCTTCCGCCAAACAGATTTCCTGCTTTACGATTTCCTTGTTGAATGACGCGATTGTCAAAGCCGGCGGGCCGCGCAATATGATGACCGCCATCGCCCAACCGACGATTGAGTCGGCTCAAGTCATGATGAAACATCCGGAGATTAATTTGTTGGTTGTGACCGGAGGGCCGGCAGTCGTACGGGTGGCGATGAATAGTGGAAAAAAGGTGATTGCCGCCGGGCCAGGCAATCCGCCGTGTGTGGTGGATGAAACCGCTGATATTGAGAAAGCGGGGCAGGATATTGTCAATGGGGCGAGTTTTGACAACAACATCGTCTGTAT
>Ga0256845_1002925_pt1 | contig 11982 bp, 7 predicted proteins | sample RiftiametaG_FD_189101 | JGI IMG/M metagenome (GOLD analysis project Ga0256845, IMG submission 189101) | Tube worm associated microbial communities from hydrothermal vent at the East Pacific Rise, Pacific Ocean - Riftia | ecosystem: Host-associated > Annelida > Integument > Unclassified ... | reverse complement strand
TATTACATATTCATTTTCTTCGATTTCACACGAGCAGACACAATAGAGTATTTTTCCACCGGGTTTTACAAACCCAGCCACTGAGGAGAGAAACCTTTTTTGTCTGGCAGCAAGTCTTTTGATATCTTTATGGGTTTTGTTCCATTTAGCATCGGGATTTCTTCTTAAAACACCAAGCCCTGAGCATGGGGCGTCAAGAAGTACTTTATCAAAGGTTTTATCAAAAGATTTGTCATCATTTTTAAGAATATTTATCTGTTTTGTCTCAACTATTTTCAAAGAGAGCCTTTTTATCTCTTTTTCAAGGTTGGCAAGCTTTTTACCGCTGGTATCTGTGGCAACAATTCTGCCTTGGTTTGACATTAACATTGCTGCATGGGCAGTTTTTCCACCATTTCCTGCACAGGCATCAAGTATGATTTCTCCTGGTTTTGGATTGAGCAGAATGGTTGTAATCTGTGCAGCCTGATCCTGAACCTGAAATAAGCCATCTTTAAAACTTTTAGTTTCATTTATGGGTTTTAAAGGGTTTGTAAATGATATTCCATCTTCTGCATACTTTGTATAAGAGCTGTTTTTCACATCCTCTTTAATAAGCTTAAAAAGGGATGCTCTATCACTCTTTAATGTGTTGGTTCTGATTGTAATTGGTGGGATTAAATTAATGGCATCACACAATTTTATGCAATCAGCAAAACCATATTGTTTTAACCATCTTTTAGAAAGCCACAAAGGCATTGATTTATTAATGGATATGTAAAGAGCAGGGTTTTCTTTTTTGTCCGGCGGTTTAACCTTTGAGAAGTTTCTGGATATTTTTCTTAAAACCGCATTGGTGAAATTCGCAGCTCCTCGTCCAGATTCAGCTTTAACAATATTAACCGCGGTATTGACAGCAGCTGACACTGGGATTTTATCCATGAACATCATTTGGAAAAGAGCAATTCTGATTGCCCAGATAACTGTTTTGTCAAGTTCTGTAATTTTTTTATTTGAAAATGGCGCAATTGTCCAGTCAAGTTTTGCTTTGAATCTTAAGGTGCCAAAAATAATTGAATTTGTAAGTGCCCTGTCTTTTTTGGAGAGTTTATCAAGATTTTTTGAAAATTTTGCAAGGCTCTCATCAAGTATGCTTTTATTTTTTTCTGAGTCAGTTAGAATAGTGAGAGCAATATGGCGGGAATCAGGAGCCATTTTGCGTAAATCTTGCTTTTTCTTCAAATTTATTGCCCCGTAAGAATTCTTCAGCTTTAAGGCGTTTGCCTGATTTACCCATGAGTTCAAGAATGTTGACTATACCATCTCCTGATGCAACACGGATTTCATTATATTGATGTTCAATTATTGTGCCGGGCATTGTATCATTCATAGCTGCTTTAATTGGTTCAGCTTTAAAAATTTTCAGCAACTTATTATTAAGAAAGGTAAAAGCTCCGGGCCAGGGTGTCATGGCTCGAATTTTGGCACATATTTTTTCATTTGATTCTCTCCAATTGATTTTACCATCATTTTTTTTAAGCATTGGTGCAAATGTTGCTAGCTCATGGTTTTGAGCTATTGGAGTTAAAGAATCCATCGCATCAAGTGTATTACAAATAAGATCACCACCCATGTCAGCAAGTCTGTCATGGAGTGTTTCAGCAGTTTCATCAAAGGCAATATCAGTTTTTAAAGAGAGCAGGATATCACCATCATCCAGTTTTTCTCCCATAACCATTGTAGTTATACCAGTAGTTTTATCCATATTTGAGATGGCAGCCTGGATTGGTGAAGAGCCTCTATACTTAGGTAAAAGGGAGGCATGTATATTGATTGGGTAAAGTTTTGGGATATCTAATGTCTCTTTAGATAATTTTTGACCAAATGCAACAACAACAAACAGGTCAGGATTTAATGATTTGAGTTTTTTTTTAACCGGTGAAAGATTTATATCTTCAGGCTGAATAACTTTTATACCATAATCCAGGGCAGCTTTTTTTACTGGGGTGGGTGTTGTTTTTCTGCCTCTGCCTTTGGGTCTGTCAGGCTGGGTTACAACAAGGCTCAGCTTATGTCCACAATCAAGCAGTGCTTTCAAAGCAGGAACTGCAAAGTCAGGAGTTCCCATGAAAACTATATTGAATTTATTTTTCACTCTTTTTATGTTTTTTTTTAATCCTTTTTATGTACATTTTTCTTTTAAGAAGGCTGAGTCTTTCAAAAAATAAAATTCCATCAAGATGGTCAATTTCATGCTGCATGATAACAGCCGTTATGCCTTCTGCATCAAATTCCATTGGCTCACCTGTAATATCCAAACCCTTTATGGATACTTTTTCATATCTTTTAACATTTGATGTGAGGTCAGGAACACTCAAGCATGCTTCGTTTTCTGAAACAATACTTCCTGTTTTTTTTGTTATCTCAGGATTGATAACTGCTTTGAACTCTTTTGTTTGTGTCTCTTCTTCCGAGTCTGAAGATGTTCCTGCCTGGGTATCATAGACAATAATTCTTTTATTTATTCCAATCTGGGGTGCTGCAAGCCCGACTCCAGGGGCTGCAAACATTGTTTCGCCCATATCATTAATTAAAGTTTTGATAGTATTATCAATGGTGCCTACAGGTTCTGATGGTTGCAGCAATGAATTTTCAGGGTATTGAAGGATTTTAAGAATTGACATTGCTCAATAATTCCTTTGCCTTTTCAATATCTCTTGCAATTTGAGTGGAGAGTTCTTGTATGTTGGAAAATTTTTTTTCATCCCTTAAGCGTTCTATAATATTTACACGAATTCTAGTGTCATAAATATCAGAAGAAAAACCATCTAAAATGTGGACTTCAATTGTAAATATGTGATCATCAAATGTAGGGCTGTATCCTATATTGGCAACTCCTTTGAAAATACCTTCTGTACACTCAACAGTTACAGCATAAACTCCAAACTTAGGGCATAATTCATCATGGAGCTTGATATTGGCAGTGGGAAAACCAAGCTGGCTGCCGCCTCTATTCCTGCCTTTTATTACTTTGCCGCGGATTTGGTAGAACCTGCCAAGGTACTTTGGCACATCTTTGACTCGACCCTCCATAACCAGGTTACGTATTTTTGTACTGCTTATTCTCTCTTTGCTGGTTTCAGAATCATTTATCCAGTCAGGTACAATTACAGAAAAGCTGCCTTTTTCACTCTCTTGTTGTAATAGAGAGATGTTACCTTTACGGTTTTTTCCAAAAAGATAGTCAGGGCCTACTATTATGGCTTTCATGCCAAGTCTGGATACAAGAAAATCATGTATAAAGGTTTTTGGAGGGGTTTTAGAAAACTCTTTTGTAAAAGGAAGGCAGAGAATATAATCAATATCTGCAAGTTTTATAAGTTCAATTTTCTGATCCCGCCGGGTAATTAAAGGGGGAGAAGATTTGCCCAAAGCTCTCAACGGGTGAGGGTCAAATGTGATAACAATTGATATTCCATTAATTTCATCAGCCTTTTGTATGACATGGTGAAAAAGAGACTGATGTCCTCTATGTACACCGTCAAAATTACCAATGGTTATTACACTGTTTTCTAAAGGTTTTTTTATTTCACTTATATTTTCTATGAGTTTCATTGTATTTTCTTAAAAGTTCCTTTAAAACTATATCCTTAGATAAAATAGTCTTTAAATCAATATGTGCAAATTTTTTTATAAGTTATTGCATCCATACTTGACAAAAGTTTCGAACATTAATATATACTTTGTTCACTGTTTTAATGCAATATTTTATTTTGAATTGACAATGTGCCGAAGTGGTGGAATTGGTAGACACGCTTGTTTCAGGGACAAGTGAGCATCTGCTTGTGGGAGTTCGAATCTCCCCTTCGGCACCATGTTTTTTGCGTTTTCAGTGTTTTTATTTATCAATCTCTGCTGCCGTATTTGATGGCTGCCTGGGCAGCAGCTAATTTTGCAATGGGTACTCTGTACGGCGAACAGCTGACATAGGTAAGTCCTTCTCTATAACAGAATTCAACAGATGCAGGGTCCCCTCCATGTTCTCCACAGATGCCAAGCTTGATGTCTGGTCTGGTTGTCCTGCCAAGTTTTACTGAAGCTTTTATAAGTTCACCAACAGCCTCAATGTCAAGGGTTTCAAAGGGGTCAGCATCGAGGATTGCATTTTCAATATACTCATTCATAAAAGAACCAATATCATCACGGCTGAATCCAAAGGTCATTTGTGTTAAATCATTGGTACCAAATGAGAAGAATTCAGCATATCTTGCCATTTTATCAGATATGACTGCTGCTCTGGGAATTTCAATCATTGTACCAAATTTGTAATCAATGGCAGGGATATTGAATTTTTCAATCACTTCATTATATACTTTTTCTGTAATCTCTTTTGTAAATGCAAGTTCTTTCTCATTACAGGTAACAGGAATCATGATTTCCGGAAGAGGATTTTTTTTCTGTTTTATTAGTTCTGCACTTGCTTCAAGAACAGCTCTTATCTGCATTTCAGTAATTTCAGGAAAGGTTATACCAAGTCGGACACCTCTATGACCAATCATTGGATTTGTCTCTTTTAAGGCTTGGCTGCGTTGAATGATCTCAGCTACACTTATGTTAAGTGCCTTAGCCATCTCTTTTTGTCTCTTTTCAGATTGTGGTACAAATTCATGGAGAGGTGGGTCAAGAAGGCGAAATGTTACAGGAAATTTTCCCATGATTTCCAAGGTTGATTGTATCTCTTTTTTAACAAAAGGGAATAGTTCTTTTAAAGAATCTTCTCTTTCAAGTTGGGATTTACTTAGAATCATTTTCCTGAGAAGAAAAAGAGGTTTGTCAGAATCAGTACCATAAAACATATGTTCAGTTCTGAAAAGACCAATCCCCTCGGCACCAAATTTCAGGGCAAGTTTTGCATCTTCCGGGGTTTCAGCATTGGTTCTGACACCCATTTGGCGGTATTTATCAGCAATCTCCATAAATTGTTGAAATCTTATATTTTCAGTTGGTTTAAGCATATTAAGCTTACCTTCGTAGGCAATACCTTTTGTTCCGTTTAATGTTATAAAGTCGCCTTCTTTATAGGTTTTTGTTCCATTGGTAAGCTCTTTTTTTTCATAGTTGATTTTCAATGCACCTGCACCAACTATGCAGCATTTTCCCCATCCCCTTGCCACAAGTGCTGCATGGCTTGTCATACCACCCCGTGCAGTAAGAAGCGCAGATGCTGCGCGCATGCCTTCAATATCTTCAGGGTTGGTTTCATCTCTGATCAAGACAACTTTTTTGGTTTTTGCCCATTTAACAGCATCCTCAGATGTGAAAACAATTTGTCCAAAGGCACCTCCAGGACCTGCTGGAAGACCTTCGGCAAGTTTTACAGCGTTTTGCTCTGCTTCAGGGTCCACCACAGGGTGGAGAATATCATCCAGTTGTTTCGGGTCAACTCTTTTGACCATGGTTTTTTCATCAATTAATTTTTCTTCAAACATATCCATTGCCATATTAAGAGCAGCAGTGGCAGTTCTTTTGCCTGAGCGACATTGCAGCATGAAAAGGATGCCATCCTGAATTGTAAACTCAATATCCTGCATATCCTTATAATGGTTTTCAAGCTTTGTCCGAATATCATATAGCTCTTTATAGATAGCTGGCATTTTCTCTTCAAGGGATTGCAGATGATCATTCTGATTATTTTTTGTATCGTTATTAAGTGGATTTGGTGTGCGGATTCCAGCTACTACATCTTCACCTTGGGCATTAATAAGCCATTCACCATAAAATTTGTTATCACCTGTTGCAGGGTCCCTTGAAAAAGCAACACCAGTTGCTGAATTGTTTCCCATGTTGCCAAATACCATGCTTTGCACATTTACAGCTGTTCCCCAACTGTCGGGGATATGTTCGATTCTTCTGTATGAAACTGCTCTTTTGCCGTTCCAGCTTTTAAAAACAGCTCCAATTGCACCCATGAGTTGCTCTTTTGGGTTGTCAGGGAATTCTTTATTAAAAGTTGTTTTGATTTTTCTCTTAAATTTTTCACACAACTCTTTCATTTCATCGGTTTTAATATCAGTATCGCTTTTATAACCTTTATCATTTTTAAGATCATTTAAAATCATCTCAAGGTTGAGTCTTATACCCATCCCATTTTCAGGTTTCATATCTTCAGCTTTTTCCATAACAACGTCAGAGTACATCATTATAAGCCTTCGGTATGCATCATAGACAAACCATTCATTAGCTGTTTTTTCCAGGAGTCCTGGAATTGTTTTGGAGCTGATACCTATATTCAGCACGGTTTCCATCATGCCTGGCATTGATTGCCTTGCACCTGATCTGCATGATATTAAAAGAGGGTTTTCTCCATTGCCAAATTTCATACCCATCTCTTTTTCCATATTTTCCATGGCAGAATCAATCTGGCTGTAAAGTTCATCAGGGAAAGCACCCTTGGTTTTTAAGTAGCTATTGCAGCACTCCGTTGATATTGTAAATCCTGGCGGGACAGGAAGCCCAAGCTTTGCCATTTCTGCAAGATTAGCACCTTTGCCACCCAACAGGTTTTTTTGAGATGCATTACCCTCTGTTACCTTTTTATTAAATTCATAGATGTATTTCATTGTTTCTCCATACCTAAATTTAGTGACATTGTTAATCTTGAAATTTAAAATTAATAAGAATCCAAGTCAAGGATAATTTTTATTCTTTGTGAATCAGCCGATGATATGGTATTGTAAATATTTTAAAATTTAATATAAATAAATATTGCAATAATTATCAAAATTTTTTTACTATGGTCACCATTGAAACTATTAAAAAAGGTTATGGAGCAAATCTCCTGTTTGATTCTGCCTCATTGCAAATAAACAGGGGCGAGAAAGTCGGGTTTGTTGGGAGAAACGGGCATGGGAAAACAACATTACTTAAAATGATTATTGGTGATGAAGAGCCTGATGAAGGAATTATAAAAGCACCAAAAAATTATAGGACAGGTTATCTTTCACAAAAATTGGAATTTTCTCAAAAAAGTGTACTGGATGAGTGTCGCCTTGGATTATTAAAGCATGAAAAAGAGCACTACTGGAAAGCTGAGAAAATTCTTGCAGGGCTTGGATTTTCCGAGCAGGATATGCACACCTCTCCAGATAGGTTTTCAGGAGGTTATCAAATAAGACTTAACCTTGCCAAGGTGCTTGTATCAGAATCTGATCTCCTTATTCTTGATGAGCCCACAAATTACCTTGATATTACATCCATAAGATGGCTTATAGATTTTCTCTGCTCCTGGGAAAGAGAGCTGTTACTTGTAACCCACGATAGAAGTTTTATGAATAAGGTTGTTACCCACGTTGCAGGGGTTCACCGTGCAAAGATAAGAAAAGTAAGGGGTGATACTGAAAAATACTATAATAAGCTTGTTTTAGATGAAGAAGTCTATGAGAAAACAAGGCTTAATGAAGAGAAAAGAGCAAAAGAGATTCAAACATTTATTACCAGGTTCAGAGCAAAGGCAAGGCTTGCAAATCTTGTTCAATCCAGAGTTAAGGCACTTGACAGGTCCAAGTCAAAAGAGAAACTTGAAAAGATAGAATCATTGGATTTCTCATTTAACAATTTTGAGTTTAAGGGAAAGCAAGTTTTAAATGCTGAAAATATTACTTTTGGGTATGATAAAAATAAAGAGCCTTTGATTGATAATTTTTCCATAATAGTCAATCCGGGAGACAGAGTCGCAATCATAGGTAAAAATGGAAAAGGGAAGACAACTCTTCTTAAGCTTTTATCAGAAAAATTAAAAATTGATTCAGGAAATATTAACTATAATCCAAATGTTAAGATGGGATATTTTGAACAGACAAACATTAATTCACTAAATAACAACTTTACTATTGAACAAGAGATTCAAAACGTATATCCTGATTTACAAAGGCAGCAAGTTAGAAATATCTGTGGTGCAATGATGTTTGATGGTGACAAAGCTTTAAAAAAAGTCTCTGTACTTTCTGGAGGTGAAAAGAGCAGAACAATGATAGGCAAGTTGCTTGTTACTCCCTTGAACCTTCTCATGCTTGATGAACCTGATAACCACCTTGATATGGAAACATCTGACTCGTTTTTAATAGCCCTTGATAATTTTGAAGGAGCAGTTGTTTTAATTACCCATAATGAAATGTTTTTAAATACACTTGCAAATAGACTTATTGTTTTTAATAACAATACAGTGTATACATTTGAAGGGGGGTATGCTGATTTTCTTTTGAAAGAAGGTTTTGAAGAGGAACAAAACAGAGTTGAGGTTTCTAAGAATGATGCTTATAAAGTCTCAAAAAGGGAGATGCGGCAGAAACGTTCACAATTAGTGGCAGAACGTTCCAAAGTTTTGAAACCAATTCATCTGAAAATTGAAAAAGCGGAAAAAAAGATAGGTGAGTTGGAAAATCATCTAAATAATTTCAATAATGAGATTATTAATGCTACAAAAGAGCAAAAAGGGAATAAAATAGGTGATTTGTCTGTTAGAATTGCAGAAACACAAAATAAAATTGATGTTTTATATGAAAACCTTGAAGAGTATTTTGATGAACTTGAGCTGGAAAAAATATCCTATGAAGAAAGATTGGATTTTCTTGAAAATAGCCAAGGTAACCAAAAAGTAAATGGATAAAAAGCAATTACAGGTTGGATATGGTATTTTATTGATCATTACAGGGGTTGGAGTTTTTTTTAAGATCCCCTATGTAATGCCTAGAATGGCTACAATAAATTATTTTGCCAATGCTGCTTTAGTAATTAAGTTTTCTTTATACATATTAGGAGGACTGTTAGTCCTTGCGGGTGTCATGAAAGTCTTTAAAACCTTGAATAGAACCGGAGATGTCTAGCTTATGGCAAAAAATGGGGGAAAGAAGAGTAAACGTCCTGCACGTAAACGGATTGTTAAAAAAGCCACTACCATAAAAGATCAAAGTGGGCAAGGCAAGATCAGAATAGGTGAAATCCTTTCAAAAGAGGGGCAAATTACAAGTATTCAGCTGGATGAGTCAAAAAAAATCATGCAGAAGACTAAGGAGCGCCTCAGTTCAATCTTGCTTAACAGAGGATACATTGATCCTGATACAATCACCAATGTTCTTTCAAGGGTATATAATTATGATGTTCTGAAATACTCGGACCTTAAACCTGATCCTGCTATTCTTAAAACTTTTACCTTTGAAATTGCAAAAAAATATATGGCTTTTCCTGTTAAAATTACAGGAAAAGGTGATGAGCAGGTTCTTGTTATCAGCATGTCTGAACCAACAGACACTGAGGCCGTGGAAAAGATAGAGTCCGATGCTGGCGGACACAATCTTAAAGTGTGTGTATCTACTGAGAATGATATTATTCAGGCCTATAGAGATTACTATAATATAAGTGATGAGGATTATAAAGAACTTATTCAATTTGAGGAAGATGAAGAGGAAGAAGAAGAAGTCAATATTGAGGATTTTGGCTCCCTGGTTTCTGAAGCAGAAGAGAGAATTGAAGTCAGCCAGGAAATTGATATGGAGGAGGAAGAACTTGGTGCTGGTGCAGAAACAGCTCCTATTATAAAGCTTGTTAATGGTATTTTATCCAAAGCAGTGAGTGATGGTGTAAGTGATGTTCATATTGAACCCTATGAAAAATCTTTTCAGGTAAGATATAGAATAGATGGCAGTCTTTATAAATCAATGAATCTTCCTACAGCCATTAAAAGTGCTGTTACATCCAGGCTGAAAATACTTGCTCAACTTGATATTGCAGAGAGAAGAATTCCCCAGGACGGCAGGATTAAAATGAAATTCGGGAAAAGAAAAACAGTAGATTTCAGGGTATCTACTCTCCCGACTCTCTATGGTGAAGGTGTTGTTCTTCGTATTCTTGACCAGAGCGCTTTAAATGTTGATTTGTCAAAGTTGGGATTTGAACACGATACATTTGCCAGCCTCAAAAGATGTATCAACAGACCCTATGGGCTTGTTCTTGTTACAGGTCCTACAGGTAGCGGAAAAACAACAACTCTCTATTCAGTGCTGAACAGGCTTAACAAGGAAGATACAAAAATTCTTACTGCAGAAGACCCTGTTGAGTTTAACTTTAAAGGTATTAATCAGGTACATGTTAAAGAAGATGTGGGCATGACTTTTGCTGCAGCATTAAGGTCTTTTCTAAGACAGGACCCTGATATTGTAATGGTTGGAGAGATCAGGGACCATGAAACTGCTGAAATTTGTCTAAAGGCTGCCATGACGGGTCATCTTGTTTTCAGTACACTGCATACAAATGATTCTCCTTCAACAATTGGAAGACTTATAGACATAGGAATTCCTTCATACATGCTGTCGGGAACTGTTACCATGGTTCTTTCCCAGCGTCTTGGCAGAAGGCTCTGCCAGCAGTGCAAGCAATTAGTAACAGGATTTGATCCCAAAGAGCTTGAACACCATGGGTTTAAAAGAAAAGAGATTCCTGATTTAAAATTATATGGTCCAAAAGGGTGTAAACATTGTAATGGAACAGGATATAAAGGACGAGTAGGTTTTTATGAACTAATGGAAGTTACAGATGAGGTCTCCAAGGCAATTAATGCAAACGTACCTGAGGACCAGTTAAGAAAAGTTGCTGTAAGGGAAGGAATGCGTACTTTGCGTGAAGCTGCTCTGGAAAAGGCACGGCAGGGTGTAACCTCATATGCAGAGGTTTTAAAGAGAACAGTTGTAACAAGGGAGGCACTGCCTGCTTACCTTATCAATCCTGATGTTGAAAATTATGAAGATAAGGATTTTATAATCAGGGAGGGTAACAAAGATATAGATTTTTTTAAATTAGATCAAGGTGCTTTAAATGTAATCAAAGATGGTAAAAAAATTGCAGAAATAGTTGAACCTGGAGTCTATTTTGGTGAGATGGCAGCTCTTATTGATGAACCCAGGACAGCATCGATTGTTTCAAACGGACGATCCAGAGTGACACGCTACCCTGGAGATAAACTTGCTGAGGTGATTCAGGATTACCCTGATGTTGCAAAACATCTGTTTGAAGTAACTGCAGGAAGACTCCATGATACAAATAAGAAACTTGCTGTAAATATTGAAGAAAACAGTAGGATAAAACAAAAATCATTGTTGAGGTCAAAACAACATCCACAACCACGTCAAGTTGTCGGTGTCCGCAAACCTGCAACACAACCAGTTCAGAAAAATCCAGCAACAAGACCTGCTCGACCGATCCCCCAGGGGCGATTAATAAAGCAAAAGCCCGGTGTAAGACCGAATCAACCGGCAAAGCAAGGAAATTTTCAAGCAAACACATCATCACGACCGGCAATAGCAAAACCAGCCCAACCTAAGCCAGTCTCACGACCAGCCCAATCCAGACCTGCTCCTCGACCCACACAGCTTAGACCAGTACAACCGCGATCAGGTCAGCCTAATCCTGCACCCAGACCTGTAACTAAACCTTTGCCAAATCCTGGTCCTGGTATTGCAAGGAAACCTGGTATTGCAAGGAAACCTGGCAAGCCAAATCCAAATGCAGCCCCTAGACCAGCTCAATCCAAATCCGGGCATCCAGCCCCTGTCAAACCAGTCCCGGCAACCCAGATGCGGCAAGTAAAGCATTTGTGATTATTTTTCTTTGTAATATCTCTGTTTTTCACTGTAGATACATCCGCAATATTGCTGTCGATACATCTCAAGTTTTTTAGATTCTTCTATGCCTTGTTTCCAGCCATCTCTAAAATCACGGTATAAAAATTTTATCCCCTCTTTTTTCTCCAGGGCTTTAGCTGTTGCACAAATAAGATCATGATTTTGAAATCTGCTGTACAATAAAGTACTGGTAAATGCATCAAAGTTGCCTTTTTTTGCAACCTTGCAGGCAGCATAAAGTCTCTCATGGTAGCAAAATCTGCATCTATCTGATTCTCTGAATACAATCTGTTGAATAAATTTTTCAAGTTCATATCCTTTTTGATATATA